>OBUY01000466.1_pt1 | contig 16767 bp, 16 predicted proteins | sample 1475781 | NCBI WGS metagenome assembly OBUY01 (sample SAMEA2579912, study PRJEB22360) | human gut metagenome | biome: human gut; feature: human-associated habitat; material: faeces | place: Denmark | collected 2008/2010 | reverse complement strand
ACCCACACTTTGCCGTAATGAGTGACCGCATCGAAACGCAGCACGATACGCTGGCCCGCCCAACCTTTGGGTATAAAGACTTCGCGCTGATACCAGACATTGCCCACATAATTACGAATATCCGCATCAGCAAACTGATCGTTAAAACTGCCTGGTACGGCAATCGCCCGACTCTCTTGCAACGTGCTTTCCCACCAACGCTGATCATTTCCACAGTTTTCGCGATCCAGGCTGAATGCCCACAGACCGTCGAGTTTTTTGATTTCACGGGTTGGGGTTTCTACAGGACGTAACATAAGGGACTCCTCATTAAGATAAAAACACTGGTCAACCTTTAATTTGATTGGTTAACCAATTAAGCAATGCAAACAGTTATCTGTGAGAAACCCACGGAAGAGAAATGGAAATAAAAAGAACTGACACCGCGATCAAAAAACCAAAAACTGCAATACCCACAGCGTGACATGGATCGCATTAATCTCTAAAACAACGTTGACAGAAGCTGCAAAATAAGCAACCGAACGCTCGTTCGAGTGATTTAAAACGCTAAATTTCCGTGACATATGGTTGTGGTGTATGTGTTAACGGGATTTTGCGATCAGGCGAGAACGTTTTGGTATGGTGCTGTTAAGGACATTAAATGCGGGCGCAGTGGTCACCGGCCCGCGGCAAGAAGATATCAGGATGCGGTTAAAATACCGCCAATCATCGCACGTAATCCCTGGGCAAATGACGCGTCACCCGCCAGGTCTTCGGCTTCAATGTCGGCCAGTACGCCATAGGTCAGATCCAGCAATAAACGAGAGGTCATCGCCGTGTTAATGTCAGGACTTATCTCACCTTTTTGCTGGGCATCGCGCATACGCTGGGCGATGTATTCGGTGATTGTCAGATGCTTATTCCTGAGCATAGCGGCAACCTGCGGATTGCGCATTCCTTCCGCCATAATCTCTACCACCAGCGCCCGCTGGGCAAAGGCTTCATGCGTCAGGGAGACTATCGACTCGACCATATATTCTACAAAATGAATCCCTTCGATAGGGTCCCGGAAGCGGGCCAGCGCCCTCTCCTGATCCTGGAGGATAATTGCCTGAATCAAGGCTTCTTTAGAAATGAAATGGTGGTAAAGCGTCCCGGGACTTATACCGCAGGATTTACAGATGGCTTTCATCGAGGCACTGTGAAATCCATTTTCTGAAAAAATCTCTCTGGCAGCATTGAGGATCCGGGTCCGTGTCGGTTGTGCTTCAGTCTGCATGTTATCCATCGTTAAACCAATATAGTTAGCATGAATAACTAGTTTACCGCGTTGTCAGGTGAGCGCCTATCATTGCTGTTGAATAGTGCGAAGGCACACCCGATTCGTTTACTATTCACACGATAATTGGTCAACCAATGAACATAACATGGTTACCAGTTTTCTGGCGTTTTTTCACTGCTGAACTCGCTGTACCGGTAAACAACACTCACTCAGTTGTTTACCGGCCTGCTAGCGATTAATTAAGCTCCTGTACCCCACCGCCGGATACGGTGAGTATTTGCCCGCTTATCCAACTGGCAGCAGGTGAACACAGAAACAGCGCCGCGTTAGCAATATCTTGCGGTTGACCCAGACGTCTGATTGGCGTGTGCTGCAACATTTTTTGTTCAATTTCTGGCGTAATAACGGATTTTAGAGCATCAGTTAATATTGCCCCCGGCGCAATGCCATTCACCCGAATATTTTTTTCACCCAGATCAAATGCCATATTTCTCACCAGATGACTGGCCGCAGCTTTAGATGACGCATAGGAAGTCATGTTTTTATTTTTATTTTCTGCAGCCATAGAAGTGATAGTCAGAATAACGCCTCCGCCATTTTTTTCCATTTCTGGCGCAATGAGTTGTGACAGATGGAAAAAAGAAAACACATTCAGTTCATAAGCGCGGCGGAAATCCGCCATTGGCATATCAAACGGTTTAGGACCACCGCCACCCGCGTTGTTAACCAGAATATCCACTTTGCCCAACTTACTGATGGCAAAGTCTGCCAGAGCAGATAATTCCTGTTCGGAAGTAATATCACAACGCCAGGCAAATGCCTGTCCACCAAGCTGTTGAATCTCATCAACAACATGATTTGCTGCATCGGCATTAATATCACTGACCACCACAGATGCACCTGCTGTCGCGAATGTAATGGCAATTTCTTTACCAATACCAGCACCCGCACCGGTGATGATGGCGCATTTTCCGTCGAGTCTCAGGTTGTCAGAATTAAACACATAAACCTCCTGTGAACTTCAGTAAATAAATTAAAAGGCACCGCCTGTGTGCCACATTTTTTATCATTAACCTCGGGGAAAAGACACTACCAGGTATAGCAGATAAAGAGAGATTATTTCGCCGTAATGAGCCGCGCGGGGATAATCAGATTTCGAGAGTGATTCTCTTCGTGACTGATTTTTTGCATCATGCGATCGGCAAGCGTAAAGCCCAGTTCCCGCGCAGGTGTGCAGGCCCAGACAATCGGAAAATCATCAAGAGCAGTTTGCGTTACATCAGTAAATGCCGCTAATGAAACCTGTTGCTCAAAATAACGATCGACCCCGCTTTCGCCGCTTTGCCGCCCTGCTTTCAGTAAACCAAACCACGCGCCCATCGCAATGGTTTCGTTGTAGCACACCACCGCGCTGATGGTCGGGTTATGGCGCAAAAGCGCCGTTATAGCTTCCGCAGCCAGCTTCTGGCTGGAAGAACATTCCAGTACCCAATCGCTGTGAAACGGCAGACCAAATTTTAATAGTGTTGCGCAATATCCACCCACTCGTTCCGCGCGGGTTAAAGAGGAACTTTGCCCTCCCAGCCAGGCGATACGCTGATGCCCATTGCGAATAAGGTGTTCCGTCAATAACTGCGCTGCCTGCATGTTATCCGGGCGAACAGTATCCACATCTTCAAGATAGCTGGCACGGGATGCAAAAATCACCGGGATGTCTTTTTCTTCTGCCATGCGCCGCAGGTCATCACTGCTTCCTGCCGCACCGGCAATCACCACACCATCGACACCCTGATTCAGTAGCAGTGAAAATCGCTGGGCCAGTTGCTCGCCATCTTTACCGCCGTGGAGCAAAAAAACCATCCGCCCCTGTGCTTCCAGTGCCTCTGTCAGCCCGGCCGTTAATTCAGCGTAAAACGGCGAAGATAAGTCGCGCACAATTAAGCCAATTACGCCACTCTGCCCGCCGCGCAGCGCAGATGCCTGGCGATTTCGCACAAAGCCTAACTCTTCAATGGCCGCGTTAACCCGTTCTCCCGTGGCGGCAGATATTCGCCCTTTGCCACTAAGCACCAGCGAAACGGTACTGACTGACACGCCCGCAGCCAGCGCAACATCATGAATGGTGATTTTTTTGGCGGTAGCCATGCAGATGACCTACTCCCTGATTATGTGACAGATAAAACGTTTTACCTTTAATTTATCTTATACCCGCTATTATCGTTGCGTAATGTGATTTATGCCTCACTAAAATTTGATAAAACGTTTTATCTTCTCGCGCAATTTATTGAATCCAGACTGTTCTCAACAAGGAGTCGTTTTATGACGGCGAAAGCAGCACCGAAAGTCACGCTGTGGGAATTCTTCCAGCAGTTAGGCAAAACCTTTATGTTACCCGTGGCGTTATTGTCGTTCTGCGGCATTATGCTCGGAATTGGCAGTTCCCTTAGCAGCCACGATGTCATCACCCTAATCCCGGCATTGGGTAACCCCGTGTTGCAGGCCATCTTTACCTGGATGAGTAAGGTTGGCTCGTTTGCTTTTAGCTTTCTGCCAGTGATGTTCTGTATTGCAATCCCACTCGGGCTGGCGCGTGAAAACAAAGGTGTTGCAGCATTCGCGGGTTTTGTCGGTTACGCGGTCATGAACCTTGCGGTTAACTTCTGGTTGACCAATAAAGGCATTCTACCAACCACCGATGCAACCGTTCTGAAAGCCAATAATATCCAGAGTATTCTTGGGATCCAGTCGATCGACACCGGGATCCTCGGTGCAGTGATCGCCGGTATCATTGTCTGGATGCTGCATGAGCGTTTCCATAATATCCGCCTGCCAGATGCGCTGGCGTTCTTCGGCGGCACCCGCTTCGTGCCCATTATCTCCTCACTGGTGATGGGACTTGTCGGTCTGGTAATTCCGTTAGTCTGGCCGATATTTGCTATGGGCATTAGTGGATTAGGTCATATGATCAATAGCGCAGGCGATTTCGGACCGATGCTGTTTGGTACTGGCGAACGTCTGCTGTTGCCGTTTGGTCTGCATCACATTCTGGTGGCATTAATTCGCTTTACTGATGCGGGCGGCACGCAGGAAGTCTGCGGTCAAACCGTAAGCGGCGCGCTGACTATCTTCCAGGCGCAATTAAGCTGCCCGACCACACACGGTTTCTCTGAAAGCGCTACGCGTTTCCTCTCCCAGGGAAAAATGCCTGCCTTCCTCGGCGGCCTGCCTGGTGCGGCATTAGCCATGTATCACTGCGCACGCCCGGAAAATCGCCATAAAATTAAAGGCCTGCTGATTTCTGGCCTGATCGCCTGTGTCGTTGGCGGCACCACAGAACCGCTGGAGTTCCTGTTCCTGTTCGTTGCGCCAGTCCTGTATGTCATCCACGCACTGTTAACCGGCCTCGGCTTCACTGTCATGTCCGTTCTCGGTGTCACCATCGGTAATACCGACGGTAATATCATCGACTTTGTGGTATTCGGTATTTTGCATGGTCTGTCGACTAAGTGGTACATGGTGCCAGTGGTGGCGGCAATTTGGTTTGTTGTTTACTACGTCATCTTCCGTTTCGCTATCACCCGCTTCAATCTGAAAACACCGGGGCGCGACAGTGAAATCGCCAGCTCAATCGAAAAAGCCGTTGTCGGTACGCCGGGTAAATCAGGTTACAACGTTCCGGCAATCCTCGAAGCCCTGGGTGGTGCCGACAATATTGTCAGCCTTGATAACTGTATTACTCGCCTGCGTTTGTCTGTGAAAGATATGTCGCTTGTGAATGTGCAGGCGCTGAAGGACAATCGGGCAATTGGCGTAGTTCAATTGAATCAACATAACCTGCAGGTTGTTATTGGGCCGCAAGTTCAATCGGTAAAAGATGAAATGGCCGGTTTGATGCGCACTGTTCAGGCATAAGGATAAAATATGTTCGATTTTTCAAAGGTCGTGGATCGTCATGGAACATGGTGTACACAATGGGACTATGTCGCTGACCGTTTCGGCTCTGCGGATCTGCTGCCGTTCACGATTTCAGACATGGATTTTGCCACCGCACCCTGCATTATCGAGGCGCTGAATCAGCGCCTGATGCACGGTGTGTTTGGCTACAGCCGCTGGAAAAACGATGAGTTTCTCGCGGCAATTGCCCACTGGTTTTCCACCCAACATAACACCGCCATTGATACGCAGTCGGTGGTTTATGGTCCTTCTGTTATCTATATGGTGTCGGAATTGATTCGCCAGTGGTCTGCCGTCGGTGAAGGCGTGATGATCCATACCCCCGCTTACGACGCATTTTACAAAGCCATTGAAGGTAATCAGCGCACCGTGATGCCCGTTGCTTTAGAGAAGCGGGAGGACGGTTGGTTTTGCAATATGGCAAAACTGGAAGCTGTACTGGCGAAACCAGAATGTAAAATTATGCTCCTGTGTAGCCCTCAGAACCCCACGGGTAAAGTCTGGACTTGCGATGAACTGGAGATAATGGCAGACCTTTGCGAACGCTATGGTGTACGCGTTATCTCCGATGAAATCCATATGGATATGGTATGGGATGAGCAACCACATATTCCCTGGAGCAACGTGGCGCGCGGAGACTGGGCGCTGCTGACTTCTGGTTCGAAAAGTTTCAATATTCCTGCCCTGACCGGAGCTTACGGTATCATTGAAAACAGCGAGAGCCGCGAGACGTATTTATCAGCACTGAAAGGTCGTGATGGGCTTTCCTCCCCTTCTGTACTGGCATTAACAGCACATATCGCCGCCTATCAGCAAGGCGCAGCGTGGCTGGATGCCTTACGTGTCTATCTGAAAGACAATCTGAGGTATATCGCCAATACAATGAACGCCGCGTTCCCGGAACTCAACTGGCAGCCCCCACAATCCACTTATCTCGCCTGGCTTGATTTACGGCCTCTGAACATTGATGACAATGCACTGCAAAAAGTCCTGATTGAGCAAGAAAAAGTGGCGATCATGCCGGGATATACCTACGGCGAAGAAGGCCGTGGCTTTGTTCGTCTCAATGCCGGATGCCCTCGTTCGAAACTGGAAAAAGGTGTCGCCGGATTAATTAACGCCATCCGCACTGTACGTTGATTGCGATTGCGCAACGCAAATAATCGTTGCGCAATCGTAGATTTTTACCCTGCTTTGTTTTTATAATGGTGCGCACTTTTATATCCAGAAAAAGAGTGCGACCATGATTGATACCACCCTGCCATTAACTGATATCCATCGCCACCTTGATGGCAACATTCGTCCCCAGACCATCCTTGAACTTGGCCGCCAGTATAATATTTCACTTCCTGCACAATCGCTGGAAACGCTGATCCCCCACGTTCAGGTCATCGCCAACGAACCCGATCTGGTCAGCTTCCTGAGCAAACTTGACTGGGGCGTTAAAGTTCTCGCTTCTCTTGATGCCTGCCGTCGCGTGGCATTTGAAAATATTGAAGATGCCGCTCGAAACGGCCTGCACTATGTCGAACTACGTTTTTCGCCAGGCTACATGGCGATGACGCATCAGTTGCCTGTTGCGGGCGTGGTCGAAGCCGTCATTGATGGCGTGCGTGAAGGTTGCCGCACTTTTGGTGTGCAGGCGAATCTTATCGGCATTATGAGTCGAACCTTTGGCGAAGCCGCCTGCCAGCAAGAACTGGAGGCATTTTTAGCCCACCGTGACCAGATTACCGCGCTGGATTTAGCCGGTGATGAACTTGGTTTCCCGGGGAGTCTGTTCCTTTCTCACTTCAATCGCGCACGTGATGCGGGTTGGCATATTACTGTTCATGCAGGTGAAGCTGCTGGCTCGGAAAGCATCTGGCAGGCTATTCGTGAACTGGGGGCGGAACGTATTGGACATGGCGTAAAAGCCATTGAAGATCGGGCGCTGATGGATTTTCTTGCCGAACAGCAAATTGGTATTGAATCCTGTCTGACCTCAAATATTCAGACCAGTACCGTAGCCTCTCTGGTGGCACATCCACTGAAAACGTTCCTTGAGCATGGTATTTGCGCCAGCATTAACACTGATGATCCGGGGGTTCAGGGCGTAGATATCATTCACGAATATACCGTCGCCGCACCCGCTGCGGGTTTATCTCGCGAGCAAATTCGCCAGGCGCAGATTAACGGTCTGGAAATGGCGTTTTTGAGCGCCGATGAGAAACGTGCTCTGAGAGAAAAAGTGACTGCGAAGTAAGAACATGCCTGATAAGGCGCGTAAGCGTCGTATCAGGCATTTGAATTCATCGCCGGATGCAGTGTAGTCGCTTTATCCGGCTCCAAAAATCGATTATCACGCCAGGCACAGCGTCGCGCGATGTTTGGCGGATTCGATACCAAGTTCAATGAGTTCCATCACCTGAATCGCCTGACTTGCCGGCACCGGATTTTCTCCGTCACCATTCAACGCATCACGAATAGCAGCGTAGTAAGCCGGATAATTTCCCGGCACCGTCAGCAGTGTTTCTTCGACGCGTTCCTCACCTTCAACACGGGTAAGTACGCCGTCACGCATATCATAGCCCCAATCTTCCTGCGGCAAACGTTCGCCATTTTTCAGCCGCTCTTCCTGTGGATCGAGTCCATACTTAACGTAGCTGCCGCGAGAACCATGAACGATATAGCGTGCCGACTCTGCTGCCGCCAACATAGTGCCGTGTAAAATGACCCGCCGCTGTGGGTAGGACAAAATGGCGTGGAAATAATCTGTCGACTGCGCTCCCGGGCGTAACTGTGCTAAATCTACGGTCATGCTGACGGGTAAGCCAAACAGCGTAATAGCCTGATCGAGCAAATGCGGCGCTAAATCGTACCAGATACCGCTACCGGGGCCGCCCTGTTCACGCCAGCGATCGCGCACCTGTGGACGGAAGCGGTCGAAATGAGACTCAAAGTAAGCCACTTCCCCCAGCAAGCCTTCCGCGAGCAAACCTTTTAGCGTCAGGAAATCGCTATCCCAGCGACGGTTATGAAACACTGACAACACACGCCCAAGACTCTTTGCCAGAGCATCCAGCTCCCGTGCTTGTGACAGTGTCACGGTGAAAGGCTTATCAACAACCACATGTTTACCCGCTTCCAGTGCCGCTTTTGCTAACGGAAAATGGGTATCGTTGGGCGTAGGAATGACAATCAGGTCAATATTAGGATCATTAAAGAGATGCTTCGGTTCAGAGACAACCGTAACTGTTGGCCAATCAGCCTTCACTTTTGTTTCGTCACTGCTGGAGATCACCGCCAGCTCCAGCCCGGGCGTGCCCGCAATCAGGGGAGCATGGAAGGTTTTGCTCGCATAACCGTACCCAATCAACCCAACACGGATGTTGTCGCTCATGTCATTGCCTCTCATTGAAGTATGATGCTATTTGACACTATCCTTTACCCTCTCTCAACAGTTTAATAACCTGCCTGCAATACGGGGGGTTATTTAACTTAAGTCAAAAAAAGAGCGAATTTTCTGAAGGCAAAAGATAAATATCGCAAAAACATCAGTAAAAATCTTGCTGGAGCAATTATTGCTAAGTAACATTTACGGCCTTAGTTAATGGATCAATCAACATAGATGTGGGCAGTAATGAATCGTCTTATTGAATTAACAGGTTGGATCGTTCTTATCGTTTCAGTCATTCTTCTTGGCGTGGCGAGTCACATTGACAACTACCAGCCGCCTGAACAGAGTACCCCGGTACAACACAAGTAATCTCTGCGTTTGCAGGGCAACATGCAGCCCGTCCGGGTGCATGTTTTGACTTGTCGGGTATTTAAACCAGGAATTTATTATTTTGCACGGTGTTGTTGACGATTGTCAGGGATAGTAAAGCGCGTTACTCTTTTATTAGCAGTATTTCATCCCAGAATTATTTGCCATCAGCACATTCTTATTATTGCTTTAACGTTCACCTATGGTGAGATTTTATCATTACATATAATGCCTACCACTTTGGTATTAGTTATTTAATGGATCTTTTATGACAGCTCAGGAATACTTATTAAAATTTCGTAAAATCAATTCACTCGAAAGTCTGGAAAAACTCTACGATCATCTTAATTACACCCTGACGGACGATCAGGATATTATAAATATGTATCGTGCAGCCGATCACCGCCGAGCAGAGCTGGTTTCTGGCGGGCGTTTGTTTGACCTCGGGCAGGTTCCGAAATCGGTCTGGCACTACGTTCAATAAAGAAAGTAGCGATCGGTTATAAAAGCTTTATAATGACGCCCCTAAAATTAGATTTGCCCGTTTGCTGTCGCTATTCTGGAGAACTTATGACCACCACAACGCCACAACGTATTGGAGGCTGGTTGCTTGGCCCGTTAGCCTGGCTGTTAGTTGCCTTACTGAGTACGACGCTGGCGCTGTTGCTGTACTCCGCAGCGTTATCTTCTCCTCAAACATTTAAAACGCTCAGCGAACAATCCCTGACAACGCAAATCTCATGGGGCGTTTCGTTTATTACCGCCATCGCTATGTGGTATTACACACTGTGGTTAACCATCGCTTTCTTTAAACGTCGGCGTTGTGTTCCTAAACATTATATTATCTGGCTACTGATTTCCGTATTACTGGCAGTTAAAGCCTTCGCGTTTTCTCCGGTTGAAGATGGTGTAGCCGTTCGCCAGTTGCTGTTTACTTTGTTGGCAACTGCATTGATCGTCCCCTATTTCAAACGCTCGTCGCGGGTGAAAGCGACGTTTGTGAATCCGTAATAACCTTACAGTTAACCTGTTGTCGCCTGCTCTGGATTAACGGATAATAGGCGGCTTTTTTATTTCAGGCCGAAAAATGACTGACTACCTGTTACTGTTTGTCGGAACTGTACTGGTCAATAACTTTGTACTGGTCAAGTTTCTGGGGCTCTGTCCGTTTATGGGGGTTTCCAAAAAGCTGGAAACCGCGATGGGCATGGGGCTGGCAACAACATTTGTGATGACGCTGGCGTCTATTTGCGCCTGGCTTATCGACACGTGGATTTTAATCCCACTCAATCTGATTTACCTGCGCACCCTGGCGTTTATTCTGGTGATTGCCGTAGTCGTGCAGTTCACCGAGATGGTGGTGCGTAAAACCAGCCCGGTACTTTATCGGCTACTCGGGATTTTTCTGCCGCTTATCACCACCAACTGTGCGGTGCTCGGCGTAGCGTTGCTGAATATCAACCTCGGGCACAATTTCTTGCAGTCGGCGCTGTACGGTTTTTCTGCTGCTGTCGGCTTCTCGCTGGTGATGGTGCTTTTTGCCGCCATTCGCGAACGTCTTGCTGTGGCCGATGTTCCGGCCCCTTTTCGTGGTAATGCCATTGCGCTGATTACTGCGGGTCTTATGTCTCTGGCCTTTATGGGCTTTAGTGGTTTGGTGAAGTTGTAATGAATGCTATCTGGATTGCCGTTGCCGCCGTGAGCCTGCTGGGCCTGGTGTTTGGCGCCATTCTGGGTTATGCCTCCCGCCGTTTTGCGGTGGAAGACGATCCGGTCGTTGAGAAAATTGACGAAATTTTACCGCAAAGCCAGTGTGGTCAGTGCGGTTATCCAGGCTGTCGTCCGTATGCGGAAGCCATCAGTTGTAATGGCGAAAAAATCAACCGCTGCGCACCTGGTGGCGAAGCTGTGATGTTGAAAATTGCCGAGTTGCTTAATGTCGAGCCACAGCCGCTGGATGGCGAAGCGCAAGAGTTGACGCCTGCGCGCATGGTGGCAGTTATTGATGAAAATAACTGTATTGGCTGCACTAAGTGCATTCAGGCGTGTCCGGTAGACGCCATTGTTGGCGCTACCCGCGCAATGCATACAGTGATGAGCGATCTGTGCACGGGCTGCAATCTTTGCGTTGACCCATGCCCTACGCACTGCATCTCCTTACAACCGGTCGCAGAAACGCCTGACTCCTGGAAATGGGATCTGAACACCATTCCCGTGCGCATCATTCCCGTGGAACACCATGTTTAAGTTATTTTCTGCTTTCAAAAAAAATAAAATCTGGGACTTCAACGGCGGTATTCATCCACCGGAAATGAAAACCCAGTCCAACGGTACGCCTCTACGCCAGGTGCCACTGGCGCAGCGATTTGTCATTCCGCTGAAGCAACATATTGGCGCTGAAGGTGAGCTGTGTGTTAGCGTCGGGGATAAAGTGCTGCGCGGTCAGCCACTCACTCGCGGTCGCGGCAAAATGCTGCCGGTTCACGCACCAACCTCCGGCACCGTTACAGCTATTGCCCCCCACTCTACGGCTCATCCTTCAGCATTAGCTGAGTTAAGCGTGATTATTGATGCTGATGGTGAAGACTGCTGGATCCCACGTGACGGCTGGAGCGATTACCGCTCACGTAGCCGGGAAGAGTTAATTGAACGTATTCATCAGTTTGGCGTCGCCGGGCTGGGGGGGGCGGGCTTCCCTACGGGTGTTAAATTGCAGGGTGGCGGCGATAAAATCGAAACCTTGATTATCAATGCTGCCGAGTGCGAACCATATATTACCGCCGATGACCGTCTGATGCAGGATTGCGCCGCTCAGGTGGTGGAAGGCATTCGCATTCTTGCGCATATCCTACAACCGCGCGAAATTCTTATCGGTATTGAAGATAACAAACCACAGGCGATTTCCATGCTGCGCGCAGTGCTGGCAGACTCCCGCGATATCGCTCTACGGGTTATTCCAACTAAATATCCTTCCGGCGGTGCCAAACAGTTAACGTACATCCTGACCGGGAAGCAGGTGCCACACGGCGGCCGTTCATCAGATATCGGTGTGTTAATGCAAAACGTCGGCACCGCTTACGCGGTGAAACGCGCTGTTATCGATGGCGAGCCCATTACCGAGCGCGTGGTGACGCTGACTGGTGAAGCCATTGCACGTCCGGGCAACGTCTGGGCGCGACTGGGTACACCTGTGCGTCATTTATTGGATGATGCCGGATTCCGTCCTTCTGCTGATCAAATGGTGATTATGGGCGGCCCGCTAATGGGCTTTACATTGCCGTGGCTGGATGTGCCGGTCGTCAAAATCACTAACTGCCTGCTGGCACCGTCGGCCAGTGAACTCGGTGAACCGCAGGAAGAACAAAGCTGCATCCGCTGTAGCGCCTGTGCTGACGCCTGCCCTGCCGATCTTCTGCCGCAACAGTTGTACTGGTTCAGCAAAGGTCAGCAGCACGATAAAGCCACCGCGCACAACATTGCCGACTGTATTGAATGTGGGGCCTGCGCCTGGGTTTGCCCGAGCAACATTCCACTGGTGCAATATTTCCGTCAGGAAAAAGCAGAAATTGCCGCCATTCGTCAGGAAGAGAAACGCGCCGCAGAAGCAAAAGCGCGTTTTGAAGCCCGTCAGGCACGTCTGGAGCGCGAAAAAGCCGCGCGTCTTGAACGACATAAGAGCGCGGCGGTACAACCTGCAGCCAAAGACAAAGACGCGATTGCTGCCGCACTGGCACGTGTGAAAGAGAAGCAGGCCCAGGCCACGCAGCCTATTGTGATCAAAGCTGGCGAACGTCCGGATAACAGCGCAATTATTGCAGCACGGGAAGCGCGTAAAGCGCAAGCCAGAGCGAAGCAGGCAGAATTACAACAGATCAACGACGCAACAACCGTTGCTGATCCGCGCAAGGCTGCCGTCGAGGCCGCTATTGCCCGCGCCAAAGCGCGTAAACTGGAACAGCAGCAGGCTAACGCCGAGCCGGAAGAACAGGTTGATCCGCGTAAAGCTGCCGTCGAGGCCGCTATTGCCCGTGCCAAAGCACGAAAACTGGAACAGCAGCAGACTAACGCCGAGCCGGAAGAACAGGTTGATCCGCGCAAAGCTGCCGTCGAGGCCGCTATTGCCCGTGCCAAAGCGCGTAAACTGGAACAACAGCAGGCTAACGCCGAGCCGGAAGAACAGGTTGATCCGCGTAAAGCTGCCGTCGAGGCCGCTATTGCTCGTGCCAAAGCGCGTAAACTGGAACAGCAGCAGGCTAACGCCGAGCCGGAAGAACAGGTTGATCCGCGTAAAGCGGCAGTTGCCGCGGCTATTGCCCGCGTTCAGGCAAAAAAAGCCGCCCAGCAAAAGGTTGTAAACGAGGACTAAATGGTATTCAGAATAGCTAGCTCCCCATATACCCATAACCAGCGCCAGACATCGCGCATTATGCTGCTGGTACTGCTCGCAGCCGTGCCTGGAATCGCGGCACAACTGTGGTTTTTTGGCTGGGGCACTCTCGTTCAGATCCTGCTGGCATCGGTCAGTGCATTGTTAGCCGAAGCGCTTGTGCTTAAGCTGCGCAAGCAGTCAGTAGCCGCAACGTTAAAAGATAACTCAGCATTACTAACAGGCTTATTGTTGGCGGTAAGTATTCCACCTCTCGCGCCGTGGTGGATGGTCGTGCTGGGTACGGTGTTTGCGGTGATCATCGCTAAACAGTTGTATGGCGGTCTGGGGCAAAACCCATTCAACCCGGCAATGATTGGTTATGTAGTATTACTGATCTCCTTCCCGGTACAGATGACCAGTTGGTTGCCGCCGCATGAGATTGCGGTCAACATCCCTGGATTTATCGACGCTGTGCAGGTTATCTTCAGCGGCCATACCGTCAGCGGCGGTGATATGAACACGCTACGCTTAGGCATTGATGGTATCAGCCAGGCGACGCCGCTGGATACGTTCAAAACCTCTGTCCGCGCCGGTCATTCGGTTGAGCAAATTATGCAGTATCCGATCTACAGCGGTATTCTGGCAGGCGCTGGCTGGCAATGGGTAAACCTCGCCTGGCTGGTTGGCGGCGTGTGGTTGCTATGGCAGAAAGCGATTCGCTGGCATATTCCCGTCAGCTTCTTAGTGACGCTGGCGCTATGCGCAACGCTGGGCTGGTTGTTCTCACCGGAGACGCTGGCATCACCGCAAATTCATCTGCTGTCTGGCGCGACCATGCTTGGCGCATTCTTTATTCTGACCGATCCGGTGACCGCTTCTACGACTAATCGTGGTCGTCTGATTTTTGGCGCACTGGCGGGCTTATTAGTCTGGTTGATCCGCAGTTTCGGCGGCTATCCTGACGGCGTGGCTTTTGCTGTCCTGCTGGCGAACATCACGGTTCCTCTGATCGATTACTATACGCGTCCGCGCGTTTACGGCCATCGCAAAGGATAAACCATGCTGAAAACTATCCGAAAACACGGTATTACGCTGGCACTGTTTGCCGCCGGTTCAACAGGTTTAACGGCGGCCATCAACCAGATGACCAAAACGACGATTGCTGAACAGGCCAGCCTGCAACAAAAGACGTTATTTGATCAGGTGTTGCCAGCCGAACGCTATAACAATGAGCTGGCACAAAGTTGCTATTTAGTGAATGCGCCTGAGCTGGGTAAAGGTGAACATCGGGTTTACATCGCTAAACAGGATGGCCAGCCGGTAGCTGCCGTTCTGGAAGCGACTGCGCCGGATGGCTATTCAGGCGCGATTCAGCTACTGGTCGGAGCCGATTTTAACGGCACTGTACTTGGCACACGCGTGACAGAACATCACGAAACGCCAGGGCTTGGCGATAAAATCGAACTGCGCCTCTCTGACTGGATCACTCATTTTGCGGGTAAAAAAATCAGCACCGCAAATGACGCTCACTGGGCGGTAAAGAAAGATGGCGGTGATTTCGACCAGTTCACCGGCGCGACCATTACGCCTCGCGCGGTGGTGAATGCGGTAAAACGCGCCGGGTTGTACGCCCAAACGTTACCAGAACAACTTTCTCAACTTCCTGCCTGTGGAGAATAGACCGTGAGCGAAATTAAAGACGTTATTGTTCAGGGGTTATGGAAGAACAACTCCGCACTGGTTCAGTTGCTCGGTCTCTGCCCGCTGCTGGCAGTCACGTCAACTGCCACCAACGCACTGGGTTTAGGGCTTGCGACTACGCTGGTGTTGACTCTCACCAACCTGACTATCTCGACGCTGCGTCACTGGACGCCAGCCGAGATCCGTATTCCTATTTACGTGATGATCATCGCCTCGGTGGTCAGTGCCGTACAAATGCTGATCAACGCCTACGCCTTTGGTCTGTATCAATCGTTAGGAATTTTTATTCCGCTGATTGTCACTAACTGTATCGTTGTTGGTCGCGCTGAAGCCTTCGCTGCAAAAAAAGGTCCGGCGCTTTCGGCGCTGGACGGCTTTTCGATTGGCATGGGTGCAACCTGCGCAATGTTCGTGCTGGGTTCACTGCGCGAAATTATCGGCAACGGAACGTTATTTGACGGTGCCGATGCGCTGTTGGGTAACTGGGCAAAAGTATTGCGCGTGGAGATCTTCCACACTGATTCCCCTTTCCTGCTCGCAATGTTACCACCAGGGGCATTTATTGGCCTGGGACTGATGCTGGCAGGAAAATACCTGATTGATGAAAAAATGAAAAAGCGCCGCACTGAAGCAGCCGCTGAACGCGAGTTGCAAAACGGTGAAACAGGGAATGTCTGATGAACAAAGCAAAACGACTGGAGATCCTCACCCGCCTGCGTGAGAACAATCCTCATCCCACAACCGAGCTTAATTTCAGTTCGCCTTTTGAATTGCTGATTGCTGTACTACTTTCTGCCCAGGCCACTGATGTCAGCGTTAATAAAGCAACAGCGAAGCTCTACCCGGTAGCCAATACGCCTGCCGCGATGCTCGAACTGGGTGTTGAAGGCGTGAAAACGTATATCAAAACCATTGGGTTATATAACAGCAAAGCGGAAAATATCATCAAGACCTGCCGTATCTTACTGGAGCAGCATAATGGCGAAGTTCCGGAAGATCGCGCTGCGCTGGAAGCATTGCCCGGCGTTGGACGCAAAACAGCTAACGTGGTGTTGAATACCGCTTTCGGCTGGCCGACCATTGCTGTAGATACCCACATTTTCCGTGTCTGCAACCGCACCCAATTTGCTCCCGGGAAAAACGTCGAACAAGTTGAGGAAAAACTGCTAAAAGTAGTTCCTGCAGAATTTAAAGTCGACTGCCATCACTGGTTAATCCTTCACGGGCGTTATACCTGCATTGCCCGCAAACCGCGCTGTGGCTCCTGCATTATTGAAGATCTTTGTGAATACAAAGAGAAAGTTGACATCTGACACAAACAGGTACTGCCGTTTCTTCATCCATTACCGCTACTCATCCTCTTCAAAAACAACTTTCTAACGTTAATGATGCCGCCTCGCTGCGGCATCATTAGGCAATCCGTTTGTGAATAACCAAAAATGCAGGTTAATTGTTTTTTTAATAGCGAAATTTTCTATTCATTTGTGATCGAAATCACACTGATACACAAATGTAAAAATAATGCACCTCAAAAGTTAAATTTAACAAAGCATTGATTCAATCCGACCTGAAACCTACAAAACATTACACTGGCTATTTTTCAGATAATGGACTATCCCACTACATGAAACACCTTATAGCAGAACATATCGCCAAAGAGGAATTATTACCCGGCTCAAGTAGTGAAAAAATCTGCCGTTACGTTTTTTGAAAAATTTAACGCTGGATAACATT
>OBUY01000462.1_pt1 | contig 16874 bp, 8 predicted proteins | sample 1475781 | NCBI WGS metagenome assembly OBUY01 (sample SAMEA2579912, study PRJEB22360) | human gut metagenome | biome: human gut; feature: human-associated habitat; material: faeces | place: Denmark | collected 2008/2010 | reverse complement strand
GAAAACCCGTCTGGTTCATACCCTGAACGGTTCTGGTCTGGCTGTTGGTCGTACGTTGGTTGCGGTAATGGAAAACTATCAGCAGGCTGATGGCCGTATTGAAGTACCAGAAGTTCTGCGTCCGTACATGAACGGACTGGAATATATTGGCTAATATCTAAATATGCCGAATCTAAAAAGCGCCTGCGGGCGCTTTTTTTGTCTCCTTTTGATACCAAACAATAATTACATTTCACTTACGCGTAATACTACTTTCGAGTGAAAATCTATCTATCTCGTTGATTTTCAAATCATTCGATGTATACAAGCCTATATAGCGAACCGCTATAAAAATAATTACACAATACGGTTTGTTACTGGAATCAATCGTAAGCAAGCTTGAGTGAGCCATTATGAAAACGAAAATCCCTGATGCGGTATTGGCTGCTGAGGTGAGTCGCCGTGGTTTGGTAAAAACGACAGCGATCGGCGGCCTGGCGATGGCCAGCAGCGCATTAACATTACCTTTTAGTCGAATAGCGCACGCTGTCGATAACGCCATTGCGGCAAATTCTGACGAGAAGGTTGTCTGGAGCGCCTGTACAGTTAACTGTGGCAGCCGCTGCCCGCTACGTATGCATGTCGTGGACGGTGAGATCAAATACGTCGAAACGGATAATACCGGTGATGACAATTACGACGGCCTGCATCAGGTGCGCGCCTGTCTGCGTGGGCGTTCCATGCGTCGTCGCGTTTATAATCCTGATCGTCTGAAATATCCGATGAAACGGGTAGGGGCGCGTGGTGAAGGCAAATTTGAGCGCATTAGCTGGGAAGAAGCCTACGACATTATCGCTACTAATATGCAGCGTCTGATTAAAGAATATGGCAACGAATCCATCTATCTGAACTATGGTACAGGTACGCTGGGCGGCACCATGACCCGCTCCTGGCCACCGGGAAATACCCTGGTGGCGCGTTTAATGAACTGCTGTGGCGGTTACCTGAACCATTATGGTGACTACTCCTCCGCGCAAATTGCGGAAGGTCTGAACTATACCTACGGCGGCTGGGCTGATGGCAACAGCCCGTCAGATATTGAAAACAGTAAGCTGGTGGTACTGTTTGGTAATAACCCGGGCGAAACGCGAATGAGCGGCGGCGGGGTGACTTATTACCTCGAACAGGCGCGTCAGAAATCAAATGCTCGCATGATCATTATCGATCCGCGCTATACAGACACCGGTGCCGGGCGCGAAGATGAATGGATCCCGATCCGTCCGGGAACAGATGCCGCACTGGTTAATGGTCTGGCATATGTCATGATCACTGAAAACCTGGTTGATCAAGAGTTTCTCGATAAATATTGTGTCGGTTACGACGAAAAAACGTTGCCTGCCAGTGCGCCGAAAAACGGTCACTATAAAGCCTACATTCTGGGTGAAGGGCCGGACGGCGTTGCTAAAACGCCGGAATGGGCTTCGCAAATTACGGGTATTCCGGCGGACAAAATCATCAAACTGGCGCGGGAAATTGGCAGCACTAAACCGGCGTTTATCAGCCAGGGGTGGGGACCACAACGCCACGCTAACGGTGAAATCGCCACTCGTGCTATCTCAATGCTGGCGATCCTCACCGGTAACGTCGGTATTAACGGTGGCAACACCGGGGCGCGCGAAGGCTCATACAGCTTACCGTTTGTCCGTATGCCGACCCTCGAAAACCCGATCCAAACCAGCATTTCCATGTTTATGTGGACCGATGCGATTGAACGCGGCCCGGAAATGACAGCGCTGCGTGATGGTGTGCGCGGTAAAGATAAGCTGGATGTTCCGATTAAGATGATCTGGAACTATGCCGGTAACTGCCTGATTAACCAGCACTCGGAAATCAACCGCACCCATGAAATCCTTCAGGATGATAAGAAGTGCGAATTGATTGTAGTTATCGACTGCCACATGACCTCATCAGCAAAATATGCTGACATCCTGTTGCCGGATTGCACCGCCTCTGAGCAGATGGACTTTGCGCTGGATGCTTCCTGCGGAAATATGTCCTACGTAATTTTCAATGACCAGGTGATTAAACCGCGCTTTGAATGTAAGACCATCTATGAGATGACCAGCGAACTGGCAAAACGCCTTGGCGTCGAGCAACAGTTTACTGAAGGGCGTACCCAGGAAGAGTGGATGCGCCACCTGTATGCCCAGTCGCGAGAAGCGATTCCTGAATTGCCGACCTTTGAAGAGTTTCGTAAGCAGGGGATCTTTAAAAAGCGTGATCCACAAGGGCATCACGTTGCTTATAAAGCCTTCCGGGAAGATCCGCAGGCAAATCCATTGACCACGCCATCGGGCAAAATTGAGATCTATTCACAGGCACTGGCTGATATTGCAGCTACCTGGGAATTGCCAGAAGGCGATGTGATTGATCCACTGCCGATCTACACGCCGGGCTTTGAAAGTTATCAGGATCCGCTGAATAAACAGTATCCGCTGCAACTTACTGGTTTCCACTACAAATCTCGTGTGCACTCCACCTACGGTAACGTTGATGTGCTGAAAGCGGCTTGTCGCCAGGAAATGTGGATCAACCCAATTGATGCGCAAAAACGCGGTATCAACAATGGCGATAAGGTGCGGATCTTTAACGATCGCGGTGAGGTTCATATTGAGGCGAAAGTAACGCCACGAATGATGCCGGGCGTGGTCGCATTGGGTGAAGGTGCCTGGTATGACCCCGATGCGAAACGTGTTGATCAGGGCGGTTGTATCAACGTACTGACCACTCAACGCCCATCTCCTCTCGCCAAGGGGAATCCGTCACATACAAACCTCGTTCAGGTTGAAAAGGTGTAAGGAGTAACCGATGACAACCCAGTATGGATTTTTTATTGATTCCAGTCGTTGCACCGGTTGCAAAACCTGCGAACTGGCTTGTAAAGACTACAAAGATTTGACACCAGAAGTCAGCTTCCGCCGAATTTATGAATATGCGGGCGGCGACTGGCAGGAAGATAACGGCGTCTGGCATCAGAACGTATTTGCCTACTATCTCTCGATTTCATGTAATCACTGCGAAGATCCGGCGTGTACCAAAGTCTGCCCGAGCGGCGCGATGCATAAACGTGAAGATGGTTTTGTCGTTGTCGATGAAGATGTGTGTATTGGCTGTCGTTACTGCCATATGGCTTGCCCGTATGGTGCGCCACAGTACAACGAAACCAAAGGACATATGACCAAATGTGATGGTTGTTATGATCGTGTCGCGGAAGGTAAAAAACCGATCTGTGTCGAGTCTTGCCCGCTGCGGGCGCTGGATTTCGGCCCTATCGACGAGTTGCGTAAAAAACATGGCGATCTGGCCGCCGTTGCGCCGTTGCCAAGAGCGCACTTTACCAAACCAAATATTGTGATCAAACCTAACGCCAACAGCCGCCCAACCGGGGATACCACTGGCTACCTGGCAAATCCGAAGGAGGTGTGAGATGGGAAGTGGATGGCATGAATGGCCGTTGATGATCTTCACGGTCTTCGGGCAGTGTGTAGTGGGCGGTTTTATCGTTCTGGCATTTGCCTTGTTGAAAGGTGAACTTCGGGCCGATACCCAACAGCGGGTTATTGCCTGTATGTTTGGCTTGTGGGTACTGATGGGCATTGGCTTTATTGCCTCAATGCTTCACCTTGGTTCACCGATGCGCGCCTTTAACTCACTCAATCGGGTTGGCGCTTCGGCGTTGAGTAACGAAATCGCCAGCGGTTCGATCTTTTTTGCCGTTGGTGGCATCGGCTGGTTGCTGGCAATGCTGAAAAAGCTGTCACCGGTATTACGCGCGCTGTGGCTGGTGGTGACGATGGTTCTCGGTGTGGTATTTGTCTGGATGATGGTACGTGTGTATAACAGCATCGATACCGTACCGACCTGGTACAGCATCTGGACACCGATGGGCTTCTTCCTGACCATGTTTATGGGTGGCCCGCTGCTGGGATATCTGTTACTGCGTCTGGCGGGGGTTAATGGCTGGGTGATGCGTTTACTTCCGGCAATTTCAGTGCTGGCGTTGGTGGTGAGCGGTGTAATGTCTGTAATGCAGGGGGCTGAACTCGCTACGATTCACTCTTCTGTACAACAGGCTGCGGCGCTGGTGCCGGATTACGGTGCACTGATGGCCTGGCGGATTGTGCTTATCGCTGTGGCACTGTGCTTGTGGATTGCTCCGCAGTTAAAAGGTTTTCAGCCTGCGGTGCCGCTGCTTTCCGTGTCATTCATCCTGCTTCTTGCAGGGGAATTAATCGGTCGCGGCGTATTCTACGGTTTGCATATGACCGTGGGTATGGCTGTTGCCAGCTAAAGCGTTATAACCGGGGTTTCGGCCCCGGTTCTCTTTTATTTCTGTTTCGTTAAGGTGTCGTAACTGGTCATCAAATTACGATAATCAGGAATGTGGTTAGAGAACAGCGTCGCCAGGCCTTCGATATCGTTACGCCAGTCACGGTGCAGTTCGCAGGCGACACCAAACCACGTCATCAACTGCGCCCCCGCTTGTGACATGCGATCCCATGCCGAATGCCGGGTAATTTCGTTAAAGGTTCCTGACGCGTCAGTCACCACAAAGACATCAAACCCTTCTTCAATTGCGGAAAGTGCCGGAAATGCTACGCAAACCTCGGTTACCACCCCTGCAATAATCAGTTGTTTTTTACCTGTCGCTTTAACTGCTTTGACAAAATCTTCGTTATCCCAGGCGTTAATATTTCCAGGACGCGCAATATAAGGTGCATCCGGAAACTGTGCTTTCAGTTCAGGGACCAGTGGGCCGTTAGGACCAGTTTCAAAGCTGGTGGTAAGAATGGTAGGCAAATTGAAATATTTAGCTAAGTCACCCAGCGCCAGCACGTTATTTTTAAATTTGTCAGGTTCAATATCCCGCACAAGGGAAAGTAAACCAGCCTGGTGATCAACTAACAAAACAGCAGCATCATTTTTATCGAGACGAACATACGGTTTGGTCATTCTCTTCTCCTTTCGAGAGTCAGTGGTACGCCTGAAATCGTTCAGACGCGATGCGTTGCCCTGAAAGCATAGACGGGAAATCCAGGTTTGCTGTGACCATGAAATTTTTCGACTGAACGAAATGCATGAACTTTATGTTAGTTCAATAAAAACAAGTAGATGAGACTGATTATCTTTTCGTCATTAGTGTTATGAATGAGTAATATAAATCGATAATACAGCCGCTACGTTATGTACGTATTTTCACCCATTGACAATGTTTTTGGTGGTGGCATGATGCGCATGAAATTTGAGCTTCCTCACGGTTTTAATTCATGTCCACGTATACCCGGCCTGTCATGCTTTTGCTGTCTGGCTTACTTTTGTTGACTCTGGCGATCGCGGTGTTAAATACACTGGTGCCGCTATGGCTCGCCCAGGCGCATTTGCCCACATGGCAGGTCGGTGTCGTCAGTTCATCTTATTTTACCGGCAACCTGTTCGGTACTTTACTGACAGGGTATGTCATTAAACGCTTTGGGTTTAATCGCAGTTATTACCTTGCTTCCTTCATTTTTGCGGCAGGCTGTGTCGGGCTTGGCTTGATGATTGGATTCTGGAGCTGGTTAGCCTGGCGTTTCGTCGCAGGCGTCGGTTGCGCCATGATTTGGGTTGTGGTGGAAAGCGCGCTGATGTGCAGCGGAACGTCACGTAACCGTGGGCGGTTACTTGCTGCCTATATGATGGTTTATTATGTGGGGACGTTTTTAGGCCAGTTACTGCTCAGTAAAGTTTCAACCGAATTGATGAGCGTATTGCCGTGGGCTACGGGGTTGACCCTGGCGGGGATCTTGCCGCTGCTGTTTACTCGTATCCTGAATCAACAGGCTGAAAATCATGCTTCGACGCCCATGACGTCAATGCTAAAACTTCGCCAGGCACGACTTGGCGTGAATGGCTGCATTATCTCGGGAATCGTTCTGGGTTCTTTGTATGGTCTGATGCCTCTGTACCTCAATCATAAAGGGATTAGCAATGCCAGCATCGGATTCTGGATGGCGGTACTGGTTAGTGCCGGTATCCTCGGGCAATGGCCAATTGGCCGTCTGGCGGATAAATTTGGTCGTCTGCTGGTACTGCGTGTTCAGGTATTTGTCGTCATTCTCGGTAGTATCGCGATGTTAAGTCAGGCGGCAATGGCTCCAGCATTGTTCATCCTCGGTGCAGCCGGTTTTACGCTCTATCCGGTGGCGATGGCCTGGGCTTGTGAGAAAGTTGAACATCATCAACTGGTCGCAATGAATCAAGCATTGTTGTTGAGTTATACCGTGGGTAGTTTGTTTGGGCCGTCTTTTACTGCCATGCTAATGCAGAATTTTTCTGATAATCTGCTGTTTATCATGATCGCCAGTGTGTCGTTTATCTACTTACTGATGCTGCTACGCAATGCCGGACACACGCCAAAACCCGTTGCTCACGTCTAAATGAATTAGTGCAGAGTGTGAACTTGTTGTCCGCACTCTGTTTTCTTATTCCCTCTTTACACGAGCTTTCAGCAAAATTTATTTGTAAAAATAAAATGTACAGCAGATTGTAATTTTTATTCCACCATTTTCGCATTTCTTATTTTCCACACAATCCCCCTGTTTAGAGATATCTATTAAATATTAGCGAAAGATCGGTCTATGCTGAGAGCGTTCAGGAAAAACAGTTGCGCTGGTACAACATTGTGCTGATGTCATTTATCACCGATTGGGGTTTGGGCAGGAAATAGATTAAAAGAACGAGTCGATCTGATAACGCTAAAGTTAAGTTTTTCTTAAGAGATGAATGGTGATAAATGTTGTCGTGATAATACGAATTTAAGTTATCGGAAAGCTTTATTTTTAGATATGGTGATAATTTAAATTGTTGGCTATTTTGCGCGTTATTATTCTGAGTTCCGCAGTGAACTATTTCTTATGGTAACAGTTTGATTTTTGAGGACAAAATTTAAACAACGCCCAGCACTATAAAATCGTTTTTTTGATCTGCATCAACAATGTTGCATGTTATCACTTTTGGTTAAATTTGCTGAAAATAGTTGCAACTATTGTTTCGTTATGTAGAAAATACATTTCTAATCTGGTTTAAAATTCTGCTAATTTGATGTTTTATAGGATTTTAAACTTACAAAAACCTTCTCTCACTAGAATCTACTCATACCAGGCATGGTTCACAGACTATTGTTTTAAAAATAAAATAGTCGTCTGCCACTGCACCTTATTGTTTTATCGATCGTGTATTCCTCAACGTATTTATCTGTTCAGGTTGATGGGCGCTCTACAGCCTTAGCAATCAACTAATAATGACCACTTTCTCTAAGGTTATTGATTAATTTATTTGGGTTAAAAGAGTCACATTGCTCATATCTGAAGAACAGATAAATAAACGGAATGGATTGCTGAGATTACATATTAATGCCTCTTTTGGGTGGTAAAAGTGGCGATGGCGCAACTGTGCGGTATGTGACAGTTATGTCGACATTTATAAATATTTTCATATCTTAATTATTTCGTTGAAAATTAACGAAAGGCGGTAGCGTGGGCAAAAGAGACAAAAGCACGAATGTTAAGTATAACAATGTTGGTTCAGTTAAAGTAAAAACTATGATAATCACTTTGGTAAATTAAGGAAAAATGAATCTTCTCATCATGGTATATTCGTTGGGAGGAAATGTTTCAAGTAATAAAATCATAATGAGGGATATTAACACCATTAATTATAAGTAATTTTATACGATGTAATATCGGAACTATTGATAACACTTTAGTCAGAACTCCAATATGTATAGCATTACTGAAAAATTAAATTCAAGATTTAACACTGCGCTTATATTAGCCGTTACAGTCTATATTATTTTGTCATTTATTACGGCGATTGATTTTCATAAAAAAATAGAAGAAAATTCTTCGCGTATTAATCTTATACTTATTAACAATAATTTAAATAATTTTTTTTCTAAAATTGAAAAAGAAGCTGATGCGTTAAAAGATGCTATTTATCTGTTACATGATGAAAATGAAATCAAACAAGCAGTCATCCATCGGATGAAAAAAATAGATTCCGTTAATCTAGTTGGGATAATGTTGAATAACGGGAAGTATCTTAGCTTTATTCGAACTGATGGTGGTGTGATTAAGTTTTTTGGCCAATCAGAACCCGGTAAACCTTTTACTGGGGTTGATGGTGAAATTAGCGATAAATACTTTGATCCTGAATCTCGCCCCTGGAATAAATTGCCGAAAGGGACTTATTCAAAATGGTCACCGTGGTATAACTGCTATGGCATTGCAGGGAAAAAATGTTTCTCGTTTTCATTACGTCCATCCGAAGAAGAAAAAAATTCGTTTGCTCTGAAGTTAATGCATTTAGATCTTGATGAAAGATATTTTAGTAATTATCTTAATAAATTGGCTGGTGAAGCTGATATTTTATTCATGGAGCAGAATAAAAAAATTATGGTAGGTAATGAAAAATCAATGCTGCATATTATTGTTCGTAACTCATCAGGTAGTTATAACATAAGTAATGACAGTGGCAACTATACCGATAATGTCATATCACTCCCCAGACTTCCTGATGTCAGATTCCATTATTTTCACTATCAGAAATCAGAGGATGCAAACATCAATAAATATTTTACATTGATGTTTTTATGTGGTTTGGTTTGCTTCTGTTTATTATGGTATGTTGTTGAAAAGATAACAAAGAAAATTAAAAAAGAGTCCAATAAACTGATAGAGCATTTGAAAAAATTAGCGAATTCAGTATACCGCAACGACAAAATTGAAATTGTGCAAAATGACAGCAGTGAGATTATTGAGCTGAAAAAAATCATTAATAACATAAGTGATAAATACAAAGAACGAATGGAGCGGTTACTTAATCTTGTTTCTTGTGAGCAAGGAAGTTGCTTCTATATCAATAAATCTGTTATTGAAACCAACAATAAAACCTACTTAGCAGTTGGCATGCTTTGTATCTATGGATTAGAGTTTGTTGAGGCGATACATGGAAGTAAAAAATATGACGAGATTATAAATGATATAAAATCAAAAATATCAGAAAAATATTCTCGATACTGTGACATACTGAAAGTCTCAACTGAAACATATTTGTTGCTATGTCATACTCATTGTGAAGAGTTCATCGAGCAATTATCAATTTTAAATCTCCCTGATCATATTATTTGTCTAAGAAATATTTATGTTCATAAAATTGCTATTTGCGAAACTTTTGTGGGGGAAAATGTATCAAACTATGAAGGCAAGCTGAAACTGGCATTAACGGCTATGCGAGAAAATAAAGAATCTGAATTTATGTTTTATGATGACATCAAGGCTCATGAACTTGATCAAAAAGTCTGGGTCGCTGGAAATATAAAAAAGGGGATTGCGAGTAGTGAGTTTTATTTAGTCTATCAACCTATTATTGATATGGCGAATAATAAGGTTGTAGGTGCGGAGGCGTTATGCCGTTGGTTGTCAGTTGAAAATGGCATAATACCACCATCAATTTTCGTACCTGTTGCTGAAGAAATTGGCTTAATTAAAGAATTGGGTGATTTTGTACTGGAAACGGCTATTGGAGAATTTGGGGCATTTAGCCGTGAATATGAAATTACGAATGATTTTCTCCTGCATATTAATGTATCTCCGTGGCAATTAAATGAATTTGATTTCCACTTCCGGGTTTTGTCATTAATTAATACGTTTAGTATAAATGCTGATCAAATCTGCCTGGAGATCACCGAATCGGCAGTAAAAGACATAAATGATAGCTTTTACAATAATATAAATATTTTAAAAGAAAACGGTATTAAGATTTCACTTGATGATTTCGGCAGCGGTTTAGCTGATTTGAAAAAACTTTATAAAGTAAGGCCTGATAGCATTAAAATTGATTCGGAGTTTACCTCAGGAATTTTCGATGAAACAAACAGAATTGTCTATTTCATATCCAGCCTTGCCCGTGAAGAAAATATGCCGGTTATAGCTGAAGGTGTTGAAACCGAAAGCCAGGCCAGAGAATTACAAAAGTTAGGATTCTCTCATGTCCAGGGATACTTATACCAGAAACCGTTACCATTTTCAGAGTGGCATATAGACAATAAACCGAAAAAAAGAAAATAACGCAATGTTCAAATATAAAAAAAAGGCCGCAGGAATCTGTTTTTTGTATTTTTTGTGCGTCTCTGTAGTCACTTGTTATTTATACACTATGTATGTTAAAGACCGAGTTAATTCGGTAAAGGTATCTATTATTGATAGTGGGCTTGCTATTGCTAATGTGTCTGAGTATCGTCGTTCAGTATCTAATAATGTGTTTTATGAACTAGAGATATCACCAGATGAACTGTTAAATAAAATACGCGATAGCTTTTCAAATTTCCAACATCCTGGATATTTATATGATCTGGGTCCTTATATGATTAGTGATGATAAATGTATCAAAATTACGTCAAAAGGAGATGATTTTTGTGACGACATAGTTTCCTCTGTTCGGGTAATTAACGAATTTGAAAGAGGTGTTATTAGTTTAAAAGATAAATACTATGTTTATTATGCACATCCCATAGCAAAAAGAACTAGTTTGATATCAGTAGTGGATCCAGAACGTTATTTATCTCTGATAAGAAATCAGTCAGGGGAACGAGAAGATATCTATGTCTCATTTTATGATATTAATGATAATGAAAAGAAAATTGCTGGTGATGATTTTTTGATAAATGATGCTGTATTTGAGATCTCGGCCATCACCCTGACATATTCTTACATCCCTGAAATGATATTTATCGTGGCTTACAAAAAAAGCAAGTATATTTATATGTGTTTGCTATTTGTTTTTGCTTCGGCGGTATCTGCAGTCATAATATATTACTATTATATTAATTTGCTGCAAAACATTATATATAAGGGTAGGTTGGAAAAAGAATCTATATTGTCGGATCATCATTATGGTTTACGTGGAGAAAATCTATTCTTTAATGCTGAAGAGATCAATGCAATTAGAGAAATATATGATTTTGGCACTTATGATGCGCTTACACGGGCTTCTGGTCGCCGGAGTTTTGATAAAGATATCAAAATATTGAGCGAAAAATTTGGATACTTATGTCTGTTTGATATAGATAAATTTAAAACCATTAATGATAAGTTTGGCCATTTGTTTGGTGATGAGGTACTCATAAAAATAGTTAATCTTATTAAAGATGAATTGCCTCGCAGTAAAGGTGAAATTTATCGGTTTGGTGGCGATGAGTTCGCTATCATTTATCATGATAAAGATGTAAGTCAACTAACAAGAATTTTGCACCGAATTGTTCATTTCTCGATGGGTGGGTTGAATTGTAGTTGCAGCATTGGCGTAGCTAATACTGACGAGTGCATGAATAATATTGAACGGTTGAAATTGTTGGCAGATGAACGATTATACAAAAGTAAGCAAAATGGTAGAGCTCAGATAACATGGTGTTAATGTGTTAAATTTCATTGAATTGGTTACTTATGTTTCAAAAAAACACACAGTTTGAATAATAGTATTAATGAATGACTAGATGCCATGATCTTTAAAAATAAAGAAGCATACAACAAAATCCTTCTGGTTGTTGCTATATTGCTATGTTTTGTTTTTATATCGATTGTCGAACAGCCTCTTGGACTTTATCAACAAATATTATTCTCTATTATCATTTGCATCTCTGTTTTTCTCATCAATTTTTTTAAGGGAAGGATAATTACCCTTATTTTGATGGGGATTGGCGTACTCATATCTTCCAGATATCTATGGTGGCGTTACTCTTCTTCAGTTATCCTGGATGAGGTTCCAGACAGCTTCTTTTCAGTAACGCTATTAGTTGCTGAGACGTATGCCTGGCTTGTCTTATTACTGGGTTACTTTCAGGTTTGCTTTCCATTGAACAGAGAGTGTATACCCTTACCAGACAATAAAGAAGAATGGCCTAATGTTGATATATTAATACCCACTTATAATGAACCTCTGACGGTTGTGAAGAATACAGTTTATGGTGCACTGGCATTAGACTGGCCAAAAGATAAATTACACGTCTGGATCCTTGATGATGGCGCCAGGCAAGAGTTTAGAAGATTCGCAGATGAATCAGGCATTCATTATGTCGCAAGAGAAACACATGAACATGCTAAGGCCGGAAACATAAATAATGCGCTTAAAATAGCTAACGGAGAATTTGTTGCTATTTTTGATTGCGATCATATACCTTCTGTTTCTTTTTTAACGAAAACAATGGGTTGGTTTATTGCTGATGAAAAACTATCGATGTTGCAAACACCACATCATTTTTTCTCCCCTGATCCTTTTGAGCGAAATCTGGGACAGTTTCGGCAAAAGCCAAATGAAGGGCATCTCTTTTATGGATTAATCCAGAATGGAACGGATACCTGGAATGCTTCATTTTTTTGTGGTTCGTGCGCAATTATCCGTAGATCTGCTTTGGATGAGGTGGGTGGCATTGCAGTCGAAACAGTAACGGAAGATGCGCATACGTCGTTACGTTTGCATCGTGCAGGTTACAGCTCTGCGTACCTTCGCTATCCTCTGGCTGCCGGACTTGCCACCGAAACATTATCAGCCCATATTGGGCAACGGATTCGGTGGGCCAGGGGAATGATCCAAATCTTGCGTATTGACAATCCATTATTAGGCAAAGGCCTGACATTATCACAGCGCCTTTGCTATCTCAGCAGCATGATGCACTTTTTATCAGGTGTGCCACGACTGATTTTCTTGTGTGCACCATTATGCCCCATTTTCTTTTCAGTTAATCTGATAGATGCATCGATAGCGGATATTATGTCTTATGTTTTGCCTTATCTATTTGTTATCGTTTTAACTAACTCAAGAATACAAGGAAAATACAGGCATTCTTTCTGGAATGAGATTTACGAAATGGTGCTGGCCTGGTACATTACGCTACCGACGCTTGTTGCATTACTTGCTCCGGCAAAAGGGCGCTTTAATGTTACGGCTAAAGGGGGATTAATAAAAAATAAGTTTGTTGACTGGCGAATATCATATCCCTACCTCATTTTTGCTATTTTAAACTTACTTGGATTGATAATGGGTATTGTTAATTTTTATAATTTGCAAGGGCATATTGCGATCCTGAATCTCTTTTGTTTAGTTTGGTTGCTTTATAATACAATTATTATTGGCGCAACTTTGGCTGTCTCTATTGAACAAAAACAGGTGCGTTTTTCTCCGCGTATCGACGTGTCTTTCAAAGGTGTGATCCAACTGACTGATGGGCGAAACTACCCTTGTTCTGTTCTTGATTTCTCCGAAGGAGGACTAGGGGTTATCATTGATAATATTTCCGACCTAAAAGATATTGATAAAACACAGCAGTTGTCTCTTCATCTGGATGATGGTTACGGAAAATGCGATATTCCAGTACAAATAGTTCATGCTTACAATAATAAAATTGGCCTGAAGATTATGCCAATGAGCCATGAACAAAGTATTAATTATGTTAGAGCGACATTTTCTCGTGATTCAATATGGCAAGAATGGAATGATAAAATATCCCAGGATAATATTCTAAAGAGCTTTTTTGAAATATCTTTCATCTCTCTGAAAGGTTACTGTAATATGATTTTTTATATTCTCCAGAATATTAAAGGACGTTCTAAGGGTTAGTTTTGTTTCTGGTTGCTAACTAAATATTTATTGTGTGTATTTGTTTTTAGTTCTTGAGTTTTTAAAATGGGAAGAAAGTTTTTTAAGGCTGGTTTTGCAATAATTTTCTTGGGGTTGTTATGCATTTATCAGGCAAATGCAGCATCGACTACACATACAACGATTAATAAACCTACCACCGGGATAATATTACCTTCTGTGCAGAAGGAGAACGTTTCTATTTATGAGAAAGTGCCATCCCGCCAGTTAAAGCTCCCATTTACGCAAATAGCAGCAGTGCCAGGTAATATTGTTCTGAGTGGAGTCAACCCTCAGGGTCATATTGAGTTTGGTATGCGCAGTGATGAAATGGTTTCAGAAGCGAAACTAAAACTTGAGTATACCCCATCGCCGTCGTTACTCCCTGTCCAGTCACAACTTAAGGTTTATCTTAATGATGAGTTGATGGAGGTATTACCGATTTTCAAAGAACAACTGGGGAAAAAAACGTTGACGGAAATATCTCTCAATCCATTGTATTTCTCCGATTTTAACCGCTTGCGTTTCGAATTAATTAGTCACTACCAGAGTGCATGTGAAAATTTGACCAGCAGCAGCCTGTGGCTTGATATTGGGCGCAACAGCGAACTGGAACTGACGTTTCAGAGACTCAATCTGAAAAATGATCTTTCATATTTTCCGGTGCCATTCTTTGATCCACGAGATAACCGTACCAATACATTGCCGATGGTATTTGCCGGTACTCCTGACAAAGGGTTGCAGCAGGCATCAGCAATTGTCGCTTCGTGGTTTGGTGCACAATCGGGATGGCGTGGTCATCGATTCCCTGTTTTCTATGACCAGTTACCAGAAAGTAATGCAGTGGTATTTGCCACTAATAATAGACGACCAGACTTTCTACGTGATCATCCGTTGGTGAATGCACCTGTTATTGAAATGATCAACCATCCGCAAAATCCTTTCGTCAAATTGTTGGTACTTTTTGGTCGCGATGACAACGATTTATTACAGGCGGCAAAAGGCCTTGCGCAGGGAAATATACTGTTTCGCGGCGATAGTGTGGTCGTCAATGATGTGGAGCCGCTTTTGCCGCGCAAACCTTATGATGCGCCAAATTGGGTACGCACTGACCGTCCTGTAACTTTCGCAGAGCTTAAGACATATGAAGGGCAATTACAGGCAAGCGCCCTGGAGTCTGCGGCAATTAATATTTCATTTAATTTGCCACCAGATCTCTTTCTGCTACGTAACCGCGGTGTTGATATGAAGATTAACTATCGCTATACCACACCAATGGTGAGTGGTTCGCGCGTGGATGTCAGCCTTAATAATCAGTACCTGGAATCTTTTCGTCTAAATACTCAATCTGCTACGGATCGACTGCTGTTACGTTTACCGTTATTGCAAGAATTGTTGGATGACAATAATAAAATTACCGTTCCGGCGTTGACACTGGGGGCGCTCAATCAATTGCGATTTAATTTTGAATACGTTAATACGATACCGCGCGCTGATGCTGATAGCTGTATTATTTCCCGGCCTTTGAAAAATCATGCAGTCATTGCAGATGATTCCACTATCGATTTTTCAAAGTATCATCACTTTATCGCCATGCCTGATTTACGCGCCTTTGTCAGCGCAGGCTTTCCTTTTAGTCGAATGGCTGATTTATCAGAAACAGTTGTCGTTATGCCTGAAAAGCCTGGTGCAACGCAGGTTGAAATATTGCTAAATACCCTGGGATTGGTTGGTGCTCAAACCGGGTTTCCAGCCATTAATCTGACAATTACTGATGATATAAGCTCCGTTCGGAGCAGGGATGCAGACATTCTGTTGATAGGGACACTTCCACAAGAATTAGAAGACAAACAGCAAATAAATCTGCTTATTGAGGCAACGACACGTTGGGTAAAAAGTCCAATGCGGTACGCTAAATATGTCCAAATTGAGGCAGATAAAAACGATCAAAATTCGGAAACACAATCAACCATAGTTTCCCCATCGCCAATGGCTGCGGTGGTTGGTTTTCAGTCCCCGTATCATACCCAACGTAGCGTAATTGCATTGATGACCGAAGGTGCACGCGGCGATGGGTTACTCAACAATGCGTTGGTTGATAGTGTAAAGCGCGGCAATATCTTTGGCTCAGTCGCGGTTATTCGTGAATCTGGTGTCGATAGTTTACGGGCTGGAGATACTTATTATGTGGGGGATCTTCCCTGGTTTGAGCGTATCCAATACGTGTTAGCGAGACATCCCGTTCTGTTGGCGGTGTTGGCAACACTCAGTGTGGTGCTATTGGCATGGGTGGCCTGGCGTCTGCTACGCATTATTAGCCGCCGTCGTCTGAATCCTCATCAACAGTAATTCATCGTCATTTTTATTTTGCAGCTCAATCCTGTCCTGGCCTTAAACAGGCAGGGCGGGGAGCTGCACTCATTCTGTTTCTAATAAAAAGTGAGTTAACACCTGATTGAGGCCAGGCATGTACAAATTCACCCTAAATTTGCTCACACTATCCCTTGGTTTGTCGATGCTGTCGATGGCGGAAGCCGCGCCAACTGCTCATCAGTTGTTGATGGCGCAGGTTCGGTTAGGCGAAGACACTCACCGCGAAGATCTGGTCGAGCAATCGCTTTATCGTCTTGAATTGGTGGAACCCAATAATCCAGATGTCGTTGCGGCTCGTTTTCGCTATCTGCTGCGAAGGGGAAATATTGACGGTGCACAAAAACAACTTACCAGGCTTTTCCTGCTCGCACCGGATTCAAAAATATATCAAGCATCGCACACGGCTATGCGACTTTCCTCGCCTGATGGCCGTCAGGCACTGCAAATGGCACGTTTACAAGCTATCTCCGGGCGTCACAAAGAGGCTATTGCCAATTACGACAGGCTATTTAATGGGGCACCGCCAGATGTCGAAATGGCGATGGAGTACTGGAGTACAGTGGCGCAAATAGCATCCCGTCGCAACGAAGCGATTAGTCAGTTGAGAATACTTAATAATGATAACCCTGACACTGGTGCAATATTGGGGGCGCTGGGCCAGGCGTATTCCCAGAAAGGCGATCGCGCGAATGCGGTGGTGAATCTGGAAAAAGCCCTCGCGCTGGACCCGCACAGCAGTAACAATGACAAGTGGAACAGCCTGTTGAAAGTGAACCGCTACTGGCTGGCGATCC
>OBUY01000451.1_pt1 | contig 17259 bp, 16 predicted proteins | sample 1475781 | NCBI WGS metagenome assembly OBUY01 (sample SAMEA2579912, study PRJEB22360) | human gut metagenome | biome: human gut; feature: human-associated habitat; material: faeces | place: Denmark | collected 2008/2010 | reverse complement strand
ACGACGCGCCCCGCAGGAGGGGCTCCCGTTTTCCCGTCCACCGCCAGCAGCACTGGCGTTGATCCTTGCGATGCCTGGGCGGTAATCTCCGCTTCGATAGCTTTCGTATCTACTTGCTGATCATTTAACAGCGCCTGATTCCCCAACAGCAGCGCATGGCCTCCTGCTTCACCGCTCACGCCCAGCCCGCGCAATGTGCGGAAGCCGTTGACTTGTGGCAGGTGCATATCGCCTGCTTTATCGAGGATTGCCCGCGCCAGTGGGTGGCTGGAACCTTGTTCCAGTGCCGCCGCCAGACGCAGCGCCTGCGCTTCGTCAACATCAGCAAAGGTTTTCACAGTGACAACCTGCGGCTTCCCTTCGGTCAGCGTCCCGGTTTTATCGAAAACTACGGTATCCAGCGTACTGGCACGTTGCAGTGCGTCGGCGTCACGCACCAGCACACCGAACTCTGCCGCGCGGCCGACACCAGAAATAATCGACATCGGCGTTGCCAGCCCCAGCGCACACGGGCAGGCGATAATCAGCACCGTGGTGGCAATCACCAGGGTATAAACAATTTGCGGTGCCGGACCAAAGAAATACCAGATTGCCGCACTGATCAGCGCAATCACCACCACTACCGGCACAAACACGGCAGAGATTTTATCCGCCAGTTGGCCGATTTCCGGCTTACTGCTCTGGGCCTGGCGCACCATGCGAATAATCCGCGACAAGGTAGTATGGCTGCCAACCGCACTGGCGCGAAACAGCACGCTGCCGTCCTGCACCACCGTCCCGGCATGGACACTATCGCCTTCGCCTTTTTGCTGCGGAATAGGTTCACCCGTCAGCATTGCTTCATCCAGCCACGCTTCGCCCTGGGTAATCTCACCATCTACCGGCACACGATCACCGGTCGTCAGGCGCAGCAACATACCTGGCTGCACTTCAGCCAGCGGCACACTTTTTTCACCATCTTCGGTGACCAGTCGTGCCGTGGGCGGGGTTAAATCGAGTAATTTCTCCAGCGCTTTAGAAGAGCGCTGACGTGCGCGCGCTTCCAGCATATGGCCGAGATTAATCAGACCGATAATCATCGCGCTGGCTTCGTAATAAAGATGTCGCGCTTCCATCGGGAACCACTGCGGCCACAGGTTGACGCTCATCGAATAGAGCCACGCCACGCCTGTACCCAGCGCTACCAGCGTATCCATCGTCGCCGCGCCGTTCAGCAGGCTTTTCCATGCGCTGCGGTAAAAATGCCCACCCGCGAAAACCATCACCGCCAGCGTAATCAGGCCGATAACCAACCACAGGTTGCGGTTGTCGGCAGTGACCATCATGTTCTCGCCAATCATCCCCCAGACCATCACCGGGATACCCACCGCCAGGGCGACAATCGCCTGCCAGCGGAAGCGTTTCATAGTCGCGACGGCGGTTTCCTGCTGGCGCTCGCGGCGTTTAGCATCATCTTCAATCGCCTCTGCGCCGTAGCCCGCTTTTTCCACCGCCTGCACTAAATCTTGTGGGGAGGCACTGCCCATCACCAGCGCAGTGCGCTCCGCCAGGTTTACCCGTGCCTGGGTGACGCCCGGTACGCTTTGCAGCGCGTTCTGCACCCGGGTGACACAACTGGCGCAGCTCATGCCGCTCAGCAGCAACTGCTGACTATCGTCTTCGGCGGTCGCTGCCGGAAGCTCATCAGGAACCGCTGTCAGTGCTTCCGACGGGATTGATGACTCCGCCAGCGGTTTAGCCTTTGGGTGGCTTACTGATGCGTCATAACCCGCTTGCTTGATAGTTTCGATAAGCTGTTCTGCGCTGGCAGTACCGGTAACGTGCGCTTCAGTGATAGACACGTCCGCCTGCTCAACGTCCGGGCGCTGCTCAAGACTCTCTTTTACGCGTTTAACGCAGTGACCGCAGGACAAGCCGTCCAGGGTCAGGTCGATTGTTTGAGACATAATTCACTCCTTTAAGACAGTGTTGACTGACTGAGATAAAGGGTAAACCTTCCAGCAAGGGGAAGGTCAAGAAATTAATTAATCACCAGGATAAAAGTCAGTGAAGATTAAAAAATTGGCTCAATTTCCATCAGAATCAGACAATTATCTCTTTGTTTTCCTGTAGTTAATTTGCGGGTGCTAAGTTAAATCAGGATGCCTGAAAATTGGCATCGGGGTGAGGAATAACCTCCCGCATCTATAAAAAGGAGTTAACAAAAGATGTCAGATGCAAAAAATTTACAGCAGGCAGTGGACCAGGCATATACCCAATATCATTCACTGAGCGGCGGACAAAATGCCGATTACATTCCCTTTCTGGCGAATGTCCCCAGCCAACTGGCGGCAGTGGCTATTGTGACTTGCGATGGTAGCGTCTATCGCGCGGGTGACAGTGATTACCGCTTTGCGCTGGAATCCATCTCGAAAGTCTGTACGTTAGCCCTCGCGCTGGAAGATGTCGGCTCGCAGGCGGTTCAGGACAAAATTGGCGCTGACCCGACCGGATTGCCTTTTAATTCAGTCATCGCCTTAGAACTTCATGGCGGCAAACCGTTGTCGCCACTGGTGAATGCAGGTGCTATCGCCACTACCAGTCTGATCAAAGCCGACAATGCCGAGCAACGCTGGCAGCGGATTTTACACATCCAACAACAACTGGCTGGGGAGCAGGTGGCGCTCTCTGATGAAGTGAATCAGTCAGAGCAGACCACCAACTTCCATAATCGCGCAATTGCCTGGCTACTGTATTCCTCCGGATACCTCTATTGCGATGCGATGGAAGCCTGCGACGTGTACACCCGTCAGTGCTCCACGCTTATCAATACCGTTGAACTGGCGACGCTTGGCGCGACGCTGGCGGCGGGCGGTGTTAATCCGCTAAGCCAAAAACGTATTCTTCAGGCCGATAATGTACCGTACATCCTGGCCGAAATGATGATGGAAGGACTGTATGGTCGCTCCGGTGACTGGGCGTATCGCGTGGGGTTGCCCGGAAAAAGCGGCGTTGGCGGCGGTATTCTGGCGGTCGTACCTGGCGTGATGGGTATTGCCGCGTTCTCGCCACCGCTGGATGAAGAAGGCAACAGTGTTCGCGGACAAAAAATGGTGGCATCGGTCGCTAAACAACTCGGCTATAACGTGTTTAAGGGCTGATCATGATGAACACGGAAGGTGATAACGATAACAAACCCCTCGGGCTATGGAATGTCGTTTCCATCGGCATTGGGGCGATGGTGGGGGCGGGGATCTTTGCCCTGCTGGGGCAGGCCGCGTTGCTAATGGAAGCCTCGACCTGGGTCGCCTTTGCCTTTGGCGGTATTGTGGCGATGTTTTCCGGTTATGCCTACGCGCGGCTTGGGGCGAGTTACCCCAGTAACGGCGGGATTATTGACTTCTTTCGTCGGGGATTAGGTAATGGCGTCTTTTCGCTGGCTCTATCGTTACTGTACCTGATGACGCTGGCGGTGAGTATCGCGATGGTGGCTCGTGCCTTTGGCGCTTATGCCGTGCAGTTTTTGCATGAAGGCAGCCAGGATGAGCATCTTATTTTGCTGTACGCACTGGCGATCATTGCGCTGATGACGCTATTTAACTCCTTAAGCAATCATGCGGTAGGGCGGCTGGAAGTGATCCTCGTCGGCATCAAAATGATGATCCTGTTGTTGTTGATCGTCGCAGGCGTCTGGTCGCTACAACCAGCGCACATTTCTGTCTCTGCACCACCCAGCTCCGGCGCGTTCTTCTCCTGTATTGGGATAACCTTCCTTGCTTATGCGGGCTTTGGCATGATGGCAAACGCAGCGGATAAAGTGAAAGATCCGGCGGTCATTATGCCACGGGCGTTTCTGGTGGCGATTGGCGTTACCACGCTACTCTACATTGCGCTGGCGCTGGTGCTACTTAGCGATGTTTCGGCATTAGAGTTAGAAAAATATGCCGATACCGCCGTAGCGCAAGCCGCTTCTCCGTTGCTCGGACATGTGGGTTATGTGATTGTGGTCATCGGCGCTTTACTGGCGACGGCCTCAGCCATCAACGCCAACCTGTTTGCCGTGTTTAACATCATGGACAATATGGGCAGCGAGCGCGAACTGCCGAAATTAATGAATAAATCCCTGTGGCGGCAGAGTACCTGGGGAAACATCATCGTAGTGGTGTTGATTATGCTGATGACGGCGGCGCTGAATTTAGGCTCGCTCGCCAGCGTCGCCAGTGCCACTTTTTTGATCTGCTACCTGGCGGTGTTTATGGTCGCTATCCGCCTGCGTCATGATATTCACGCCTCGTTACCGATCCTTGTTGTTGGCACGCTGGTTATGTTGTTGGTGATCATCGGGTTTATTTACAGTCTGTGGTCACAGGGCAGCAGTGCGCTGATGTGGATTATTGGCGCACTATTACTAAGCCTTATTGTGGCAATGGTAATGAAACGGAATAAAACGGTATAAACTTTTCTGTGCGCGGTGCTTTCTGTACTGCGCTTTTATTTTTATCCTTAAATTAATCTCCTTTCTTATGCCTTTAATAAATAATTCACAAAAAAAAGATATATAGACGATAAAACTGTGATTTCTATCACTTCCTGGTATGGATTATTCTTAACAATGATGATGGTAATCTAAAAGTCGTAGTGTATTCTTAATAAATGACGTATAAGCTTTTCAACTGCATTTCTTTTAAAGGGGGAAGTAAAAACGAAAGAGATGCGCAAGTTATTACCCTTCTTAAATAAAATGATGCTGGTTATAAAGATCAGTTAAAATAATGACCTGGAAGGAAGTGACTTACCTATGGCGCGATTACAATTAAAAAACCGTAAAAATAAAGGTCTGATATTTTTAATAAGTTTTATTGTGATGGGAGGAGACGCGCTTGCTGCACCGTTACCACAATGGGCTAATGCCCCTGCGGTTACGCCGGTTGCCAGTTTATCCTTACAGGAAAGTATATTACGCGCATTTGCCCGCAATCCTGACGTCACCCAACAGGCGGCGCAGATAGGTATTGGCGAAGCGCAAATCGATGAAGCCAAAAGTGCCTGGTATCCGCACGTGGGTTTAACCGGCAACGCAGGCCCGTCGCGACAAACTGACTCCAGCGGCAGGCTGGATAACAACGTTTCTTATGGCATAACCCTGACGCAACTGGTGTATGACTTTGGTAAAACTAACAACAATATCAAACTGCAAACTGCCGCTCGTGATAGCTACCGCTTTAAATTAATGGCCACCCTGACCGATGTCGCAGAGAAAACGGCGACCGCCTATATGGAAGTTAGCCGTTATCAGGCTTTGTGTGACGCGGCGCAACGCAATATTCACTCACCATAAAATGTCTGCAACATGGAGTCACTGCGCGTTGGTACGTTGCATTGTCGAAGACGTTGACATCACTACTGTTGGCGGCGTCATCGCCCCCGGTGGTAAACTGATGACTATCGTGCCGCTGGATGAGCAACTGCTGATTGAGGCAAAAATCTCCCCGCGCGATGTGGCATTTATCCATCCGGGGCAAAAATCGCTGGTGAAAATAACCGCTTACGATTACTCCATCTACGGCGGCTTGCCAGGAGAAGTGGCGGTGATCTCACCGGACACCATTCAGGATGAAGTGCGGCGCGATGTTTATTACTATCGGGTGTACATTCGCACCTTCAGCAACCATCTGGAAAATAAACATAAACAACAGTTTCCGATATTCCCAGGTATGGTCGCGACAGTAGATATCCGCACGGGCAAGAAGAGCGTGCTGGATTATCTGTTGAAACCCTTTAACAAAGCACAGGAGGCGTTGCGCGAACGATGAACATTAGCGATGTGGCAAAAATTACCGGCCTGACCAGCAAAGCCATCCGCTTCTATGAAGAGAAGGGATTGGTGACACCGCCAATGCGCAGCGAAAACGGCTATCGCACCTACACGCAGCAACATCTCAACGAACTGACGTTACTGCGCCAGGCGCGCCAGGTGGGCTTTAACCTGGAAGAGAGCGGAGAGCTGGTGAACCTGTTTAACGATCCGCAGCGACACAGCGCCGACGTAAAACGGCGCACGCTGGAGAAAGTGGCGGAGATCGAACGGCATATTGAGGAATTGCAAGCCATGCGCGACCAGTTGCTGGCGCTGGCAAACGCCTGCCCCGGCGATGACAGCGCCGACTGCCCGATTATCGAAAATCTCTCCGGCTGCTGTCATCATCGGGCGGGGTGAAAAATCAGTTAATCCCCGGTTGCACAGAAAGAATATGCTGCAAACTTTCTACCATAATGCGTCCCGACTGAAATAAACCTTCCTGGATTGCGTTGCTGGCATTAACAGCGTGAACCAGGGAGGCTAATAAAACAACTTGTAAGAACGCAAAGATAAATGCACCAATAATCATAATATGCATCAGAGTTGGTTTTTTTTCATTCTTCATTTTAAATAGCCCGCAAACTGGCCTTCCTTCATTAATGCGACTTTCCCTGTATGGTGATAAACAATCACGTTATAAAGACCAGACTGGTATACGGTGGCATCTTTATTATCTTCATCAATCGCGCATAATGAATCATTGAGATAAGCAAAGTTTTTACTGCTCATTCTAAAGGTGAGACCAAAACCTTTATAAATGGATTTTTTAGCGGCCTGGGCGTGTTGTGCGGCTTCTGCGTTCTTATAAGCCTGCGCCTCGGATGCACTTAAAATAGCCGCCTGGCGCTGCTGTTCTGCAAGATAACAGGTGTCATGGCTGACGCCCTGCGCCTGGCAATCTGCGATACGGGAAGTGGGGGAGCTACAGCCAGCCAGTAAGATAATAGTCAGCAGGGAAAACGATTTAATGGTGCTATTCATCATTATTAACCTTAAAGAATTGAGAAATATTGCGAATAAGAAATCGCTATAAAATTTAGAAAGAATATCCCACGCCGACACCCGCGCCGAAATCAGATTGTGTGTCTGCAGAGACACCCGCTTTAATTACTGTATGAATTCCAGCGTTAAACGAAGCACCGACAGATACCGCAGATTCATTATTAAATGTACCCGCTCCGGCAGACACCATCATAAAATCACCTGTCTTAACCTGAGGCTGTGAAGCAATAGCGACGGCTGACGCGATACCTGCATTAGCTTCTTTACGGTTATCTTCCACCTCATGTTTCAACGAACTGAAATTGTTATTGAGTGAATTGATTTGTTGGCTGTTATCTGCGGCACGTTTTTGGGTATTTGTTAACTGCTGATGTGTTTGGGTTACGTCTTGTGTCAGGCTGTCAATTTGTTCATGTGTTTGGGTTGAATCTTGTGCCAGACGCTGAATTTGCTCCCGTAATTGCACGCTGTCGATATGCTGCTGCGTTGCCTGGTTGGTTGTGAGGGTATCTATTCTTTGTTTTTGTTCTGCTGTGGTACGTGTATTAGCGTCATTTTGTGCGGCCAGCCTGGCGTTAACCATTTCCTGATAATGTGCGCTGGTGCGGGCATCGCCAAGTGCGGAAACCGTTTTTTGTGTAGTGTCGAGTTGTTGCTGCTGTGCATCGGTAGCGGCTGTCTGTCTGGCGTCGATCATGCTCTGATAACGGGCGGCAGTCTGTACATCGCCAGTGGCGGCAACGGTTTTCTGGGTTTTGTCGAGTTGTTGCTGCTGAACGGCAATATCGTTACGGTTCTGCTCAATATTGTTTTTGTTTTCAGTCACGGCACCAGAAAGTTTGATGCCGTTCATCAGTGCGGTGTTGGCGTTAATGTTGGCATGGTCAGCCGCTGACTGAGCATGTACGACATCGCCTTTCAAGGTGCTGACATCTGACTGCACGACCGAGACATCATTGCGGGTGTCGGCAATGGCGACTTTATTAGCATCAATATCCGTCTGCGCCACCATAATGGCATGATGCGCGTCATCGGCTTTCAGCGATGCCCAGTTGGCTGTGTGCTGCGCGTTCTGAATGGCGGTATCCTGCCCGTTGTCGCGGTCGAGCTGCGCTTGATTGGTTATCGGGTTCAGCGTACTGGTGGGCTGTACGGGAGAGGCGGCTGTATCATCGGCTTTCTGAGGCGTTGTAGTTTTGTAATTATGTGCAATTAGATAATTTTGTGTAGCAGCACTGTTCCCTGTCCTTTCTAAAAATCGACCAATTTTCTGATCAATTTCCATTTGCGACATTCCTGGCTGGATTGCCGCTAATTCTGTCGCTGCTGCCTCAACAGTATCACCCGCAAACGCAGATGGACTTACCGCGGTAGCAACAACAACAGCCAGTAAAGACAACTTTACAGATTTCATGCATTTTTTCTCGATCAAAGTAAGTCACGTTTATTGTTCTAAAGAAAACAAATATTGTTTCTATAAGAAATAATATGCGTTGCAATTTGAACGAAATCTACGCCGCCATTTGTGTGATGTAAAGCGCATTTTTATGCGATGTAAGCGTAAACACTAGCCAAAAGAAACATTGGTTGTTTCTTATATAAATAATTATGAAGTTCATTTCGTGCTATTTCCTTGTAAAAAAGAGTAACGACTTGTTTTTATAAGCGAAATAAATTCCGTTTCTGGGCTAAACGTGAAGAGGTTCCTGATGTGTGCTAGAATGCGTTTCTTTGATAAATCTCAATTTTTAAGAGGTTTACGCCAGGCAGGGAAATTAAATGAATGAATTTGAGAAGATTTTTAATGAAATGAATCTGGACAGGGCGCTACTCCCCATCCTTTTTCGTTCGAATCGTTCCACGGTGTGGAAGTATTTAAGCGGCGATAGTACGGCTCCTGCCTCTGCTATGTCGCTGATCATGCTGTTGCAGTTGATCCAGAAGAGAAACCCCGATCTGTTAGCCGAATGGTTAACGCTTTCTGATTTTACCATTCCGCCAGAAGTGTACCTGGACCAGCCTGATTACTGGAAAGGGTGGGTGTATACCCAACATAAGGTCAATAAAAACGTCCTGGAATATCTAAAAAAACACTATCCGGATGAAGACCAAAAAAGTATGAGTAAAGGCCGGGAAGAGTAATTTTGCCTCTACTCGGCTATATGCCGGATGCGGCGTAAACGCCTTATCCGGCCTACGATTCGGGCATATTTTTGTAGGCCTGATAAGACGCGTCAGCGTCGCATCAGGCGTCGGTGCACGACTGCCGGATGCGGCGTAAACGCCTTATCCGGCCTACGATTCGGGCATATTTTTGTAGGCCTGATAAGACGCGTCAGCGTCGCATCAGGCGTCGGTGCACGACTGCCGGATGCGGCGAAAGCGCCTTATCCGGCCTACGATTCAGGCATATTTTTGTAGGCCTGATAAGACGCGTCAGCGTCGCATCAGGCGTCGGTGCACGACTGCCGGATGCGGCGAAAGCGCCTTATCCGGCCTACGATTCGGACATATTTTTGTAGGCCTGATAAGACGCGTCAGCGTCGCATCAGGCGATGACCGCACGGATGATCAACGTTATCCCTTCAATCGCAATCACCTCAACATGCGTGCCCGCACCTAAATCTTCGCTGGCGCTGACCGGCCATGAACTGTCGCCAACGCGCATATGGCCACGCCCGTTGACCAGCGGCGTTTCCAGCACAAAACGACGACCAATTAACTGTTGTCCGCGTTGGTTTAGATGACTATCGCTGTGCTTTTGTTCGCGTACCCGCCGCGACAGCCATTTCCACCACAGCCAGGCGGCGAGTAACGTCAGAACAGCAAACATCACCCCTTGCCATTCCCAACCCAGCGGCAGTAGCCAGACCACCAGACCAGTAATCACCGCCGCGACACCGCTCCACAGCAGATAACCATTGCCGCCCAGCATCTCGGCCGCCAGCAGCAAACCACCGAGACTCAGCCAGAAAATATGTGGGTGGACTACCAGCAACGCGATCATGATTTAGCCCGCTCGCTGGCGCTGTCTTTCACCAGTTCGGCAATCCCGGCAATCGACCCCATCAGACTACTGGCGTCTAATGGCATCATTACCACTTTGCTGTTACTGGACGACCCGATCTGCTGTAACGCTTCGGTGTATTTCTGCGCCACGAAGTAGTTCACCGCCTGAATATCGCCAGAGGCAATGGCTTCAGACACCATTTGGGTGGCGCGGGCTTCCGCTTCGGCGGAACGTTCACGCGCTTCGGCCTGTAAAAAAGCCGACTGACGTTCGCCTTCCGCTTTCAGGATTTGCGATTGTTTTTCACCTTCCGCTTTGAGAATTTCCGCCTGGCGTATCCCTTCCGCTTCAAGGATGTAAGCGCGTTTGGTACGTTCCGCTTTCATCTGCGCGTTCATCGAAGAGATCAGCTCTGCCGGTGGGCGTACATCACGAATTTCGATGCGGGTGACTTTTATCCCCCACGGGTTAGTGGCTTCATCGACAATATGCAGCAGGCGCGAGTTAATGCTATCGCGCTGGGAGAGCATTTCATCCAGTTCCATCGAACCCAGTACGGTACGGATGTTGGTCATGGTCAGGTTAATGATTGCCAGCTCCAGATTGCTGACCTCATAAGCTGCGCGTGGGGCATCAATCACCTGAATAAAACAGACTGCGTCGATAGTCACGTTGGCGTTATCTTTCGAGATAACTTCCTGGGAAGGAATGTCGAGCACTTGTTCCATCATATTGATCTTGCGACCAATGCGATCCATAAACGGCACCACCAGGCTTAGCCCCGGTTGCAATGTTTTGGTATAGCGGCCAAAACGTTCCACCGTCCACTGATAGCCCTGCGGCACGATTTTGACGCCTGCGCCAACAATCACCAGCGCGACAAAAATAAGAATCGGGATAAAGATAAGCATCGGAAAAACCTCCTGTTGTACCGTCCATAATGAGCAAAGTTGCTGCTTGATTAAACAAATTATACCTGATTACTGAAAGGGAGTTCCCCCTTATTACTGTGGAGGATAAACTGTTTTTAGTAAAAATCAGAAAAAGGGATGGGTAATGCCGGAAAATAGTCTTTTGCTTCAGTTACACAACGTCGGATATCTGGCGGGTGATACGAAGATTCTTAATAACATTAATTTTTCGCTGCGAGCTGGCGAATTTAAGTTAATTACCGGCCCTTCCGGTTGCGGCAAAAGTACGCTGCTAAAAATAGTTGCTTCATTAATCAGTCCGACCAGCGGAACGTTACTGTTTGAAGGCGAGGATGTCAGCACACTAAAGCCGGAAATCTACCGCCAACAAGTTTCTTACTGTGCCCAGACGCCGACTCTGTTTGGCGACACAGTATACGATAACCTGATTTTTCCCTGGCAGATCCGTAACCAGCAGCCTGATCCGGCCATTTTTCTCGATTTTTTCGAACGCTTTGCTTTGCCGGATACCATCCTGACTAAAAATGTCTCCGAGCTTTCCGGTGGTGAAAAACAGCGCATCTCGTTGATTCGCAATCTGCAATTTATGCCGAAGGTATTATTACTCGACGAAATTACCAGCGCGCTGGACGAAAGCAACAAACGTAACGTCAATGAGATGATCCACCGTTATGTACGCGAGCAAAATATTGCTGTGCTGTGGGTGACACACGACAAAGATGAAATTAATCATGCGGATAAGGTAATTATGCTGCAACCGAATGCCGGAGAAATGCAGGAAGAACGCTATGAACACGCATAATATTACTAACGAGTCGTTGGCGCTGGCATTAATGCTGGTGGTGGTGGCAATCTTAATTAGCCATAAAGAAAAACTGGCGCTGGAGAAAGATATTCTCTGGAGCGTCGGGCGGGCGATAATCCAACTGTTCATCGTTGGCTATGTACTGAAATATATATTCAGTGTTGATGATGCCAGCCTGACATTATTGATGGTGTTATTTATCTGCTTTAATGCGGCGTGGAATGCGCAAAAACGGAGCAAATATATTACTAAAGCCTTTGTTTCGTCGTTTATTGCCATTACGGTGGGGGCGGGAATTACTCTGGCGGTGCTGATTTTATCGGGTTCGATTGAGTTTATCCCGATGCAGGTGATCCCTATCGCCGGGATGATTGCTGGTAATGCGATGGTTGCTGTGGGGCTGTGTTATAACAATCTCGGGCAGCGGTTTATCAGCGAACAGCAGCAAATCCAGGAAAAATTGAGTCTTGGTGCGACGCCGAAGCAGGCGTCTGCAATATTAATACGCGACAGTATTCGCGCGGCTTTAATTCCGACGGTCGATTCAGCAAAAACGGTTGGCTTAGTGAGTTTGCCGGGAATGATGTCCGGGTTGATATTTGCCGGGATTGATCCGGTGAAGGCGATTAAATATCAGATTATGGTGACTTTTATGTTGCTCTCGACCGCCAGTCTGTCGACCATTATTGCCTGCTATTTAACTTATCGTAAGTTTTATAATTCGCGCCACCAGTTGGTGGTGGCGCAATTGAAGAATAAATAATGCGATGCCTGATGCGACGCTGGCGCGTCTTATCAGGCCTACATGGCTCCTGCAATATATTGCAGTTGCACGATTTGGTAGGCCGGATAAGGCGTTTACGCCGCATCCGGCGGCTATGTGCGGATGGCTGATGCGACGCTGGCGCGTCTTATCAGGCCTGCATGGCTCCTGCAATATATTGCAGTTGCACGATTTGGTAGGCCGGATAAGGCGTTTACGCCGCATCCGGCGGCTATGTGCGGATGGCTGATGCGACGCTGGCGCGTCTTATCAGGCCTGCATGGCTCCTGCAATATATTGCAGTTGCACGATTTGGTAGGCCGGATAAGGCGTTTACGCCGCATCCGGCGGCTATGTGCGGATGGCTGATGCGACGCTGGCGCGTCTTATCAGGCCTGCATGGCTCCTGCAATATATTGCAGTTGCACGATTTGGTAGGCCGGATAAGGCGTTTACGCCGCATCCGGCGGCTATGTGCGGATGGCTGATGCGACGCTGGCGCGTCTTATCGTACCTACAAATCCGGGCAAGCGTCGCATCTCAACGAAATATCAATACAACAACGCATACAACTGACGGCGATATTTCGACGCCAGCGCATCACCTGTACCCAGTGCGGCGAGGATCTCCTGGAACGTCTTACGTGTCTGACCGTCTGCGGCGGTTAAATCTTTACGCAGATGCCCAAACAGTAACTCCAGCGCCTCTTCATTGCGCCCAACCTGATGCAGTTGCAGCGCCAGTTGCGTCGCCAGTGCAGCATCTTCTGGATTCTCTGCCACCTGTTGTTGCAACTGTTGAATTTCCGGCGTATCAGCCGCCTGCTTCAGCAGTTCGATTTGCGCCACCAGCCCCTGGTAGCGGGTGTCCTGATCCTGCAACGGGATGGTTTTCAGCACCGCTTCTGCATCTTCTGAACGGTTCAGTGCAATCAGCGTTTCTGCCAGTAGCAGACCGATTTCCCCGTTCTGATTCGACAACTGCCAGGCGTCTTTCAGCAGCGGCAGTGCGTCGGTGTAATTTCCTTCCTGCATCAGTTGCATCGCCTGCTGCGCTTTCAGTTCTTCTTCGCGCGGCAGCACTTTATCCAGCAGGGCGCGGATCGCTTCTTCCGGCTGCGCCCCCTGGAAGCCGTCTACCGGCTGACCGTTCTGGAACAGATACACGGTCGGAATAGCGCGCAGACCAAACTGGGAAGCAATCATCTGCTCCGCGTCACAATCCAGCTTCGCCAGAATAAATTGCCCGTTGTACTGCGCCGCGAGGCTTTCCAGAATCGGGGTTAACTGCAAACAGTGCTGGCTACGTTCAGACCAAAAATAGAACAGTACCGGCGTGGTCATCGACTGTTCAAGAACCTGTTGCAGGTTAGATTCGTTAATGTTGACAATATTTTGTACGGACATGGAGTCACTCTCTGTTGTCGATATTTTCTTTGACATGGGGGCTTAAGCGCGCGCTTCAACTCACCCCTGCAATATTTTGTCCATCACGCGCCCCGGCAGCAGGCGTTTAAGCACCATTACCGCCCAGGTAACCAGCGTCACCGGATAGCGCATTTTGGGCTTCTCGCTGATAAAAGCATGGCGCACTTTAGCCACAACTGCTTCCGGCCCCAATGTAAAACGGGCGGCAATGCCGGGGTTTTCGACCGGTTGATCGCTTTGCGTCTGGTTGACGTTGTCGGTGAAACGAGTACGAATAGGGCCTGGCTCAATCAGGCTGACCTTGATTCCGCTGTGGCGCAGTTCCATGCGCAGCGCGTCTGACCACGCCTCCAGCGCATATTTGCTGGCCGCATAAGCGCCGCGACCCGGCGTGGAGATTAATCCCATCACCGATGAGGTCATGACAATACGCCCTTCACCATGCGGCAACATGGCGGGTAACAGACGCATGGTGAGCTGATGTGCGCCGAAAAAGTTGGCGGAAAACTGCTGTTCCATCTGCGTGCGGCTGATGGTGGAAAGGGGGCCATACACGCCGAATCCGGCATTGTTAAAGATCCCATACAGACAATTATCGGTCAGGGCGATCACTTCGTCGGCTGCGCGATCAACACTTTCCGGTGAATCCAGATCGATCAACACGCCGGTTAATCCCATATTGTTCATGCGCTCAACATCATCCGGTTTCCGGCAACCTGCCAGTACATGAAAACCCTGGCGTTTTAATTCGAGCGCGCTTTCCAGGCCAATTCCACTGGAACATCCGGTAATTAAGACCGATTTTTGCATAACTTTACCTGTCAGGATCTCCGTTGCTTTATGAGTCATGATTTACTAAAGGCTGCAACTGCTTCGCCATCCAGTCGGCAATAAACGGCTGGGCGTCGCGGTTGGGATGAATACCGTCATCCTGCATCCATTGTGGTTTGAGGTAGACCTCTTCCATAAAAAAGGGCAGCAGCGGGACATCGAACTCTTTGGCGAGTTTGGGATAAATGGCGCTAAAGGCTTCATTATAACGGCGACCATAGTTTGCAGGCAGACGTATTTGCATTAACAATGGTTCAGCGTTGGCGGTTTTGACATCCTGCAAAATCTGGCGCAGCGTCTGCTCCGTTTGCTGCGGCTGAAAACCACGCAAACCGTCATTGCCGCCCAGTTCAACCAGCACCCAGCGCGGCTGATGCTGTTTCAGCAGAGCCGGAAGGCGCGCCAGCCCTTGTTGCGAGGTGTCGCCGCTGATGCTGGCGTTGACTACCGACGTTTTACTCTGCCACTTATCATTTAACAAGGCAGGCCAGGCCGCGCTGGCAGACATTCGATACCCGGCGCTCAGGCTATCACCCAGAATTAATAACGTGTCCGCTGCGGCGGCACGGAAAGTTAACAGGACCAGGAACAGGAAGGGCAAATGCCAGCGGAAAACATTGTTGAAGTTCATCATCTTAAGAAGTCCGTCGGTCAGGGGGAGCATGAACTCTCCATCCTCACCGGAGTTGAGCTGGTTGTCAAACGCGGCGAAACCATCGCGCTGGTGGGCGAGTCAGGGTCGGGTAAGTCAACCTTACTGGCGATCCTCGCCGGGCTGGATGACGGTAGTAGTGGTGAAGTGAATCTGGTGGGGCAACCGCTACATACTATGGATGAAGAAGCGCGGGCAACGTTACGCGCGAAGCATGTCGGCTTTGTTTTTCAGTCATTTATGTTAATTCCTACCCTTAATGCACTGGAAAATGTCGAACTTCCGGCGCTGCTGCGCGGTGAGAGTAGCGCGGAAAGTCGTAACGGTGCGAAAGCGTTGCTCGAACAGTTGGGGCTGGGTAAACGTCTTGATCATCTTCCGGCACAGCTTTCCGGTGGAGAACAGCAACGGGTGGCGCTGGCGCGAGCTTTTAACGGTCGGCCTGATGTGCTGTTTGCCGATGAACCCACCGGCAACCTTGACCGCCAGACGGGCGATAAAATTGCCGACCTGCTGTTTTCCCTCAACCGTGAGCATGGCACCACCCTGATTATGGTGACCCACGACCTGCAACTGGCGGCACGCTGCGACCGCTGCTTACGGCTGGTGAACGGACAGTTGCAGGAGGAAGCATGATTGCACGTTGGTTCTGGCGCGAATGGCGCTCGCCGTCGCTGTTGATTGTCTGGCTGGCGTTAAGCCTGGCGGTGGCCTGCGTGCTGGCGCTGGGCAATATCAGCGATCGGATGGAGAAAGGTTTAAGCCAGCAAAGCCGTGAGTTTATGGCGGGCGATCGGGCGTTGCGCAGTTCGCGCGAAGTACCGCCAGCGTGGCTGGAAGAGGCGCAAAAGCGCGGCCTGAAAGTCGGCAAGCAGCTTACTTTTGCCACCATGACCTTTGCGGGCGACACGCCGCAACTGGCGAACGTCAAAGCGGTTGATGATATCTACCCGATGTATGGCGAGCTACAGACCAATCCTTCTGGACTAAAACCGCAACCGGGCAGCGTATTGCTGGCTCCACGGCTGATGGCGCTCCTGAATTTGAAAACGGGCGATACCATCGACGTGGGCGATGCCACGTTGCGCATTGCCGGAGAAGTGATTCAGGAGCCGGATTCCGGTTTTAATCCCTTCCAGATAGCCCCACGCCTGATGATGAATCTGGCAGATGTCGATAAAACAGGAGCCATACAGCCGGGAAGTCGGGTCACCTGGCGTTATAAATTCGGCGGCAACGAGAACCAGCTCGACGGCTATGAGAAATGGTTGTTACCACAGCTTAAACCCGAACAACGCTGGTACGGTCTGGAACAAGACGAAGGTGCGCTGGGGCGTTCGATGGAACGCTCGCAACAGTTCCTGCTGCTTTCGGCGTTGCTGACCTTGCTGCTGGCGGTGGCGGCGGTCGCGGTGGCGATGAATCATTATTGCCGCAGCCGCTACGATCTGGTGGCGATCCTCAAAACGCTGGGGGCTGGGCGGGCGCAACTGCGTAAGTTAATCGTCGGTCAGTGGCTGATGGTACTGATACTTTCAGCCGTTACCGGCGGAGCGATTGGCCTGTTGTTCGAAAGCGTGTTGATGGTTTTGCTCAAGCCTGTTCTGCCCGCCGCGCTGCCGCCTGCCAGCTTCTGGCCGTGGTTGTGGGCGCTCGGCACCATGACGGTTATCTCGTTGCTGGTGGGGCTGCGACCGTACCGACTGTTGCTGGCAACGCAGCCTTTACGCGTATTACGTAATGATGTGGTCGCCAACGTCTGGCCGCTGAAGTTTTATCTGCCGATTGTCAGTGTGGTGGTTGTGCTGCTGCTCGCCGGGCTGATGGGTGGCAGTATGCTGCTGTGGGCGGTGCTGGCGGGCGCGATAGTGCTGGCTTTGCTGTGCGGTGTGCTGGGCTGGATGCTGCTCAATGTATTACGCAGTATGACGCTGAAATCGCTGCCTCTGCGCCTGGCGGTTAGCCGCCTGTTACGTCAGCCGTGGTCAACGTTAAGCC
>OBUY01000450.1_pt1 | contig 17285 bp, 19 predicted proteins | sample 1475781 | NCBI WGS metagenome assembly OBUY01 (sample SAMEA2579912, study PRJEB22360) | human gut metagenome | biome: human gut; feature: human-associated habitat; material: faeces | place: Denmark | collected 2008/2010 | reverse complement strand
CGAGCCGTTCTTCGTCAGGCGGGGCTGGCCGGGGGAGACAGTCCTGCACGGTTTATTGCTCCGGGACGTAAATATCCACAGCCGTATGTGGCACTGCCGGCTTTTGACCGTAACGGCAAGTCTGCCGGTATCTGGCTGAACCCGCTGACCACGGATGACGGAAACGGGCTGCGGGGATTCAGTGGTGAAGGCCGGGTGAAGGGCAGTGAAGATGCACAGTTTGTGGCCCTGCAGGGCAGCCGTAACGGAGAAAGCCTGCTGGCTGATAATATGCAGGATGGTGTCCGGATTGCCCGTGATAATCCTGACAGTGGTGTGGTGGTAAGAATCGCCGGTGAAGGCCGTCCGTGGAATCCCGGTGCCATAACCGGTGGCCGCGTGTGGGGGGATATCCCGGACAACAGCGTCCAGCCGGGAGCCGGAAATGGCGAACCGGTCACGGCAGAGGTGCTGGCACAGCGGCAGGCTGAAGAGGCCATCCGCCGTGAAACGGAACGCCGTGCAGATGAAATTGTCCGTAAAATGGCAGAGAACAAACCTGACCTGCCGGATGGCAAAACAGAGCAGGCTGTCAGGGAGATTGCCGGGCAGGAGCGTGACCGGGCTGCCATAACTGAACGGGAAGCCGCGCTGCCGGAGAGTGTGCTGCGTGAATCACAACGGGAGCGGGAAGCGGTCCGGGAGGTTGCCCGGGAAAATCTGCTGCAGGAGCGTCTGCAGCAGATGGAGCGGGATATGGTTCGTGACCTGCAGAAAGAGAAAACCTTGGGCGGAGACTGATACAGGAAGACAAACACTGATGACAACGGATAACACGAACACGACACGTAACGATTCACTGGCTGCCCGGACCGATACCTGGTTGCAGTCGTTGCTGGTCTGGTCACCCGGACAGCGGGATATCATCAAAACGGTGGCACTGGTGCTGATGGTACTGGACCATGCAAACCGCATTCTGCATCTGGACCAGACGTGGATGTTTCTGGCCGGGCGTGGAGCCTTTCCGCTTTTTGCCCTGGTATGGGGGCTGAATCTGTCCCGCCATGCGCATATCCGGCAGTCGGCCATTAACCGGCTGTGGGGATGGGCAGTTTTTTCCCAGTTCTGGTATTACTTTGCCGGCTTTCCCTGGTATGAGGGGAATATCCTGTTTGCCTTTGCAGTTGCGGCACAGGTGCTGACATGGTGTGAAACGCGCAGTGGGTGGCGTACTGCAGCGGCCATTCTCATGATGGCACTGTGGGGGCCTTTGTCTGGCACCAGTTACGGCATTGCCGGGCTGCTGATGCTGGCTGTCAGCCACCGGCTGTACCGGGCGGAAGACAGAACGGAACGTCTGGCGCTGGTTGCATGCCTGCTGGCCGTGATTCCGGCACTTAACCTTGCCTCCAGTGATGCCGCGGCGGTGGCCGGCCTTGTGATGACGGTGCTGACCGTTGGTCTGGTGTCCTGTGCAGGGAAATCATTACCCCGTTTCTGGCCCGGAGATTTTTTCCCGACTTTCTATGCCTGCCATCTGGCTGTGCTGGGCGTTCTGGCACTGTGACGGGTGTGGTATCTTTGGCCGCAAGAGGATGATTCGTCAGAGGCAGAATACAGCATGACAGAGCAGAAGCGACCGGTACTGACACTGAAGCGGAAAACAGAGGGAACAACACCTGTCCGCAGCCGGAAAACCATCATCAATGTCACCACGCCACCAAAATGGAAGGTGAAAAAGCAGAAGCTGGCCGAGAAAGCGGCCCGGGAAGCAGAGCTGGCGGCAAAAAAAGCGCAGGCCAGACAGGCGCTGTCCATTTATCTGAACCTGCCCACGCTGGATGAAGCCGTGAACACCCTGAAACCATGGTGGCCGGAATTATTCGACGGTGACACCCCCCGGCTTCTGGCCTGCGGTATCCGGGACGTGTTACTGGAAGACCTGTTACAGCGGAATATCCCGCTATCGCATAAAAAACTGCGCCGTGCGCTGAAGGCCATCACCCGTTCAGAAAGCTATCTGTGTGCCATGAAAGTCGGTGCCTGCCGGTATGACACGGAAGGGTATGTGACGGAGCATATTTCTCAGGAGGAGGAAGCGTATGCGGCAGCGCGTCTGGCGAAAATCCGCCGCCAGAACCGGATAAAGGCAGAACTTCAGGCCGTACTTAATGAGAAATAAAAAAAGCCTCCCCGAAGAACTTCAGGAGGCTGAAACAATAAGGCTTAAAAGGAAATAACTTCCATGCCCGAAAGGAAATCGGTCCTCTGAATTATTTAACACCATAATACTGACGACTAAAAGGGAGGGGCAGAAAAATGAATGGATTCAGAAACAGTTCACGGAACGGTCAGGTCTGGCGCTGGCAGCGTGCCGGAAGCCGGGCCGTTATTCTGGAGGTCAGTGGACGCTGGATGGAAGCGGCAGAAGCATGGCGATGGGCTGCCTGTGTTGCGCCCCGGACAGACTGGCAGCAGTTTGCCCGAAAAAGGGCTGAACACTGCCACCGGCGCTGCCGGGGAAGGGGGTAACGAAAAAAGCAGCCTTCATTACACCAGAAGTCAGAAGGCTGAAAGGAGTTTATGAGATTTGCTTTTTTTAATATCCGGTCGGGCAGTATGACCGGACAGTTCTGAGTAGCACAGAGTTTTTTCCGTATTAAGTCGTGATTTTATATTTTGTGATTTATTTCACAAAATAAGGTGTTATTCATTGTGTGCTGCAATATTCAGGATGCCTGAAATACAGGTGACATTTATTTGATATGGAGAATAACATGAGGAAATATATTCCACTGGTATTATTTATCTTTTCATGGCCGGTATTGTCTGCAGATATTCATGGACGGGTTGTTCGTGTACTGGACGGTGATACCATCGAGGTCATGGACTCACGGAAGGCGGTGCGGATCAGGCTGGTAAATATTGATGCACCGGAAAAGAAACAAGATTATGGCCGGTGGTCAACAGACATGATGAAATCACTGGTCGCAGGAAAAACGATGTGGTTATCGTTGAGCGGCGTTCGTTCAGTATTGTTGCAGCAGTAGAGCTGGATGATGCCAGCCATTTACGACCGGAACGCGGACGCCGGGATATTCTTCTGGAAGAGGTTCTGAGGCAGGCTGGTATTCCATTGCTCAGAAGCCACGATGCCAGAAAACTGCTGCAGATGACCGGAGAATGGCTGAATACAACAGGGGCTGATCAGCAGTCACCGGAACATCGTAGCTGACGCCTTCGCGTTGCTCAGTTGTCCAACCCCGGAAACGGGAAAAAGCAAGTTTTCCCCGCTCCCGGCGTTTCTGCAATAAAAACCGGGGGGCATGGAGATCGTCGTAACCAGACAGGAATGTGGTATTATCGCGGCGGGTGTCTGAGCTTTTCTGGTTCAGGCAAGACGCAGGTACCAGAAATGCGAAGACCCCACTCGTTAATCCATTAACTCGTGAGGTCTGCATGAAGTACCTTAACACTACTGATTGTAGCCTCTTCTTTGCAGAGAGGTCAAAGTTTATGACGAAATATGCCCTTATCGGGCTGCTCGCCGTGTGCGCCACGGTGTTGTGTTTTTCACTGATATTCAGGGAACGGTTATGTGAGCTGAATATTCACAGGGGAAATACAGTGGTGCAGGTAACTCTGGCCTACGAAGCACGGAAGTAAGCTGCCGGGCGGGGACGGAAGTCCCCGCTTTCCGGAAGTGTGAGGTATTTCAGGGGCAGACACCCGACATGCCAGAAACAGCCGGTCCCGCCCGGGGCCGGCATCCATGTTAAGGCATTTCCTGTTTTTCAGTCATTTCATCATCAAAATCACATTAAACGGTCGTAATCAGACATGATTTGTGCGCCAACACAGATCATCATCACAACTTTCAAGTCGCTGATTTCAAAAAACTGTAGTATCCTCTGCGAAACGATCCCTGTTTGAGAATTGAGGAGGCGAGATGTCGCAGACAGAAAATGCAGTGACTTCCTCATCAGGTACAAAGCGAGCATACCGAAAAGGTAATCCTCTGACGCTTGCAGAACGTCAGCAGGCATCTCTGGCAAGAAAACGTGCCACACATAAAGAACTCAGAGTGTTCATTCCTGCTGCGTTAAAAGCGCAATTACAGGAGATGTGTGACGCTGAAGGTGTTACTCAGGCTGAGATGATTGCTGAACTGATAAAGCAGAAGAGTGCTGTCAGCTAACTAAAATGTAGCGACATCACATTCTTGCCTGTTTCTGGTGTGCGTGATAGATTGCTGATCGTTTAAGGAATTTTGTGGCTGGCCACGCCATAAGGTGGCAGGGAACTGGTTCTGATGTGGATGTACAGGAGCCAGAAAAGCGAAAACCCCGATAATCTTCTTCAACTTTGGCGAGTACGAAAAGATTACCGGGGCCCCATAAAACCGCATAGCCAACAATTCAGCTATGCGGGGAGTATAGTTATATGCCCGGAAAAGTTCAAGACTTCTTTCTGTGCTCACTCCTTCTGCGCATTGTAAGTGCAGGATGGTGTGGCTGATCTTCAACAAACGTATTACCGCCAGGTAAAGAACCCGAATCCGGTGTTTACACCCCGTGAAGGTGCCGGAACGCTGAAGTTCTGCGAAAAACTGATGGAAAAGGCGGTGGGCTTCACTTCCCGTTTTGATTTCGCCATTTATGTGGCGCATGCCCGTTCGCGTGGTCTGCGTCGACGCATGCCACCGGTGCTGCGTCGACGGGCTATTGATGCGCTGCTGCAGGGGCTGTGTTTCCACTATGACCCGCTGGCCAACCGCGTCCAGTGCTCCATCACCACACTGGCCATTGAGTGCGGACTGGCGACGGAGTCTGCTGCCGGAAAACTCTCCATCACCCGTGCCACCCGTGCCCTGACGTTCCTGTCAGAGCTGGGGGTGATTACCTACCAGACGGAATATGACCCGCTTATCGGGTGCTACATTCCGACCGATATCACGTTCACATCTGCTCTGTTTGCTGCCCTCGATGTATCAGAGGAGGCAGTGGCCGCCGCGCGCCGCAGCCGTGTGGAATGGGAAAACAGACAGCGCAAAAAGCAGGGGCTGGATACCCTGGGCATGGAAGAACTGATAGCGAAAGCCTGGCGTTTTGTTCGTGAGCGTTTCCGCAGTTACCAGACAGAGCTTAAGTCCCGGGGAATAAAGCGTGCCCGTGCGCGTCGTGATGCGGACAGGGAACGTCAGGATATTGTCACCCTGGTGAAACGGCAGCTGACGCGCGAAATCGCGGAAGGGCGCTTCACTGCCAATCGTGAGGCGGTAAAACGTGAAGTGGAGCGTCGTGTGAAGGAGCGCATGATTCTGTCACGTAACCGCAATTACAGCCGGCTGGCCACAGCTTCCCCCTGAAAGTGACCTCTTCTGAATAATCCGGCCCGCACCGGAGGCATTCGCACGCCTGAAGCCTGCCAGCGAACAAAAAAGCAGCACCTCATACAAAAACAACCTCGCCATTCACCTTCTGGTGCATCCGGTTCCACTTGTTTTTAATACAAAACACGCCTCACCGACGGGTAATTTTGCTTATCTACATTAAACTGCAAGGGACTTCACTATAAGGTTACAACCGTTCATGTCATAAAGCGCCAGCCGCCAGCCTTACAGGGTGCAATGTATCTTTTAAACATCTGTTTATATCTCCTTTAAACCACTTAATTACATTCATTTAAAAAGAAGACTTATTCACTGCCTGTCCTGTGGACAGACATGCACCTCCCACCGCAAGCGGCGGGCCCCGACCGAAGCCGATTTAGTTACAACATGCAAACATAGACCCCGGAAAAACCCCGGTTTCGCGCAGAACTGAAACCACAAAACCCCTCCCTCATAACTGAAAAGCGCCGCCGCCCCGGCCCAAAGGGCCGGAACAGAGTCGCTTTTAATTACGAATGTTGTAACTAATAGTTATCATCGCTGTCAGTCTTCTGGCTGGATGTATTGAGTACACGCTCGTAAGCGGCCCTGACGGCCCGCTAACGCGGAGATACGCCCCGACTTCGGGTAAACCCTTGTCGGGAGCACTCCGACCGCGCACAGAAGCTCTGTCATGGCTGTAAGCGGATATGGCTTAGCAGGGCGGGGGATGGGTAAGGTGAAATCTATCAATCAGTACCGGCTTACGCCGGGCTTCGGCGGTTTTACTCCAGTATCATATGAAACAACTGAGCGCCGCCTTCCATGCCGCTGCCGCGGCATATTCTGGTGACGATATCTGAATCGTTATATACTGTGTATATACGTAGTAATGACGAGGTGATAAATGGCACAGGTTAATATGAGTTTAAGAATCGACGCAGAACTGAAGGATGCTTTTATGGCCGCTGCAAAAAGCATGGACCGTAATGGCTCTCAGTTAATCCGGGATTTTATGCGTCAGACCGTTGAACGGCAGCATAATACCTGGTTCCGTGACCAGGTTGAGGCAGGACGTCAGCAACTCGAGCGCGGTGATATGCTTCCCCATGACATGGTCGAATCCTCTGCTGCTGCATGGCGGGATGAAATGAGCAGGAAGGTCGCCGGTAAATGATAGAGATATTCTGGACCATGCTGGCCAGCCAGGACAGGAAGCGCATTCGTGAGTACATTGCGGAGCAGAACCTGATGGCCACCATTGAATTTGACGAACGGATTGGTTATTCAGTCAGCAGTCTGGCCGGGCAACCGTATAAAGGCCGTCACGGTCGTGTGGAAGGTACCCGGGAACTGGTCATTCATCCTTCGTCCAGTGCTTTATGGATTGCTGCCATCTTTTCATCTTTATGCGGATCACGGATACGCAGAGTTGGCGCAGCCCTTCGCCACACAATCCCCGCAGACGGCAACCAGCGGCGAACGGTTCCGGCATTTAACTGGCAACCGGTTATCTCATTGATTTTTATTGCCAGCAGTTCTGTACTCCAGCGTGAACGCTGGTAGCCAAAGTCGCCGGGAGAATGTTTTACCAGCTCACGTAACAGTGTGCAGATATGCTCAAACGGCCAGCGACGGGCACGCCCGGCAGGTAATGATTTCAGTCCCTCAACACCCGACTGCGTGAACCAGTTAATCCAGCGCCCAACAGAGGAACGGGCGCAGCAGAGCGTTCTGGCAACGTCGCTGACACGGTCGCCCCGGTGCAGCATCAGCATGGCAGTCAGTTTGCGGGCATAATTTTTATCGTGTGTTTTATGGATGGCTTTCTGCATCAGGCGTCGTTCGTCACGGGAAATTGGTGCTATGATCGGCATGGCTCAGTCCGGTTGGTGATTTGTTTTGATTTGGCGATTGATCAGATCGCACAATCCGGGCTGAGTTCCCTCAAAGTGATCTACTATTCCGCGCAGCTATTTAGGTTTGCCAGTGATGAAACACATAACGGGGCTTATCTTGATACGTGGGCACAGTACGGCTGGTTTGACAGACCGTATAGGGGGCAGTTTGGGGAACGGAAATTTTTGTACTTTAAGCGCATTATTTAACCAATCCCGATGTGTAATGGATTGATTTTACGTCAGCAGTTATCGCTTTTAAGTTGTCGCTCTTGCGGTATCGCATTTAGGTTACCCGATTAAGGCCAATTCCCCTGAAAACACCGTATAGCGCAGGAGTACACCCTATTGCTATAGGTAAGCCTGTTCAAAAAACAGGCTTGCCGTACAATAATTCTCTATATCCAAACTGACCCCAACTACGGCCATGTCGATAAACTTCATCGGAATTACAGCGCGAACAATGAACAGTAGCGGTAGCCACGGAAAACCTCAAATACCAGCAGATAACCAGAAACTTCTGGCGATTGAAGACATTACCGACAAGATCATCAGCATGGTCCGCTGAACAATACGAGCTCACAGTACAGGAATCTCCAGTGTGTCTTTGTTTTTAGGGATATAAACCACTGGCTGGCAGAAGCTGATAGTGCTCAGAGGGAAGTTCATTCCTGAGTATTTGTCGCTCAGCAGCCAGCTAGTACTGTAGAGTTGCTTTGTTCAGGGAGGAATACGCCCATTTTGATAAGGGGGGGCTCGTGACAATCCAAGAGGCCCATCAACATATAACTGCTATCGGATTCTATTTATATTCTTTGCTATTGATGGCGAACTTTAATTGCTCTAAAATAGCAACTCTGTTGTTTTGCATACATTATATAACTCTCATGAATAAACATTCAAACACAGAAGATAATAATGTCATTCTTCCCGATGAATGGCCAAGGGCGATAAAAGATAAATTGAATTTTTCCAGTGTAAAAATAACCCACTCATTGCAAAAAAACGAAGATCTATTTGATGGAAGTATGTATATCGATGAATTAAATGGAGATATATTTAAAACCCTAGTAAGGTCTTCTGCTGTTACTGTATCCCTTACGCATAAAGATGTAAAAAATTCCACTTTAAGCAAGTTGTTTTTTATATATTCATGTGGAAATGTGCTTGTGAGAAATAAAGAGCATCGAGAAATAATTTCGCCAGGAGATGCTTTAATCGTTCCCTCACATGATGAGTTAATCATAGATTCCCCTTCCAAAAGAAATACCATTTCTCTTATTATGGATGTTAAAAATATAAACAAAGAATCTGAAGGGGCATTAAAAAAACTTGCATGGAGAAAAACTTCAGAATTAATGTATGGTGATGATATGAACAAGTTACTTTTAAATTATCACTCTAATCATTCAGACAGATTTTGTGAGAAGAATACTAAAGCGTTGATTAGTCTGCTATCATTAGAACTTGAATCTCATGATAAAACCTGTCTTGGAAAAATCAATAGCGATAATAAGTTCGCATCATTGATCTATTTTATTAAATCCAATATAAAAAATAGTGAACTATGCCTATCATCCGTAGCTCATTTTTTTAATGTTTCTGAGAGAATGGTTCAGTACATTCTTTCAGAGTACAATATAAAATTCAGTGACTTTGTTGCAAATGAACGCTGTCGACTTTTGGCAAATAAAATAATGAACGATCCCTATATGAATGTTGATGTTCATATATATGAGTCAGGCTTTAATTCAATCGCCTCTGCTAATAGACAATTTAAAAACAGATTGGGTGAAACACCAAGAAAATATCAAGAAAGGCAAAAAGCGATTTACACAAACAACAAAAAAAATAATTCTTTTTCCTAAGCATTGGTTGAGGGCTAAGAGAATTACATACACCTGCCGTCATATAGGTAATATCCATCTGACATATTAGCTCCCCCACTAGATTGACAGATGTCGATTATTTATATTGACATCTGTCACGTTAAATCTTGCTTAATTTTTTCTCCGTCCAGATGTATTTTAATCAAGTAATGTTTCCATTGGCATCCGCCACAGCGTATTTATCCCTGATAGTAATACCGGGCTTCACCAAGTTCTTTGCAGCAGTCTGGGGTATGCAGTAAATAGTAAACCTAGTTGCGCCGTAGAACCCTAGGTTAGGGTTACCGACCTTAGCAGCCTGAGATGAGGCGTTGATCGTTTTCCATACAATCCACTCCTTTCTTTGCGGTGTTCTTTTTTTATGCGTTTCGGGAGGGGGGCCAGTTAACATCAGTGGTGGATGCTAATTAACCATGATATCTACGAGCAAAATCCCCTACCGTCGTTAGTAATAATGACGTTCTTTCTGTAACCACAATAATTAATCTACTCAAAAAAATTACTATATTTAACTACAAGCATCTCCATGTCTCAATAATTTCGTAAGTTGCATTTTTTTTTGCGCATACAGCAAAAATATTTCACTTTTTTTTGTTATTAATCTGTCTTCTGAGTAGCGTAAATACATCAGGAACGAACTGAATAACATATGAACATCTTAATTTCACCTATTGGCGTTTAGTTAATAAAAAGTAATTTGCATTTAACAACCTCGTTTTTATGATGTTATTGTGTTGTATGTGGATTGATTATTGTTAGGATGAAATATGAGTAAATACACACACCTGTCAGGGGTATCATTAATTAATAATGCCCTGTTAAACAAAAGTACGGCATTTTCTGCATCTGAGCGGTATGAGTTCAATCTGAATGGGTTAATTCCTAACAGAATTGAAACACTAGAAGAACAGGTTCAACGGGTTAAAATTCAACTTGGTCGCTTTACGACTGATGAGGCGCGACATGTTTTTTTACGCAATCTTCAGGATACAAACGAAACACTGTTCTACAAGTTCATCACTTCCCATATGGAAGAAACGCTGCCGTTAATCTATACCCCCACTGTCGGTTATGCCTGTCAACATTATTCTGAAATATGGCGAAAACCTCGGGGAATATGTATTGCTTGGGAAGACAGAGATAATATCGATGCTTTATTGAGGAATGTTCCGTCAGATAATATCAGGATCATCGTTGTGACTGACGGCGAACGTATTCTTGGGCTGGGGGACCAAGGCATTGGCGGGATGGGGATTCCGGTTGGAAAGCTCTCTCTGTATTCTGCCTGCGGGGGCATTGATCCTCAAATGTGTCTGCCAGTAGTTCTGGATGTAGGGACCAACAATACATCATTACTGGAGAGTCCTGTATACATGGGGGCCCGGCACCCGCGCATTCCTGACAGTGACTATTACCCATTTCTGGAGCGGTTTATTGTTGCTGTGGAGAAACGCTGGCCCGGCGTATTACTGCAGTTTGAAGATTTTGCACTGAAACATGCTACTCCGTTACTAAAAAAATACCAAGATCATCTGTGTTGTTTTAACGATGATATTCAGGGAACAGCCGCAGTGACCCTAGGAACACTACAGGCTGCCTGTCGGCATAAAAAGCAGACATTATCTTCACAGACCTTGCTTTTTGTCGGTGCGGGCTCTGCTGGATGCGGGATTGCGGATCTGATTGTATCAGCAATGATGGCTGAGGGACTGAATGAGCAGGAGGCGCGTCGCCGTATTTATATGGTGGATAAGGACGGTCTTCTTCTGAAAGACAATCTGTCATTAACAGACTTTCAATCGCCTTTTGCCTGGCCTGCAAAACAGCTTGGTTTCTCTCCGAAAAACAAAGAACTTGATGCATTAATCGCGGAAATCAAACCTACCGTGCTGATTGGAGTATCCGGTGTGTCGGGCCTGTTTACAGAACAGGCCATCAAGCAAATGTATGCGCATTGTAAAAAGCCGATCATCTTTCCACTATCCAACCCTACATCAAAGGCAGAAGCAGTACCAGCAGATCTGCTATCTTGGACCGAAGGTAACGCGCTTGTGGCCACAGGTAGCCCGTTCTCTTCTGTAGAATATAACGGAAAGCAGAGGGTGATCTCTCAGTGCAACAATGCCTATATCTTCCCGGGGGTCGGGCTTGGTGTGCTGATTTCAGGAGCCACACGAGTTACCCAAAATATGTTCCTCGCGTCAGCTAGGGCGCTGGCATCATTTGAATGTAAAAGCACAGGACTGTTACCGGATCTCCGGCATATACATGACATTTCCCGGGTGATAGCATTCGCGGTTGCGCAATCTGCGATAGCAGACAATGTAGCTCTCCCACAGACGCTGCCGGCGCTGACCGAAAAACTAGAAAAAACATTCTGGCGTCCTGAATACAGCGATTACCATCGTATTTCTCTTTAATCCGTTGATAACAGGGGGCCCTGCCTCCTGTATACGTTTTTTCCTAATATGAGTTATGCATCGTCTGATGAATAAAAAAATATTTATATTAGTGCCTGTATTATTAGCATTGATTATATCTCAACTCCCGGTGCCGCAGGGATTGTTATCGTACTCGTGGTATTATTTTTCCTTGTTTGTTGGGGTCATTGTCGCATTAATTATTGAACCTTTGCCGGGAGCTGTTATTGGATTATTAGGTATTGTTATTGGGGCTGTTTTCTCTCCGATATTTTTATTTTCTCCGGAACAACTTCATGATCCGGGGTTTAACACCACATTAATGGCGTTTCATTGGGCAGTGTCTGGTTTTTCCAATGATACGGTATGGCTTATATTCAGTGCTTTTATGTTTGCGCTGGGATATGAAAAAACAGGTCTAGGAAAACGCATTTCGTTGTGGCTTGTCAGGCTGATGGGGGCAAGAACGCTGACGTTAGGATACGCGATTTCACTTGCAGATTTAACTCTTGCACCATTTACTCCATCCAATACTGCGCGTAGTGCAGGAACAATTTATCCGGTGATCCGTAATCTGCCTGCACTTTATGGCTCCTGTCCACATAGTGAAAGCGCACGGAAAATAGGAGCTTACTTAATGTGGACTGCAGTGAGTACCACATGTGTAACCAGTTCATTTTTTCTGTCAGCTCTGGCACCAAACCTTCTTTCTGTTGCACTGATTGAGCAGCAAACCGGGATATTAATAGGGTGGACTGACTGGTTTATTTCTTTATTGCCGATTGGCATCATATTATGGTGTGTTACTCCATTGCTCGGATATTACCTTTACCCGCCGACAGAAAAGAAAAATGTTCAGGTACCAATCTGGGCAAAAGAACAGCTTTCTCAAATGGGGAGATTGACAGCAAAAGAAATCATACTGATTCTTTTGGTCGCTGGAGCGTTGATTCTCTGGGTGGGGTTTTCAGGATTTATTAATCCTGCAATAGCGTCTTTAGTTATCATCTCTTTGATGATTATGACGGATATCATTTCTTGGGATGATATAGTCAGCAATAAAAACGCTTGGAATACTTTCTTCTGGTTTGCCACTCTGGTTTCCCTAGCGTCTGGTTTATCGGATGTGGGCTTTGTTCGCTGGGCGGGAGACCAGATTGCGGGCATCCTGTCAGGGTTTAGTGGAGTATCTTCAATACTTGCTCTGGTTGTATTGTATTTTTTTATTCACTATTTTTTTGCCAGTGGCACAGCACATGTAACGGCACTACTGCCTTTAATTATTGCTGTGGTATCCCAGATGGAATGGGTTAATGTTTCCACATTTTCATTATTGTTATGCGGTACCCAGGGAATCATGGGAATTATCACGCCTTATGCGACAGGTCCCTCACCAATATATTATGGCAGTGGTTATATTCAGTCATCTGAATACTGGCGTCTGGGTTTTGCATTTGGTGTGATTTATTTTTCTGTATACATTGCCATTGAATACCTCTGGCTGCAGTATCTCTGGGGCGGAATATAAAAAGCTGAGAATTCATTTTTAAGTGCCGCCCCGTTTCAGGGGTGGCATGACATGTGAATAACATTAATAAGAATTAATGCCATACTTTTATTAAAAAAGTCACAATCAGAGAACCATAGTTAATCTTCAGCAATACAGATGGATTTTGTTTAATAAATGAAATATCATGGAGTTGCATAGTAGAAGAACATTATCTTTTCTGATACAGGTTGAAAACGTCCGGAGATTTAACCCAAGATTTCTACAACGAGTACAATCTGGAAGGGGCTTTGTTGAATAAATCGAACTTTTGGGTCGTGGCGCAGATTTAGTGGTTGATTGTCAGATACCAGACGATGATCTTGTCGGTAATGTCTTCAATCGCCAGAAGTTTCTGGTTATCTGCTGGTATTTGAGGTTTTCCGTGGCTACCGTTACTGTTCATTGTCCGCGCTGTAATTCTGATGAAGTTTATCGACATGGCCGTAGTGGTTCCCGGCATGAGCGTTTCCGTTGTCGCTCATGTAAACGTGTTTTCCAGCTCACTTACTCTTATGAAGCCAGAAAACCCGGCGTTAAGGAGCAGAGCGTTGAAATGGCACATAGCGGCGCAGGTGTCCGTGATACCGGCAGAACACTGAAAATCGGCATCAATACCGTCATACGGACATTAAAAAGCTCCCGCCCCGGCGCTGAGGAATCCCCAGTAATGGGCGGGTAAAAAAGACAGGCATAGAGTTTTGTGATCTACTGATTTGTTCAACCAATTCAATGAGATCACTTCTATGCCTGCTCGACAAGTATGTCAGAATTTTTTCCACGATGCGTTAGCACCGTTTCACAAATACAGACAAAATGCTTTGCTGGATGCCACCATCGCTCTCATCAATGGCGCATCACTGACGCTGACCAGCATCGGGCGTTATTTACCCGGCCCTGCTCAGGTCAAAAATAAAATCAAAAGCGTTGACCGACTGCTCGGTAATGAATCTCTTCACCGCGATATCCCACTGATTTTCAGTAATATTATTGCCATGCTGACTAGCCAGCTATCTCTTTGTGTCATCGCCGTTGACTGGAGTGGATATCCATCTCAGGAGCATCATGTGCTCCGCGCCAGCCTGCTCTGCGATGGACGCTCGCTTCCCCTGTTAAGCTGGATAGTCCCGTCAGAAAAACAGCAGAACTCGCAGATACAAAAAAAACTTCCTGGATGCTCTTGCCGAGGCTGTAAACCCTGTGGCCAGAGTCATAATAGTTACCGATGCGGGTTTCCAGAGTGCATGGTTCCGGCATATAAGGTCACTCGGATGGGATTTTATCGGTCGCGTCAGGGGAAATATCCAGATGCGGCTGGACAGCAAAGGTGAGTGCTGATTCAGGCGTCAGGAGTTACAGGCCAGAAGCAAACCAGAATATCTGGGGACGGGTACACTTGCCCGTTCGGAATATGCCCGGTGTGATGGCCATTTTTATTTGCATAAAAAAGAGCCGAAAGGCCGGAAGAATCGCCGCTCACGTTGCCGCATAGAGCGTAATTCCCAAATAAAGGATGGCCGTTCTTCGGCAAAAGAACCGTGGCTTATCTTTAGCAGTACAAATGACTTTAAACCCCGGGAAATCATGAAATTGTACAGCCGTCGCATGCAAATCGAGCAGAACTTCCGGGATGAAAAAAGCGAGCGCTTCGGGTTCGCTCTGCGTGCCAGTTACAGTCGTTCCGTGGGAAGAATGCTGGTACTGAGCCTGCTGGCGACGCTGAGTACAATTGTACTGTGGCTTATTGGCTATCATGCTGAAAACAAAGGATTACATCTGAGATATCAGGCCAACAGCATTAAAACACGGCGGGTAATCTCGTATCTGACGTTAGCGGAGAATGTCTTACGACACTCCCCGCTAATTTTAAGGCGAACAGTGCTGAGCACGGTTCTTAATCATCTCGCCAAAACCATACCAGAATATGGTGTTGGTTTATTAGCGCTGATTTATGGGGATCCCTCAGCGCCCCGGCGGATAACATCTGCGCCAGTCGCTCACGCTGATGTTGCCCTTATCTGAGAACCTGATGGGCAGTGGAGCTTCGCTGGCAGCAGGGCGCTACAACACTGGCGCTGGTATGCGTACAACACTAAAACTGGCGGAGTGCTGGCTTATACTTTCGGGCCACGGAATGATGAGACCTGCCGGGGACGGTCAGCCCTGTTGACGCCGTTCTGTCCCGGCATGGTGACCAGCGATGACCGGGGCAGCTACGCCAGAGATGTGCCGGAGGAGAAACACCTGACAGGCAAAATCTTCACGCAACGCATTGAACGTAACAACCTGCCCCTCCGCCCCCGCATCAGGCGGCCGGCACGTAAAACAATCAGCTTCCCGCGTTCCGTGGAAATCCACGAAAAAAATCATCGGTTCCTTCATTGAAAAGCACATGTCTGCTGATTGGAGGCACTACCTTTTATCTTTACGAAGAAGTTCTTTTTCCGGTTCCCGTAACCGGGTGTTTGATTCGCGTAATTCTTTATCAGCACGGCGACTTTCCGCCATTTTCATTTCATGAAACTGAATGGATATAGCTACCCATTCTTTAACTTGCTCAACAAACAACCCCATTCTCCGGAAATAATCAGCCAGTTTCATTTCAGATAATGTTGTGGTTTCGATTACAACAGAAGATAGCTGCTTCGGTATCCATTCATTTCCATCGACAGAGGATATTTTTCATTTTCAGTTAACAGGTCTTGTTGCACGAGTTTAAGTATCCATCTTGCTATTACCGAAGAGCTCAGACCCAGTTTACGGACAATATTCCGTATGGGGCGTACTATAAGGCAGGCGCTAATAACCAGGAAATAGCTTGTTCTTTTATATCAATTGGTACCGCATGTGCAGGCATAGTCTCTTTCCTGTGTAAAAAACAAGGGGCAACTATCCTGACGCAGGGGGAACATTGTTCTCATTCACAGTAATACGCACAAACTGGAACTATCAAAACTATATACTGCGATTTATTTTTCTGCTTATTAATATATTTTTGTTGAGGGGTGTTTTATATTGTGACATTGTTTCAGTATAACAAAAGTGCTGTGGGTCGAAGTGTATTATTATCTTTGTGTAATGTGTGAGTGTATTTCATTATATGTATTCTATGTTGAAATTTATTTTATGTAGTCGCATTAATTATTATGTATTTCGTGTTTTGTTGTTTGTTTTTTCGTGTTGTGTGTGTGTGTGTGTTTTAGATGGGGCGATAATTAACTATCGAGAAGGTAATTGCATTGTGGTTGGCGATTAAATGACCATCCTGAAAAATATACGAGCGCACATATATGTTTTTTTATTTTCTTTGTGTGTGTGGGGGGGGTTCCACACAGAGAATTGTTTTTAGCGCAGACATAGTAGCTCCGGTCTGTTATGTGGTGCTGGATGCGGACAAAACCAGTGTAGTCACATATCAGTAACGGAGAAAAGGATTGTGTGTGCAGGAAAGAAGGCAGTCGCAGAGCTGGTTTCGTCCGTGTTTTTTCGTCGGGCCGCACTTGCGCTTGCCGTATCAGCTGCTTTCGCCAGTGCCACAGGTGTTGCAGGTGAAAAACTGGATATGTCCTTTATCCAGGGAGGTGTCGGGGTAAATCCGGAGGTCTGGGCGGCGCTGAATGGTAATTATGCGCCTGGGCGTTATCTGGTTGACCTGTCCCTGAACGGGAAGGAGAGCGGAAAGCAGATACTGGATGTAACACCGGAAGACAGTAAGGAACTGTGTCTGTCTGAGGCATGGCTGACGAAGGCCGGTGTTTATGTCAGCGCAGATTACTTTCGTGAGGGATATGACGCCACACGACAGTGCTACGTGCTGACAAAAGCCCCGTCAGTGAAGGTGGATTTTGATGTTTCCACCCAAAGTCTGGCACTGTCCATTCCCCAAAAGGGTCTGGTGAAGATGCCGGAGAACGTGGACTGGGACTACGGAACCAGTGCATTTCGCGTGAACTATAACGCGAACGCCAACACTGGCCATAATAACACCTCGGCCTTTGGCTCAGCGGACCTGAAAGCCAATATCGGGCGCTGGGTGGTGAGTTCTTCTGCCACGGCCAGTGGTGGTGACAGCGGGGATAACACTGCCACGATAAACATGTTTACGGCCACCCGGGCCATCCGAGCAGTGAGTGCGGACCTGGCGGTCGGGAAAACATCCACCGGGGACAGTCTGCTGGGCAG
>OBUY01000447.1_pt1 | contig 17351 bp, 14 predicted proteins | sample 1475781 | NCBI WGS metagenome assembly OBUY01 (sample SAMEA2579912, study PRJEB22360) | human gut metagenome | biome: human gut; feature: human-associated habitat; material: faeces | place: Denmark | collected 2008/2010 | reverse complement strand
AGATTTAACTGTTGAATAGTCGCTTGAATATCCAAATTTTGAAAGGCTGGATAAGTAGATAAATCTACAATCAAATCTTGTAAACGACTATAGATAGTCTGGCTAGTCGCAATCAAGCTGGTCAACTGATTAACCAAAATCGGTAAGAGATAGACTACCCCAATGACAAGCCCCCAAACCAAAGCACATAAGGTTAGTAGAATACCAATGATACGATTGATTTTGAAATACTTTTGTAAAAAATTTACAATAGGATTGGTCAAATAATATAAAAAGCCACCTAGAAGAAAAGGAATCATGATGGTGTTTGCTACGCTTACAAAAGGCGTGATAATCGCCCCCATCTCTCTCCATAAGTAAAAAATGATTGTTAATAATAAAATCTCACTGGTCCAAAAAAATAATTTATTCTTACGAAACATGAGCTACCTCCATTCATCTATTTTACCATACTTTCAAAAAAGCTTCTTTCTTCTATCATGAAACTGGGAATATTTTTTTCTTTATGTTAGAATAAACTTACTATGAAAAAAATCATTTTAACTCTCTTAAGTCTATCCGTAATTGGGGCAGCATCTACTGTTGCTGCCCAAGATTTTAATATTGCTGCTAAACATGCGATTGCTGTTGAGGCCAATACTGGTAAAATTCTCTATGAGAAAGATGCAACTCAACCTGTCGAAATTGCTTCTATAACAAAACTACTTACCGTTTACCTGGTCTATGAAGCACTCGAAAATGGAAGTATCACACTATCCACCCCAGTAGATATTTCTGATTATCCTTATCAATTGACGACAAATTCTGAAGCCAGTAATGTTCCTATGGAGGCCCGTAATTATACTGTCGAAGAGTTACTTGAAGCAACTCTGGTATCTAGTGCCAACAGCGCCGCTATTGCCCTAGCTGAGAAAATTGCTGGCTCAGAAAAAAACTTCGTTGATATGATGCGAGCAAAACTCTTGGAATGGGGAATCAAAGATGCCACTGTTGTCAATACAACTGGTCTGAACAACGAAACTCTCGGAGATTACATCTACCCAGGGTCTAATAAAGATGATGAAAATAAGCTCAGTGCTTATGATGTTGCTATCGTTGCTCGTAACCTCATCAAAAAATACCCACAAGTCTTAGAAATTACCAAAAAACCTTCTTCTACTTTTGCTGGAATGACAATCACTTCAACCAACTACATGTTAGAAGGTATGCCTGCTTATCGAGGTGGTTTTGATGGCCTTAAAACAGGAACAACAGACAAAGCTGGAGAATCTTTTGTTGGTACTACTGTCGAAAAAGGCATGAGGGTTATCACTGTTGTTTTGAATGCAGATCATCAAGACAATAATCCCTACGCTCGCTTTACAGCTACATCTTCACTAATGGATTATATTTCTTCTACATTTACACTTCGCAAAATCGTTCAACAAGGCGATGCCTACCAAGATAGCAAAGTCCCTGTACAAGACGGAAAAGAAGATACAGTCACTGCTGTTGCCAAAGATGATATCTCTCTAATTGAACGTGTTGGGAATCAATCTTCCAAATCTGTTCAATTCACACCTGATTCCAAAGCAATCCCAGCACCACTTGAAGCTGGAACAGTAGTTGGCCATTTGACTCACGAAGACAAGGATTTGATTGGTCAAGGTTACATTACTACAGAACGTCCTAGTTTCGAAATGGTAGCAGAAAAGAAAGTTGAAAAAGCTTTCTTCTTAAAAGTTTGGTGGAATCAGTTTATCCGATTTGTTAATGAGAAATTATAAAAAAATCGCGGTTTAAAATCGCGATTTTTTATTACAAATTCATCTTCAAAGTCCTTGATTTTCGAATAGTATCAAAGTCCTTGATTTTTAGTAAATCTAAAATCAAATTTTACCCAACTGACCCTTCCATTTCATAGCTAATCAAGCGGTTCAGCTCAACTGCATATTCCATTGGAAGTTCTTTCGTGAAGGGTTCTACAAATCCCATAACAATCATCTCTGTTGCCTCAGATTCTGACAAGCCACGACTCATGAGGTAATAGAGTTGTTCCTCTGAAATCTTAGATACCTTAGCTTCGTGTTCCAAAGCAACTTGCGAGTTGTGGATTTCATTAAATGGAATAGTATCTGATGCTGACAAGTCATCCATAATAATGGTATCACACTCAATGTGAGAAACAGATTTCTTAGAGTTTTTATTAAAGGTTACTTGTCCACGATAGTCAACCTTTCCTCCACCTTTAGCGATGGATTTAGACACGATAGACGAGCTTGTGTGTGGAGCATTGTGGATCATCTTAGCACCCGTGTCTTGGTGTTGTCCTACATTGGCAAAGGCAATCGAAAGCATGGTGCCACGCGCCCCTTCTCCATCAAGGTAAACAGATGGGTATTTCATAGTTGTTTTGGCACCCAAGTTTCCATCAATCCACTCAACAGTGGCATCTTTTTGTGCCTTAGCACGTTTTGTTACCAAGTTATAGACGTTATCAGACCAGTTTTGGATAGTCGTATAACGCATATAAGCTCCATCCAAGGCAAAGATTTCTACAATGGCCGCATGCAAGCTGTTACTTGAATAAGTTGGCGCTGTACAACCTTCTACGTAGTGGACACTTGCTCCCTCATCAACGATAATCAAAGTACGTTCAAACTGACCAGTATTTTCGTTGTTGATACGGAAGTAGGTTTGAAGTGGAATATCTACCTTGACCCCTTTTGGTACGTAGATAAAGGTTCCACCAGACCATACTGCTGAGTTGAGGGCAGCCAATTTGTTATCAGTCGGCGGTACCAACTTCGCAAAGTATTGTTTAAACAAGTCTGGGTATTCCTTGAGGGCAGAATCTGTATCTGTAAAGATAATCCCCAATTTTTGGAACTCTTCCTTCATGTTGTGGTAAACCACTTCTGACTCGTACTGAGCAGAGGCCCCGGCTAGGTAAGCACGCTCAGCTTCTGGAATCCCGATACGTTCAAAGGTTTCTTTAATCTTTTCAGGAACGTCATCCCATGAACGAGCTGGTTTATCAGATGGTTTTTGGTAATAGATCAAGTCATCAAAGTCAATCTCTGACAAGTCTGCTCCCCAGGTTTGCATGGGCATTTTTTTGAAGGTCTCATAAGATTTCAAACGGAATTCTAACATCCACTCAGGTTCTCCCTTAGCAGCTGATAGTTCACGAATGACATCTTCGTTCAATCCTTTTCCTGTCGATAGGACAGGCTCTACATCATCATGGAAACCAAATTTATATTCACCAAGATCAATTGGTTTTGGTTCTACTCTTTCTTCAGCCATAATATCCTTTCTTTCATTCTTCATTTCTACTGATTCATAAGACAAAAGAAACTTGTCTTACTGTTTTTCTTGATTTTCAATTGTTTTCTTAAGGGCATTCCAAGCTAGAGTTGCACATTTGATCCGTTGCGGAAATTTGGCAACACCTGACAAGAAAGCTGCATCACCGAGTTGGTCTTGGCGTTCATCTTTTTGCCCTTGAACCATTTCAGAAAAAATAGTCGCAAGTTCTAAAACTTCTTGCTTGGTCTTACCCAAAACGGCATCTGTCATCATACTAGCAGAGGCAGTCGAAATGGTACAACCCGAGTTTAGAAAAGCGATATCCTCCAAGCAGTCATCTGCATTGAACTTGATAGAGAGGTTGATGACATCGCCACAGGTTGGATTATTGAGACTGATTTGCTCAGCATCATCCAGCTTCCCTTGATGGTGTGGATTTTTCGAATGGTCCGCTACCACTGCCATATAAAGGCTATCTAGTTTAGAAAGTGCCATTGAAAAACTCCTTTGTCTTTTGTAAGGCATCGACTAACTTGTCGCAATCTGCCTTAGTATTGTAGATATAAAAACTTGCACGAGCTGTTGCTGGAACATCCAAATACTGGAGCAAGGGTTGAGCGCAATGGTGACCCGCACGAACTGCTACTCCTTCATAATCCAGTGCTGTAGCAAGGTCATGCGGATGAAGGTCGCCTAGGTTAAAGGCAATGACACCTGAACGTTGAGCCAAGTCCTGCGAACCATAAATGGTCAATCCTTCAATCGCCTGCAGTTTTGGATAGACGTAGGCAATCAATTCTTGTTCATGGGCTTCAATTGCATCCATGCCAATATTTTCAAGATAATCCACTGCAGCTGCAAGTCCAATTGCTCCTGCCATATTAGGAGTCCCAGCCTCAAATTTCCAAGGTAATTCCTTCCAACTAGCAGATTGTTCATAAACGAAATCAATCATCTCACCACCAAATTCAACTGGTGACATTTGTTCTAAATACTTCTCTTTTCCGTACAGAACACCGATACCAGTCGGACCAGCCATCTTGTGACCTGAAAAGGCAAATAAGTCCACATCCAAATCCTGGACATCAATCTTCATATGAGGTGTAGACTGAGCACCATCTACCACCATGATGGCTCCAACTTGGTGGGCCATTTGAGTGATTTCTTTGATTGGATTGACCACACCAAGAACATTGGAGGCATGAGCTAGGGAGACAAACTTTACCTTGTCCGTCAATTTTGCTCGCAAGTCAGCCATATCCAAAGCTCCGTCTTTGAGATAAACATAGACAAGCTCAGCCCCAGTCTTACGACAGGCTTCCTGCCAAGGAATGATATTGGAATGGTGTTCCATGATAGAGAGCAAAACTTGGTCTCCCTCAGTCAAGACTTCCTCAGCAAAGCGAGCTACCCAGTTAAGACTGGTTGTCGTTCCTCTGGTGAAGAGAACTTCCTTTGTTGAGCCTGCATTGATAAACTTACGAATGGTTTCACGAGCCGCCTCATAGGAAGCTGTCGCCCTTTCTGCCAAGGTATGAACGCCACGGTGAACATTGGCATTGTCCTGCTCATAGTAGCGGTTGATTGTTTCCAGTACTGCTAGTGGTTTTTGTGTCGTCGCAGCATTGTCCAGATAGACCAACGGTTCATCGTTGACAATCTGGTCTAAAATTGGAAAATCCTTGCGAATCGCTTCTACATCTAACATAGGCTACCCCTTAGCGTTTTGACAATTTTTCTTCGATAGTCGCAATCATTTCATCACGAACTTCCTTGACTGGAATCTCCACGATAACAGATCCAAGGAAACCACGGACAACCAAGCGTTCTGCAGTTGCCTTGTCCAAACCACGACTCATGAGGTAGTACATATCTTCTGGGTCTACCTGACCGATAGAAGCCGCGTGTCCTGCAGTTACGTCATTTTCATCAATCAAAAGAATTGGGTTAGCATCTGAACGCGCTTGATCTGAAAGCATGAGAACACGGCTCTCTTGTTGGGCATCTGCTCCCTTAGCACCCTTGATGATGTGACCGATACCATTGAAGGTCAAGGTTGCTTTTTCAAGAATAACCCCATGTTGGAGGATATTTCCGATTGAGTTGCAACCATAGTTAGTCACTCTAGTATCAATCCCTTGAACCTGACGACCACTTGAAAGAGCTACAACTTTCAGGTCAGCATGGCTACCATTACCAATCAAGTCACTATCAAAATCAGCAACGACATTTCCTTCGTTCATGACACCAATTGCCCAATCAATGCTTGCATCGTTGCCTAATTTACCACGACGGCTAATGTAAGCAGTGACGTTTTCACCTAGACGGTCAATCGCAGCAAACTTGACTTGAGCACCAGAACGTGCAATTACTTCTACTGTGATATTAGCAGTTGCTTTGGCACTTCCTTCACCGCGTGACTCTAAACGCTCCAGATAACTAATCTTAGAATTTTTACCAGCGATAATCATAATATGCTTGTTAAACGGCACATCACTATCACTATCTTGGTAGAAAATACCTTCGATTGGCTCTTTAATTTCAACGTTATCAGGAATATAGAGAACAGCACCACTATTGAAATAAGCTGTATGGTAGGCTGCCAACTTGTCATCGTCATACTTAACAGATGACATGAAGAATTCTTCTACGAGCTCTGGAATTTCTTCTAAAGCTGAATGGAAATCTGTAAAGACAACACCCTGTTCAGCCAACTCAACTGGAATTTGCTCAAAAACAGTTTGCGTTCCTACTTGCACCAACTTCAAATGGTTATCTAGTGCAGTGAAATCTGGAACATTTACTGATGGCTCGCTTTCTGTAATCGTCCCATCCCCCAGATTCCAACGGTGGAATTTGACACGCTCAATAACTGGTAATTCCAAAGTCTCAATCTTGTCAAAAGCTTTTTGACGGAGATCAGCCAACCAGCTTGGTTCAGCGTGCATTTCTGAAAAAAGTTTAATATTTTCTTTAGTCATTTACTTCTCCTAAAAGATACGAGGGAATTACAATTCTTCCTTGTAGTCGTAGCCAAGTTCTTCAGCTAGTTTTGCGTATCCTTCACGTTCCAAACGCGCAGCCAATTCTGGACCACCTGAAAGGACAACACGACCTTCCATCATCACATGTACCACATCAGGTGTAATGTAGTTCAAAAGACGTTGATAGTGAGTGATAATCATAGCACCAAAGCTTTCACCACGCATGGCATTCACACCTTTAGACACAACTTTAAGTGCGTCAATATCAAGACCAGAGTCAATCTCATCCAAAAGTGCGAAAGTTGGTTCCAACATCAAAAGTTGAAGAATTTCATTACGTTTTTTCTCACCACCAGAGAAGCCTTCGTTGAGGTAACGCTCAGCCATTTCTTCTTTCATGTTGAGCAATTCCATCTTCTCATCCAATTTAGTAATAAACTCACGAACTGAAATCTTCTCATCGTCTTCTTTACCAGCATTCATGGCTGCACGAAGAAACTCAGCGTTAGTAATTCCAGGAATTTCTGATGGGTATTGCATAGCAAGGAAAAGTCCCATACGCGCACGCTCATCCACTTCCAACTCAAGGATGTTTACGCCATCAAACAAAACTTCACCTTTAGTTACTTCATAGTTTGGATTTCCCATGATAGCGGCAGAGAGAGTCGATTTACCTGTACCATTTGGTCCCATGATAGCGGCAATTTCTCCTGTTTTCAGGGTCAGGTTAACCCCTTTTAAAATTTCTTTTCCTTCAATCTCAACGTGAAGATCTTTGATCTCTAATACTGACATGATAGTTCCTTTCTTTTTCAAGGCCTTTACAGTTCTTACTGGAAACATACTAGTTGTCTCTAGAAAATACGGTAATACTCAATGAAAATCAGAGAGCAAACTAGGAAGCTAGCCGCAGGTTGCTCAAAGTACCGCTTTGAGGTTGCAGATAAAGCTGACGTAGTTTGAAGAGATTTTCGAAGAGTATAAAAGGTCTATAAATATACTTTTCTAGTATAACAAAAAAAAGCCTAAAAGGCTTTGATTTTGTCTGGAATCTGAGGGCTAGTCTTTCCTATTAAAATGCTGATCGATGACATCTACAATCTTGCCCATCAAGTAACTAACTCGAAAATTTCTAAAGAGCAAAATAGCCCAAAAGGCTGCCATAATATAGCGACCAGTCATCCAGGCTTCATTGAAAAAATAGGTCTCAGCAGCTGTAAACAGCGCCATAATAATAAATTGTTGTCTATTCATAAACTTATTGTATCATGAAATCTTTCTTTAGTCTTCCTCTACCTTCACTTTATCAGCCAAAAATTCAAATCCTTCTGGAATCAAACTTTCTTCTGCTTCTTTTTCAGCTTGAGAAGATTTGGCTTTGGCTGAAAAGGCTGAGCGAACTTCTTTCCATTCCTCCATGGAAATAGCTAAAATCTCGGGTGAAAAACCTGCTGCCTGACTGAGGATGTTACCAAACATGGTGTTGAGATTGTCCCGTTTCATGGTTTGACCAGCATTGAAGTTAGACTCAAAAGCAAGAATAGCATGGTGTTCATTGGCCGCAACCGGTTGAGAACCAACTAGCAAAGCCTTATCAGGGCCTCCTAGACTTTCAATCACCTCTCCCCAGGCATTCTGCAAGCGAATCAGATTTTGTCGTGCTAAATCAGGGTTTTCGACGGCCTCTTGTAAAATAGATTGCACTTTATTGCGATCCACACGATAGACTGTCTTGCCCGCTGCTGGACGGCTAGGTACTGGACTTGTTGGCTTGGGTACAGTTCCCACATTGGCGAGTTCTTGCTTAAGACGCGCAATTTCCTGTCTCAGTGCAGAAATTTCATGTTCAACTGCCCCAGAAAGAGCTAGTTCAGGCTTAATCTCTGCCAAACGGATAGTCATCATTTCAGCATAAATCTTGGGTTGCAAACTAGACTTAATATCTGCTAAACTCACTGTCGCTAAGCGAATCATTTCAAACAGATTTTCTTGAGGAAGTGCTAAATTCTCAACAAAGACTGGACTATGATGAGTGTTTTCTCCACCTGTTTGAACAATTAACAAATCTCTTAAATAGTGTAAAAGATCGGTCACAAAACGAGTCATGCTCTTGCCATTGTCAAAAAAAAGATTTAAGCAAGACAAGGCCTTGGTAACATCCTGTTGAGACAAGGCGGCTACATAATCATCCAAGGCTGATAGGCTAATGGTGCCAGTAATTTCTTCAGAGATGGCAGTCGTCAATTCATTTCCCTGTGTCAAACTCAGGGCTTGATCCAAAATTGACAAAGCGTCCCGCATTCCACCTTCAGCCCGTCTAGCAATGATTTCCACAGCCTCTGGTTCAGAACTGATATTTTCTTTTTCTAAGATATAGTGGATATGTTCCTTAATATCCTGTGTCTTAATTGATTTAAACTCAAAACGTTGGACACGGGATAGAATAGTAGCAGGAATCTTGTGCAACTCAGTAGTGGCCAAAATAAAGACTACATTCTGTGTTGGTTCTTCCAGCGTCTTTAGGAGGGCATTAAAAGCCCCTGTAGACAGCATGTGAACCTCATCTATGATATAAACCTTATAACGAGCAAGGCTAGGCGCATAGGTAGATTTATCACGAATTTCGCGAATTTCATCAACCCCATTATTAGAAGCTGCATCCATTTCAATGACATCTTCTAAACTACCGTCCGTCACTGCTTGACAAATATAGCAGTTATTGCAAGGTTCGCCACCCACTTGATTGGGACAGTTCATAGCTTTGGCAAAAATCTTAGCCACACTGGTTTTTCCCGTTCCACGAGGACCAGAAAAAAGATAAGCGTGACTTATTTTTTCTTGTTCCACTGCTTGTTTAAGAGTCTTAGCCACAACTTCCTGTCCAACCAACTGAGAGAAGTTTTGACTTCTATATTTTCGATAAAGTGCTTGATACATTAGACTTTCTCCCCAAACATTGTAAAGTCCCATTCTGTCTTTTCAAGCAAAATAGCGACAAATTGTTCCAAATAATCTCGATCCATAGCATCGTAATCCTCAATCTCTGAAGAATCCAAATCCAGAACTCCAAGTAGTTGGCCATTCTTTATCATCGGCACCACAATTTCACTTTTAGCTAGACTGTCACAAGAAATATAGTTGGGATAGATCGTCACATCTCCAACAACAACAGTTTCCTGAGAGTGAGCTGCCTCACCGCAAACACCTTTTCCCAGTGCAATACGGATGCAGGAAACACCTCCTTGGAAGGGACCTAAAACCAATTCCTTTCCATCGAACAAATAAAAGCCTGCAAATACGGTATTAGGAAAATGTGATTTTATGAGAGCACTGGCGTTGGAAAGATTAGCCAAAACATTAGTTTCACCTTCCAATAGGAAGGACAATTCTTCATTTAACATTTGATAACGTGATTGTTTTTCTGATTTTAACATAGAACTATTATATCAAAAAAAGGAGCAGAGACAAAAGAAAAATCCCTTGTTTAGTAAACAAAGGATTTTGTGAATTTTCAATTTGATTAAAGTTCGATATCACCGAACAAGTCAGCCATTGAGAATCCTGTTTGTGTTTCTGGAAGTTCAAAATCACGTTTTTCTTGACGTTTTGGACGACGTGGACGAGCAGCACGTTTTTCTTCTTTTTGTCCTTCTTCTTGAGCTGGACGCTCTTCAAGAGCTTTAATAGAAAGTGATACGCGCTCTGCATCTGCGTTAACTTCAAGAACTTTAACTTGAACTTCTTGACCAACTTTAAGAGCTTCTTTTGGATTTTCAATACGTTTGTGTGAAATTTGTGATACGTGAACAAGTCCATCGATACCTGGCAATACTTCAACAAATGCACCGAAGTCAGTCAAACGTTTAACTGTTCCTTCTACTACATCACCTTTAGCCAATTTTTGCTCAACGCCATCCCATGGTCCAGGTGTTGTTGCTTTAAGTGAAAGTGATACACGTCCTTCTTCTTCGTTAAGATCAAGGATTTTCACTTCAATTTCTTCACCAACAGTTACAACTGATTTTGGTGATACGTTACGTTCATGTGACAATTCAGTCAAGTGAACCAATCCGTCAACACCACCAAGGTCGATGAAAGCACCGAAGCTTGTGATACGTGCAACTTTACCAGTTACAACATCACCAACAGCCAATTTACCGAATACTTCAGCGCGAGCTGCTGCTGTAGCTGCTTCAACAACTTCACGACGTGAAAGGATGAAGCGGTTTTCTTTAGCATCAACTTCTTTGATTTTAGCGTCAAATTCTTGACCTACAAAACGCTCAGTGTTACGTACGAAACGAGTATCCAACATTGAAGCTGGGATAAATCCACGAACACCTTCAAATTCTACTGAAAGTCCACCTTTAACGGCACGAGTTCCTTTAACAGTAACAACTTCTTCTTCGCGACCAACAAGTTTGTCCCATGCTTTGCGAGCTTCAAGGCGTTTTTTAGATACAAGGTATGTAACTGTATCAGTATCTTTACCAACTACTTGACGAAGTACAAGAACATCCAATACTTCTCCTACTTTAACAAAGTCATTGATATCTGCATCGCGATCGTTTGTCAATTCGCGAAGAGTCAAGACACCTTCAACACCAGTTCCAGAGATTGCAACGTTAGCTTGAGTCGCATCAACTGTCAATACTTCAGCACTAACAACATCACCAGTCTCAACTTGGCTAACGCTATTTAGCAAATCTTCAAATTCGTTCATCTAAAAAATCCTCCAACAATCAAGTTTTTTCTTAAACTTGACATACTTATAATTTTTTTCCTAAGCACCCGCAAGGACATGTTCATATCGTTCACGTCTTTCAATTATAAAAATAAAATACCCTAAGATATTTTTCTTTTTATCTTGATCATTACCTAAGAACTGGGGTAGCTGGATTCGAACCAACGCATGAGGGAGTCAAAGTCCCTTGCCTTACCGCTTGGCTATACCCCAATAGCAAAATGCCATAAAAAAACATCTAAGTACTTGACATCGACTATTCGACTCAGTCTCTTAGATATGGAGAGAGAGGGATTCGAACCCCCGAACCCGAAGGAGCGGATTTACAGTCCGCCGCGTTTAGCCTCTTCGCTATCTCTCCTACAATCAACATGGACTATTATATCATGAAAATTTCAAAAAAACAAGACTTATTTTGCTAAATTATAATTTTCAATCAAAATTTCCACAGCTTTTTCCAATTTTTTATAAAAACTATCGACATTCCCATTCTTTATGATGGCAAATTGTCCGTCTAATTCGGCAATTTCTCCGATAACTTTTTTACCAATGGTCAACGTATAACCTTCAAAACTGTCTTTTCCTACATTAACTTTAGCATCTGCTACTTGAATTTCAATTTTTTTATCTTTCTTACTCATTTCATACCTCTCTTCACTTTTTCTATTTTACAAGAAAATCCAAAAACTAGCAAGAAAAAACTCTATATCAGGCTTGTCTAATATAGAGTTTTCTGCTTTATTTAATGTGTTTTTCTAGTTCTTTTTGGTACTTACCGTTTGATTCCAATTTTTCTTTTTGCCATTTTTTCAGTGCTTCTTCATATTCTTTCGTTGTAACGATATCTTTTTGCAATTTCATTCCTTTAAAGATATATGGGTCACCCTTAATACCAACTTGTGAGTACGGTTTTGAGAATGGCACTACATTACTTACAACTGGAGAACCACCAGATGAGGCTGTCGGCATCAATAATGAACTATCTGTCAACCAAGCTTGAGCCTTGGCATATTTTTCATAGCGCTCTTCAAGATTCGTAGTTTCTGAATCGGCATCATCCAATAATTTCTTATACTGGTCCAAACCAATCTTAGCTACGACATCCTTGTCTTTTCCTTTAGTGATACCTAGGTGTTTCATAGCAGAACCTGATTTAGGATCCATGATAGTTAAATAAGATGCTGGGTCTTGATAACTTGGAGCCCATCCTGTACTATTCAAATCATAGTCTTTTTGGGAAGGAACACGCGCTTGTGAAGTGATTGTTTCCTTTTCATTATCTGTCATTTGAAGAACGTCGATGACAACATTTTCAGCACCAAGAGTTGATTCGATTGACTGTTTGAAAGAGTTGCTTTGTTGAACGGCGATGGTATCTGTTTGTTCAACTGGAACATCCAAGTGAATTGGGAAGGTCACACCTTTAGATTCCAAGTCTTTCTTAGCTTTTTCAAATGCTGCTTTAGCCTTGTCAGGATTGTAGATAGAGTCCTTACCGTCAACTAGCTCAACACCTTTCCATTGGTCACCGTAGTTCACCAACTCTGCTTGAGCAATTTGACCAAAGTTCTTACCACTTGCTTGCACAAAGTTGTCAGGAACGAGGCTGTTACGAATAATCTTGTCCGCCCCATCTTCACCATTTAACTGAGCAGCATAAGAATGGCGGTTAAAGGCAAAGTTGATAGCCTGACGGAAATCCTTATTGAGCATCGCTTCTTTTGTAGAAGTCTTTTGCTCCTCACTTGTTTTCGCAGTTTTATTGTATGACTGACGATTTACGTTAAAGGTGAAGTAATAACTACTTGAGTCCTGTGGGCTATAAGTAATTTTATCTCCGTATTGTTCCAAAGTTGAAGCAAAGTTTGAGCTACTTGGAAAGAGACGGGCCGTCGTATAGGCACCTGAAGAGAAGCTACGAATCAACGATTCCTGATCAGAACCATCGTAGTAGGTCAATTTAATCTTCTCGATTTTTACCCTTTCTTTATCCCAGTAGTTTGGATTTTTCTCGTATTCGATTAACGATTTAGAAGTCAAGGTCTTCAAGATATAAGGACCATTGTAAAGAATCCCTGCTGGAGTAACTGCTCCATAATCTTTACCTGATGCCTTCAAAAACTCTTCATTTACAGGCAACATCGTCGCTGTTGTCACTTTAGAGTTCCAGAAACTTTCTGGTTTGTTTAGGGTATATTCAACTGTATAATCGTCCAAGGCCTTAACACCAACTGTGGAGAAATCGTTCGTCTCACCAGTCATGTAGGCATCCAAACCCTTGATTGAATTTTGGATGAGAGAGACACCATCTGACTTACCGTCAGCTACGTGTTTCAATCCTGTTACAAAGTCATGGGCTGTTACTTCTGCATATTCTTCACCCTCAGAAGTGTACCATTTAACCCCTTTACGAAGTTTGTAGGTATAAGTCAAACCATCTTTTGACACAGACCAATCCTCAGCCAAGGAAGGAATAACATTTCCGTACTGGTCGTTTTCCATCAAGCCATCAACCACGTTCCCGATGACATCTGTTGTAGATGTCCGAGTCGCTATACTATAGTCCAAAGATGCTGGATCTACTGCATAGACATATGAAAATGTTGTCGGTGCATCTGCTTCTTTATCAGCTTTTCCACAAGCCACTAAAAGAGCTGTTGTGCTCAGGACCACTCCTGCTGTTAAGAGCCACTTTTTCGATTTCATCAAAAATCTCCTTTTGTTTGTTTTAATCTACTTTTACAATCCAACCTTCTGGCGCTTCAATATCACCAAACTGAATACCTGTCAATTCATCATAGAGTTTACGAGTCACAGGGCCAACTTCTGTTTCACTATAGAATACATGGAAATCATCACCGTGCTGAATTCCACCAATTGGCGAAATAACTGCTGCTGTACCACAGGCACCTGCCTCTACAAAACGGTCAAGGTTATCAATTGGAACATCTCCCTCAATAGGAGTCAAGCCCAAGCGGTGTTCTGCCAAATAAAGCAAAGAATACTTAGTAATAGATGGCAAGATAGATGGACTCAATGGTGTTACAAACTCATTGTCAGCTGTAATTCCAAAGAAGTTAGCTGAACCGACTTCTTCAATCTTTGTATGAGTTGAAGGGTCTAGGTAGATAACATCTGAGAAATGACGTGATTTCGCCAATTTCCCTGGCAAGAGACTGGCAGCATAGTTCCCACCAACCTTAGCCGCACCTGTACCATTTGGAGCGGCACGGTCGTATTCATCCTGAATCAAGAAGTTGGTTGGAACCAAACCACCCTTAAAGTAATTTCCAACTGGCATAGCAAAGATGGTGAAAATATACTCTTCTGCTGGTTTAACCCCGATAATATCTCCAACACCAATCAAAAGTGGACGAAGATAAAGGGTTCCACCTGTTCCATATGGTGGTACGTATTCTTCATTCGCGCGGACAACTGCCTTACAAGCTTCTACAAACATGTCTGTCGGAACTTGTGGCATCAAGAGACGATCACAAGTACGTTGCAGGCGTTTAGCATTTTCGTCAGGACGGAAAAGTTGAACACTACCATCCTTAGTACGATAGGCTTTCAAACCTTCAAATGCTTGTTGGCCATAGTGAAGACTTGGAGAAGACTCTGAAATATGCAAAGTTGCATCCTCTGTAAGCTCTCCTTGATTCCATTGTCCATTTTTAAAATGAGCAATATAGCGATAAGGTAATTTCATATAGGAAAAACCAAGGTTTTCCCAATCAATCATTACTGTCATATTCCACTCCTTATTCTAAAAACTTATTTCTTTTATTCTACACTATTTTTCTAAAATAGCAAGTATATTTTGTAATTTTCAGAAAATTTCTTCAATAAAAAGAACCAGCTCTTAGAACTGATTCTTCATTTTACTTATTTAGCTTCAGTAAATACTTCTTTAAGATAAGCCTCAAAAACTTCTTCATCAGAAATCGTGTCAGAGATGAAGCTACCATTGCTGGTTCGTTCTGACAAGTTCAAGTCTTGCAATCGGATTTCATAGATTGTTCCTTTGTTGGATTGAACAAGCAGAGTTTGGTCGTTCTCTTCCACTTCTGTACTAAAGAGGTCACCAACGAAGCCTTGTTCTACAACTGCTCCTGCTAAGAAGACACGATGCGGTTTGTTTTTCAACTCGCGCAAGACTTGTAGTCCGCGTTTGGCACGGCTGGTTGCCGGAATTTCGTCAATAGAAACACGTTTCAAGCTTCCACGCTGAGTCAAGATGTAGAAGGACGAGGTATTACAGATAAAGGCCGATTGGAGGACATCATCTTCTTTCAGGTTCATAGCCTTGACACCTGCAGCCTTAGCACCGACAACTGGAACCTCTTCGATATTGAAACGAAGGACATAACCATTTTGGCTAATCAAAAGAACATCATCCAGTTTAATCGGAGCCACTGCTACAATCTGGTCTGTCTCGTCTTTGAGCTTAGCATACTTGACAGACTTAGACTTGTAGGTCCGCCATGGAGAGAATTCTTTGCGTTCTACACGCTTGATTTGACCGAGACGAGTCGCTGCAAAGTAGGTTGTCGCATCATCAAACTGATCTACCACTTCTACGTAAAGTACTTCTTCATTCGTTTCAAAGTTTGTAATGGTCTGGCTCAGATGCTCTCCGATATCCTTCCAGCGAATATCTGCCAATTCATGGATTGGTCGATAAATGACATTTCCAAGCGTCGTGAACATCAAAAGGTGCTGTGTTGTCTTGGCAGATTGAACAAAGATCAGACGGTCATCATCACGCTTGCCAATTTCTTCCAAGGTGGAAGCCGCAAAGGAACGTGGGCTGGTACGCTTGATGTAACCTGCCTTGGTCACGCTGACATAGGTATCTTCCTCAGCAATCAGACTAGCTGTATCAATCTCGATTGCTTTCGCAGTATCTTCTAAGCTACTCAAACGAGAAGTCGCAAATTTCTTCTTGACCTCACGAAGCTCTTTCTTCATGAGATTGTACATGGTCCGTTCATCACCGATAATAGCCGCCAGCATGGCAATCTTTTCACGAAGTTCTGCTTCTTCTTCCTGCAAGACAACTACGTCTGTATTGGTCAAACGGTAAAGTTGCAAGGTTACGATAGCCTCAGCCTGCTCTTCTGTAAAATCATAGCTGACCTTGAGGTTTTCCTTGGCGTCAACCTTATTCTCAGAAGCACGGATAAGCGCAATGACTTCATCCAAAATCGAAATCACACGAATCAAACCTTCGACGATATGGAGACGTTTCTCAGCCTTTTCCTTGTCAAAGCGTGAACGCGCTAAAATCACTTCGCGACGGTGGGCGATGTAGCTAGACAAGATTGGAACGATCCCAACCTGACGAGGCGTGAAATTGTCAATCGCCACCATATTAAAGTTATAGTTGATTTGTAGGTCGGTGTACTTAAATAGGTAGTTGAGAACAAGCTCCGTATTGGCATCTTTTTTGAGCTCAATAGCGATACGAAGACCGTCACGGTCAGACTCATCGCGCACCTCAGCAATACCAGCCACCTTATTATTGACACGAACATCATCGATTTTCTTGACTAGATTGGCCTTGTTGATTTCATAAGGAATCTCAGTGACAACGATTTGTTCCTTACCACCTTTTAGCTTTTCAATCTCAGTCTTGGAACGAACAACCACGCGCCCTTTCCCAGTTTCATAGGCCTTCTTGATTTCATCACGACCCTGGATAATCCCTCCAGTCGGGAAGTCTGGTCCAGGCAAGAATTCCATGAGTTTGTCCACCTTGGCAGTTGGATGATCAATCATGTAAACCGCCGCATCAATGACCTCAGCCAAATTATGGGGAGGAATATCTGTGGCATAACCAGCCGAAATACCAGTCGATCCATTTACCAAGAGATTTGGAAAGGCTGCTGGTAAGACAGTTGGCTCTTTCTCCGTGTCGTCAAAGTTCCAAGCAAAAGGAACGGTCTTTTTCTCGATATCTTGAAGAAGATAGCCAGCAATCTCAGACAAACGCGCCTCCGTATAACGCATCGCCGCAGGCGGATCTCCGTCCATAGAACCGTTATTACCATGCATTTCAACTAGAATCTCACGATTTTTCCAGTCCTGTGACATACGAACCATGGCATCATAGATAGAACTGTCACCGTGTGGGTGGAAATTCCCCATGATATTCCCGACAGACTTAGCCGACTTACGGTAGCTCTTGTCAAAAGTATTGCCATCCTTATTCATCGAATAAAGAATACGACGTTGCACCGGCTTCAATCCATCACGAATATCTGGTAAAGCCCGGTCTTGAATAATATACTTGGAGTAGCGACCAAAGCGCTCTCCCATGATGTCCTCCA
>OBUY01000438.1_pt1 | contig 17473 bp, 15 predicted proteins | sample 1475781 | NCBI WGS metagenome assembly OBUY01 (sample SAMEA2579912, study PRJEB22360) | human gut metagenome | biome: human gut; feature: human-associated habitat; material: faeces | place: Denmark | collected 2008/2010 | reverse complement strand
ATTCCGAGGTTCGAATCCTCGTACCCCAGCCACATTAAAAAAGCTCGCTTCGGCGGGCTTTTTGCTTTTCTGCGTTTATTCAATATCGAATGCGATGTTGGCACGCCTTACCCTACGAAGTCGGATGCGACGCTGCCGCGTCTTATCCGACCTACGGTTGGCATGCATCCGGCAATGTTGTGAGGCTACAACCCTAACGCATATTTCAGCGCCTGACGTTTCAAGACGCCAGCACGTTCCGCCGCCATCAAACCAAGATTACGTACAAAACGCAGTGGCGGCAGATTATTGCTGAATCCGGCATAAAACAGATCCATACCGCTTTGCATAATGAAGTTATCCGCCATGCGACGCATCTGGTAACGCTTGAGGATTGGATAACTGGCCCACGCTTCGCCATGACTGCGCGCGCTCACCAGAACGTCAATCAGAGCATCAACATCGCGATAACCAAGATTCACGCCCTGCCCCGCCAGCGGATGAATGGTGTGCGCCGCATCGCCCACCAGTGCCAGACCTGGCTGAACATATTGCAATGCATGACGACGCGTCAGTGGAAACGCCCCCGCAGCAAGCGGTGTCACATAACCGAGACGCGACGGGAAATGTTTCGCGATTTCCGCCTGTAACTGCGCCATATTCATATTCTGTAACTGGCGAATGCGCGCCGGAGAGTCATACCACACCAGCGACGCCCAGTGATCAAACAACGGCAGGAAAGCACGCGGCCCGTCAGGTGTAAACTGCTGCCAGGTGCTGTCGCCAGGATCATTCTCGCACCGCACGCTAATCAACATACACGACTGCGCATACTGCCAGGCATGAACGCCAATTCCCGCCATCTGCCGCACCTGTGAATTTGCCCCATCGGCACCAATCACCAGCTTCGCGCGGATCACTTCTCCGCCCTTCAGCTCCAGCTCCTGAAGATCATTATCGCGATGCAACGCAATCAGCGAGGCCGGCACACGTAGCGTCACGTTCGGATGCGTCTCCAGTGCCTGCCACAACGCCTGTTGCAGAACGGTGTTTTCCACCATATAGCCAAGCAACGGTAGCTTAAGTTCAGCGGCGTCAAACACCACATGCGCCGTTTCCCACTCCCACGTTTCCAGTCTGCGATAAGGATGGCAACGCATAGCCTGTACCGCATCCCAGACACCTGAACCTTTAAGCAATGATACCGACGCAGCGCTAATCGCTGAAATACGCACGTCAGGCTGGCTGTCCTCTACAAACGGCGCAGGTTCAGCGTGTTCAATAACCGTTACCGAAAATCCGTGCTGCGCCAGTCCCAGCGCCAGTGCGCCGCCGACCATTCCTCCGCCGACAATGGCAATTTCCGTTGGTTGATTTGTCATGGTCAATCATCCTGTTAGCAATATGCTTTAAGTTTACAGGATTTTTACCCCCAAGGGCTGATAACGCTCATACTGGTCACAACGGCAGCAAAGCATTACACTATGCGCCCTGCATTCCTGGCTACTATTTCGCAAGAGCAAGTCGATGACCAAAAAACTCCATATTAAAACCTGGGGCTGTCAGATGAACGAATACGATTCATCGAAGATGGCCGATCTGCTGGATGCCACCCACGGCTATCAACTGACCGACGTGGCGGAAGAAGCGGATGTGCTGCTGCTGAACACCTGCTCAATCCGCGAGAAGGCTCAGGAAAAAGTCTTCCATCAGTTGGGTCGCTGGAAACTGTTAAAAGAGAAGAATCCGGACCTGATTATCGGTGTTGGCGGCTGCGTGGCTTCGCAGGAAGGCGACCACATTCGTCAACGCGCCCACTACGTCGATATTATTTTTGGGCCGCAAACGCTGCACCGTCTGCCGGAGATGATCAACTCCGTGCGCGGAAACCGCAGCCCGGTCGTAGATATCAGCTTCCCGGAAATCGAGAAGTTTGACCGTCTGCCAGAACCGCGCGCCGAAGGACCAACCGCGTTTGTCTCCATCATGGAAGGTTGCAATAAATATTGCACCTACTGCGTGGTGCCTTACACCCGTGGTGAAGAGGTAAGCCGTCCATCCGACGATATTCTGTTTGAGATTGCCCAGCTTGCCGCTCAGGGCGTGCGTGAAGTCAATCTGCTCGGTCAGAACGTGAACGCCTGGCGCGGTGAGAACTACGACGGCACCACCGGCTCGTTTGCCGATCTGCTGCGTCTGGTTGCCGCTATCGACGGGATCGATCGTATTCGCTTTACCACCAGCCATCCGATCGAATTTACCGACGATATCATCGAGGTTTATCGCGATACGCCAGAACTGGTGAGCTTCCTGCACCTGCCGGTACAGAGCGGTTCCGATCGCATCCTCAACCTGATGGGCCGTACCCACACGGCGCTGGAATACAAGGCGATCATCCGTAAATTGCGTGCGGCGCGTCCGGATATTCAGATCAGTTCTGACTTCATCGTTGGCTTCCCTGGCGAAACCACCGAAGACTTTGAGAAAACCATGAAGCTGATTGCCGACGTCAATTTCGACATGAGCTATAGCTTCATCTTCTCCGCACGTCCGGGTACACCAGCCGCCGATATGGTTGATGATGTTCCGGAAGAAGAGAAGAAGCAGCGTCTGTATATTCTGCAAGAACGTATCAATCAGCAAGCGATGGCATGGAGCCGCCGGATGCTCGGCACCACCCAGCGTATTCTGGTGGAAGGTACTTCGCGTAAGAACATCATGGAACTTTCCGGGCGTACCGAAAATAACCGCGTGGTCAATTTCGAAGGCACGCCGGATATGATCGGTAAATTCGTCGATGTGGAAATTACCGACGTTTACCCGAACTCCCTGCGCGGTAAAGTGGTACGTACCGAAGAGGAAATGGGTCTGCGCGTGGCAGAGGCTCCGGAATCAGTGATTGCCCGTACCCGCAAAGAAAACGACCTTGGCGTGGGTTATTATCAGCCGTAATTCTCAGGCCCGCCGTTCCGGTGGGCCTTGTTTTTTCTCTCTTTATCCCCATTTTTATCGCAATGCTTGCGCCTTTTTCCTGTGGCGTGAATAATTTCCTTATAGGCCGGTGAATGTTCAGCTTCCGGCGGCATACAAATAAGAGGAACGGTTTGAACATAGACACTCGCGAAATCACCCTGGAGCCAGCAGACAACGCGCGTCTGTTGAGCCTGTGCGGCCCGTTTGATGACAACATCAAGCAACTCGAACGCCGTCTCGGCATCGAAATCAATCGCCGCGATAACCACTTTAAACTGACCGGTCGTCCGATTTGCGTCACTGCCGCGGCAGACATTCTGCGCAGCCTGTATGTCGATACTGCCCCAATGCGCGGTCAGATCCAGGATATCGAACCGGAGCAGATCCACCTTGCGATTAAAGAAGCGCGAGTGCTGGAACAAAGTGCGGAAAGCGTGCCGGAGTACGGCAAAGCGGTCAATATCAAGACCAAACGCGGGGTCATTAAACCACGCACACCGAACCAGGCGCAGTACATCGCCCATATTCTTGACCATGACATCACCTTCGGCGTGGGTCCGGCTGGTACGGGTAAAACCTACCTGGCTGTGGCTGCGGCGGTTGATGCGCTGGAACGTCAGGAAATCCGTCGTATTCTGCTGACCCGTCCGGCAGTAGAAGCTGGTGAAAAATTAGGTTTTCTGCCCGGCGATTTAAGCCAGAAAGTAGACCCGTATCTGCGCCCGCTATACGACGCGCTGTTCGAAATGCTTGGCTTTGAAAAAGTCGAGAAACTGATTGAGCGCAACGTTATTGAAGTCGCGCCGCTGGCCTATATGCGTGGTCGTACGCTGAACGACGCGTTTATCATTCTCGATGAAAGCCAGAACACCACCATCGAACAGATGAAGATGTTCCTGACCCGTATCGGTTTTAACTCAAAAGCGGTTATCACCGGCGACGTCACGCAGATCGACCTGCCGCGTAATACCAAATCGGGTCTGCGCCACGCCATCGAAGTGCTGGCCGATGTCGAAGAGATCAGCTTTAACTTCTTCCACAGCGAAGACGTTGTTCGTCACCCGGTAGTGGCGCGTATCGTTAACGCCTATGAAGCCTGGGAAGAAGCCGAACAAAAACGTAAAGCGGCGCTGGCGGCAGAGCGCAAGCGTGAAGAACAGGAACAAAAATGAGTCAGGTGATCCTCGATTTACAACTGGCCTGTGAAGATAATTCCGGGCTACCGGAAGAGAGCCAGTTTCAGACATGGCTGAATGCGGTGATCCCGCAGTTTCAGGAAGAATCAGAAGTGACTATTCGCCTGGTCGATACCGCCGAAAGCCACAGTCTGAATCTGACCTATCGCGGTAAAGATAAGCCGACCAATGTGCTTTCCTTCCCATTTGAAGTGCCGCCTGGCATGGAGATGTCGCTGCTGGGCGATCTGGTTATCTGCCGTCAGGTGGTTGAGAAAGAAGCGCAGGAACAAGGTAAACCACTGGAGGCGCACTGGGCGCATATGGTGGTGCACGGCAGTCTGCATTTGTTAGGTTACGATCACATCGAAGATGACGAAGCAGAAGAGATGGAAGCCCTCGAAACAGAGATTATGCTTGCTCTGGGCTATGAGGATCCGTACATTGCCGAGAAAGAATAATTTGCCGGGCATTTGACTGGCAGACGTCCCCGCCGTTGGTAAGTAACGACGGTGTTTTGATTAACTAACATGAGAACCCATACGACGCCATGAGCGACGACAATTCACACAGTAGTGACACGATAAGCAACAAGAAGGGATTTTTCTCCCTGTTACTCAGCCAACTTTTCCACGGTGAACCGAAAAACCGTGACGAACTGCTGGCGCTGATCCGTGATTCCGGGCAGAACGACCTTATCGACGAAGATACGCGCGATATGCTCGAAGGGGTAATGGACATCGCAGACCAACGCGTTCGCGACATCATGATCCCGCGCTCCCAGATGATTACTCTGAAACGCAACCAGACGCTGGATGAATGCCTTGATGTCATCATCGAGTCTGCCCACTCGCGTTTCCCGGTGATCAGCGAGGATAAAGATCACATTGAAGGGATTCTGATGGCGAAAGACTTGCTGCCGTTTATGCGCAGCGATGCTGAAGCCTTCAGCATGGACAAAGTGTTACGTCAGGCGGTTGTCGTTCCTGAAAGTAAGCGCGTAGACCGGATGCTGAAAGAGTTTCGCTCTCAGCGATACCACATGGCGATCGTCATTGACGAATTCGGCGGTGTTTCCGGTCTGGTGACCATTGAAGACATCCTGGAACTGATTGTTGGTGAGATTGAAGACGAGTATGACGAAGAAGATGATATCGACTTCCGTCAACTTAGCCGTCACACCTGGACCGTGCGTGCGCTGGCTTCCATCGAAGATTTCAACGAAGCGTTCGGCACCCACTTTAGCGATGAAGAGGTCGATACCATCGGTGGTCTGGTGATGCAGGCGTTTGGGCATCTTCCGGCGCGTGGCGAAACCATCGACATCGACGGTTACCAGTTCAAAGTGGCGATGGCCGACAGTCGGCGTATTATTCAGGTTCATGTCAAAATCCCGGATGACTCACCCCAGCCGAAGCTGGATGAATAAAACCGAAACTGGATAGATAACTACATGGCTTTTGCCTCATTACTTGAACGCCAGCGCATTCGCCTGCTGCTGGCGTTATTATTCGGTGCCTGCGGAACGCTGGCCTTCTCCCCTTATGACGTCTGGCCTGCGGCGATTGTTTCGCTGATGGGGCTTCAGGCTCTGACCTTTAACCGCCGCCCACTTCAGTCTGCCGCTATCGGCTTCTGCTGGGGATTTGGCCTGTTTGGCACCGGTATTAACTGGGTATATGTCAGCATCGCGACCTTTGGCGGGATGCCAGGCCCGGTAAACATCTTCCTGGTGGTGCTGCTGGCGGCGTATCTTTCGCTGTATACCGGGCTGTTTGCTGGTGTTCTGGCGCGGCTGTGGCCGAAAACCACCTGGCTGCGCGTGACGATTGCCGCCCCTGCCCTCTGGCAAGTCACCGAGTTTCTGCGCGGTTGGGTGCTAACTGGCTTTCCGTGGTTGCAGTTCGGCTATAGCCAGATTGACGGGCCGTTAAAAGGGCTGGCACCGATAATGGGCGTGGAAGCCATTAACTTCCTGCTGATGATGGTTAGTGGCCTGCTGGCGCTGGCGCTGGTCAAACGCAACTGGCGTCCGCTGGTGGTGGCCGTTGTGCTGTTTGCACTCCCCTTCCCTCTGCGTTACATCCAGTGGTTTACCCCGCAACCGGAGAAAACCATTCAGGTTTCAATGGTTCAGGGTGATATTCCACAATCACTGAAGTGGGATGAAAGCCAGCTTCTTAATACGCTGAAGATTTACTACAACGCGACAGCACCGCTGATGGGTAAATCGTCATTGATTATCTGGCCAGAGTCAGCAATTACCGATCTGGAAATGAATCAGCAACCATTCCTCAAAGAGCTGGATGGCGTGCTGCGTGAAAAAGGTAGCTCGCTGATCACCGGGATTGTCGACGCGCGCCTCAATAAGCTGAACCGCTACGATACCTACAACACCATCATCACGCTGGGTAAAGGTGCACCTTACAGCTATGAATCGACCAATCGCTATAACAAAAACCATCTGGTGCCGTTTGGCGAGTTTGTCCCGCTGGAGTCGATTCTGCGTCCGTTAGCGCCGTTCTTTGATCTGCCGATGTCGTCATTCAGCCGCGGGCCTTATATCCAGCCGCCGCTGTCCGTGAATGGTATTCAGCTTACCGCAGCCATTTGCTACGAGATCATTCTTGGCGAGCAGGTGCGCGATAACTTCCGTCCGGATACCGACTATCTGCTGACTATCTCCAACGATGCATGGTTTGGTAAGTCTATTGGCCCGTGGCAGCACTTCCAGATGGCGCGAATGCGTGCGCTGGAACTGGCGCGCCCGCTGCTGCGTAGCACCAACAACGGCATTACGGCGGTGATTGGCCCACAGGGTGAGGTTCAGGCGATGATCCCGCAATTCACCCGCGAAGTATTAACCACTAACGTGACGCCGACTACCGGACTCACACCGTACGCACGTACCGGCAACTGGCCGCTGTGGGTGCTGACGGCACTGTTTGGTTTTGCCTCTGTGTTGATGAGTCTCCGTCAGCGACGTAAATAATCCCTTCTAATTGTGCCGGAATACATTACATATTTCGGCACGCTCACCGGATGCGGCGTCAATGCGTTATCCGGATGACAAAATTCCCCTATCCAACTTTGGCACATCTATTGCTTTGTTATACAAGGCAAACCTTGAACCGGTGTCGGTACAACCAGGTTGCACCATAGCAATCCACCGATAGCACCAAAAGAGTGCATTTTGAGAATTTTGCTTCGGAATGGTGCGGTGTATCTCGCAAAAACAAACAATAAAACATCAATATCTTTACATTTACACAAACTAAATGTTACCTAACAAGCACAACACTGCACAATAAAGTCGCAGATGATAACAACACAAACACTCACAACGGGTATCCATGCGTTCTTAACGCAGAAGATAAAGGAGTTGGATATGCAATTACGTAAATCTGCCACAGCAATCCTGGCCCTGGCGCTTTCCGCAGGTCTGGCACAGGCAGAAGACACTGCCCCGACTGCAGGCAGTACGCTGGACAAAATCGCCAAAAACGGCGTGATTGTCGTCGGTCACCGCGAATCTTCGGTGCCTTTCTCTTATTACGACAACCAGCAAAAAGTGGTGGGTTACTCTCAGGATTATTCCAACGCCATTGTCGAGGCAGTGAAAAAGAAACTCAACAAACCGGATCTGCAGGTGAAACTGATCCCGATCACCTCACAAAACCGTATTCCGCTGCTGCAAAACGGCACTTTCGATTTTGAATGTGGTTCTACCACCAACAACCTCGAACGCCAGAAACAGGCAGCTTTCTCCGACACCATTTTTGTGGTCGGTACGCGCCTGCTGACCAAAAAAGACGGCGATGTTAAAGATTTTGCTGATCTGAAAGACAAAGCCGTAGTAGTCACTTCCGGCACCACTTCTGAAGTTCTGCTCAACAAACTGAATGAAGATCAGAAGATGAATATGCGCATCATCAGCGTCAAAGACCATGGTGACTCTTTCCGCACGCTGGAAAGCGGTCGTGCCGTTGCCTTTATGATGGATGACGCCCTGCTGGCCGGTGAACGTGCGAAAGCGAAGAAGCCTGATAACTGGGAAATCGTCGGCAAACCGCAGTCTCAGGAAGCTTACGGCTGCATGCTGCGCAAAGATGATCCGCAATTCAAAAAGCTGATGGATGACACCATCGCCCAGGTGCAGACCTCCGGTGAAGCGGAAAAATGGTTTGATAAGTGGTTCAAAAACCCCATTCCACCGAAAAACCTGAACATGAATTTCGAGTTGTCAGACGAAATGAAAGCACTGTTCAAAGAACCTAATGACAAAGCACTGAACTAATTACAAGAACCAGGGGCGGAAAGTTCAGCCCTCTCGATTGTTACGTAGCACGGACAGACTATACGCCTGATGGTCGTTCCCCATCGGGCCTGAAAACCGCAATACGCTGGGTAACAATCTTCGAGGGTAGCAGTTAACGCTGCTACCCTTTTTTTTCTGGAGTAGATTTATGTCTATAGACTGGAACTGGGGTATTTTTTTACAACAAGCCCCGTTCGGCAACACCACCTATCTCGGCTGGATCTGGAGCGGCTTTCAGGTCACTATCGCTCTGTCGATCTGCGCCTGGATTATCGCTTTCCTCGTCGGCTCGTTATTCGGCATTTTACGTACCGTTCCAAACCGTTTTCTCTCCGGTCTGGGCACGTTGTATGTCGAACTGTTCCGCAACGTGCCACTGATTGTGCAATTCTTTACCTGGTATCTGGTGATCCCAGAACTACTGCCGGAAAAAATCGGCATGTGGTTTAAGGCGGAGCTGGATCCCAATATTCAGTTTTTCCTTTCTTCCATGCTCTGCCTGGGGCTGTTTACTGCCGCTCGTGTTTGCGAACAGGTACGCGCCGCGATCCAGTCGCTGCCACGAGGGCAGAAGAATGCCGCACTGGCGATGGGGCTGACGCTGCCGCAAGCCTACCGCTATGTTCTGTTACCTAACGCCTATCGTGTTATCGTCCCACCGATGACCTCTGAGATGATGAACCTGGTGAAAAACTCCGCCATCGCCTCAACCATTGGTCTGGTAGATATGGCAGCACAGGCCGGAAAATTGCTCGATTACTCCGCCCACGCCTGGGAATCGTTTACCGCCATCACGCTGGCGTATGTGCTGATTAACGCCGTTATTATGCTGGTGATGACGCTGGTCGAACGTAAAGTTCGCCTGCCCGGCAACATGGGAGGCAAATAATGTACGAGTTTGACTGGAGTTCAATCGTTCCTTCCCTGCCGTATCTGCTGGATGGGCTGGTGATCACCCTGAAAATCACCATCACGGCAGTCGTGATTGGTATTTTGTGGGGCACGATGCTGGCGGTAATGCGCCTGTCCAGCTTTGCACCCGTGGCGTGGTTTGCCAAAGCCTACGTCAACGTGTTCCGTTCAATACCGTTAGTGATGGTTCTGTTGTGGTTTTACCTGATCGTGCCGGGTTTTCTGCAAAACGTGCTGGGATTATCACCCAAAACCGATATCCGCTTAATTTCTGCAATGGTGGCATTTTCGATGTTTGAAGCGGCCTACTATTCCGAGATTATCCGCGCCGGTATTCAAAGTATTTCTCGTGGTCAGTCGAGCGCTGCGCTGGCGTTAGGAATGACCCACTGGCAGTCGATGAAACTGATTATTCTGCCGCAGGCGTTCCGTGCGATGGTGCCGCTGCTGCTCACTCAGGGCATCGTCCTGTTTCAGGATACCTCGCTGGTGTATGTGTTATCTCTGGCCGATTTCTTCCGTACCGCCTCAACCATTGGTGAACGTGATGGTACGCAGGTGGAGATGATCCTGTTTGCCGGATTTGTTTATTTCATCATTAGCCTTAGCGCATCGTTGTTGGTCAGCTACTTGAAAAGAAGGACAGCATAATGATTACCCTGAAAAATGTTTCAAAATGGTATGGTCACTTTCAGGTGCTGACCGACTGCTCAACCGAAGTAAAAAAAGGCGAAGTGGTGGTGGTTTGCGGCCCGTCCGGCTCCGGTAAATCGACACTGATTAAAACCGTCAACGGCCTCGAACCGGTGCAGCAAGGTGAAATCACCGTTGATGGCATCGTGGTTAACGATAAGAAAACCGATCTGGCAAAGCTGCGTTCCCGCGTCGGAATGGTGTTCCAGCATTTTGAGTTGTTTCCCCATCTGTCGATTATCGAAAACCTGACCCTGGCGCAGGTAAAAGTGCTTAAACGCGATAAAGCGCCCGCCCGCGAAAAGGCCCTGAAACTGCTGGAACGCGTGGGACTTTCTGCGCATGCCAATAAGTTTCCGGCGCAGCTTTCCGGTGGTCAGCAGCAGCGTGTAGCGATTGCCCGCGCATTATGTATGGATCCTATTGCGATGCTGTTCGACGAACCGACATCGGCACTGGATCCGGAGATGATCAACGAAGTGCTGGATGTGATGGTGGAGCTGGCGAATGAAGGAATGACTATGATGGTGGTCACCCACGAAATGGGCTTTGCCCGTAAAGTAGCAAATCGGGTGATCTTTATGGATGAAGGTAAAATTGTCGAAGACTCGCCAAAAGACGCGTTCTTTGATGATCCGAAATCAGACCGCGCAAAAGACTTCCTCGCGAAAATACTGCACTAATAAGTCAGGCGCGCATACTCAAGTGCGCGCCATCTCACGCTTTATCGTTTCGCCTCTCGTATCTGTTACATCTCGGCGTTACCCTTGTCGCAAAGAAGCACACAACAAGGAGCAACAATGGCACTGCCAATTCTGTTAGATTGCGACCCAGGTCATGATGACGCTATCGCAATAGTTCTCGCCCTCGCCTCACCAGAGCTTGATGTCAAAGCCATCACATCCTCCGCCGGAAACCAGACGCCCGATAAAACATTACGTAATGTTCTGCGTATGCTGACCCTACTTAATCGCACCGATATTCCGGTGGCTGGTGGCGCAGTAAAACCGTTAATGCGTGACTTGATTATCGCGGACAATGTGCACGGCGAAAGCGGCCTGGACGGCCCGGCATTGCCGGAACCGGCGTTTGCGCCGCAAAATTGCACGGCGGTGGAGCTGATGGCGAAAACGCTGCGCGAAAGTGCTGAACCCGTCACGATAGTTTCCACCGGACCACAAACTAACGTTGCGTTGTTGCTCAACAGCCACCCGGAGCTGCATAACAAAATCGCTCAAATTGTGATTATGGGCGGCGCGATGGGACTCGGTAACTGGACGCCAGCGGCAGAATTTAATATTTACGTTGACCCGGAAGCGGCGGAAATTGTCTTCCAGTCAGGGATTCCGGTGGTGATGGCTGGTCTGGATGTCACCCACAAAGCGCAAATTCACGTTGAGGATACCGAGCGTTTCCGCGCTATTGGTAACCCTGTTTCAACCATCGTTGCCGAACTGCTGGATTTCTTCCTCGAATATCACAAAGACGAAAAATGGGGCTTTGTCGGCGCACCGTTGCATGATCCATGCACCATCGCCTGGCTGCTAAAACCTGAACTGTTTACCACCGTTGAACGCTGGGTTGGTGTCGAAACACAAGGGAAATATACTCAGGGTATGACGGTTGTTGATTATTACTATCTCACTGGTAATAAACCAAATACCACCATAATGGTCGATGTGGATCGTCAGGGCTTTGTTGATTTACTGGCCGATCGTCTGAAATTTTACGCTTAATACACGTCATTGATTAAGATCACCACGTGAAAATGGGGTGATCTTACTCTGACTCTCTCTTTTTCCTTCAAGATATAAATGCAATGGATAATGCAGAACTCGCCATTGGTATCGATCTCGGTACTACCAATAGTTTAATTGCCGTCTGGAAAGGCGGTGCCGCACAATTAATTCCAAATAAATTCGGTGAATATTTAACACCATCCATAATTAGCATGGATGAAAATAATCATATTCTGGTCGGAAAACCGGCTGTATCACGGCGCACTTCGCATCCGGATAAAACCGCAGCGTTATTTAAACGCGCAATGGGCAGTAATACCAACTGGCGGTTAGGCAGCGACACATTTAACGCGCCAGAACTATCCTCTTTGGTATTACGCTCATTAAAAGAAGATGCCGAAGAATTTCTGCAACGTCCGATTAAAGATGTGGTGATCTCCGTTCCGGCTTATTTCAGCGATGAACAACGCAAGCATACCCGTTTAGCAGCGGAGTTAGCCGGGTTAAATGCAGTACGCTTAATTAATGAACCCACAGCAGCCGCGATGGCGTATGGCCTGCATACGCAACAAAACACCCGCTCGCTGGTTTTTGATCTCGGAGGCGGCACGTTTGACGTCACGGTGCTCGAATACGCCACGCCGGTGATTGAAGTTCACGCCTCCGCTGGCGACAACTTCCTTGGTGGCGAAGATTTTACTCATATGCTGGTGGATGAAGTGTTAAAACGCGCCGCAGTGGCTAAAAACACGCTCAACGAAAGTGAACTGGCGGCGCTGTATGTCTGTGTAGAAGCGGCAAAATGTGGCAATCAATTACCGCTGCACATTCACTGGCAGTACCAGGAAGAAACGCGGGAGTGCGAATTTTACGAGAACGAACTGGAAGATTTGTGGTTACCGCTACTCAACCGCTTGCGTGTGCCTATCGAACAGGCATTGCGCGATGCACGTTTGAAACCGAGTCAAATCGACAGTCTGGTGCTGGTTGGTGGCGCTTCGCAAATGCCATTAGTACAGCGAATTGCGGTACGTCTGTTTGGCAAGTTGCCGTATCAAAGCTACGATCCGAGCACCATTGTCGCATTGGGCGCAGCAATCCAGGCCGCCTGCCGCTTACGCAGTGAAGATATTGAAGAAGTGATCCTCACCGATATCTGCCCTTACTCTTTGGGCGTAGAAGTAAACCGTCAGGGGGTTTCCGGCATTTTCTCACCGATTATTGAACGAAACACGACTGTACCTGTATCGCGTGTAGAAACTTACTCGACCATGCACCCGGAGCAGGATTCAATTACGGTTAATGTCTACCAGGGGGAAAACCACAAAGTTAAGAACAATATTCTGGTGGAGTCCTTCGATGTGCCGCTGAAAAAAACCGGCGCTTACCAGTCTATCGATATTCGTTTTAGCTATGATATCAACGGATTGCTTGAAGTTGACGTGCTTCTGGAAGATGGTAACGTTAAGTCCAGAGTGATTAATCACAGCCCGGTGACGTTAAATGCGCAGCAAATAGAAGAGAGTCGGGCGCGGTTATCGGCATTAAAAATTTATCCGCGCGATATGCTTATTAACCGAACTTTTAAAGCCAAACTGGAAGAGTTATGGGCACGAGCGCTGGGCGATGAAAGAGAAGAGATTGGCCGGGTGATTGCCGATTTTGATGCGGCATTGCAGTCAAACGACATAGCGCGCGTCGATGAAGTTCGTCGGCGGGCGAGCGATTATCTGGCCATTGAGATCCCTTAAGCACGGCTGCCGGATGCGGCGTAAACGCCTTATCCGGCCTACCCGTAGGTCGAATAAGATGCGTTAGCATCGCATCCGACATTGAAGGATAGGATGCGTTAGCCTCACATCTAACCGAACAACATCGCAATTTTGCCGAGTGCATAACCTATCACCAGCACCGTTAAGCTGATTTTGATAATGCTCTGTGGTTTTTCAATCTCATCATTCTTCTCTTCATGTTTTTCAGGTATTGGCTCATCGACATCTTCATCCACCGGCTCCAGCTTCACTTTTGTCAACAGCATACGAGTGATAATCGCTTCTAACGGATGTGCTTCTCCGCATTCCAGCCGCGCCTTCAGGCGGGCCAGCTTCTCTTGTTTCGGAAACGCTTCCAGCACAACCTGTTCCGCTACCTGATACAGATTCAGTAACGGTGAATCTTGCTCTGTCTCGCTACCGACTTTTGATTTCCACCACGCCCATGCTTTGCGCTTATAAAACAGCGATTCAATAAATGATTGCCCTAAAGACGATAATTTACCGCTATGTAATATTTGCGCCCACAAAAGCCGTGTTCGGGCGCTCTCGCCTGGAACATATTTCAGCGGCTTACCTTGTGCATCAACCATGCTCTGCGCTTCGATAACCATCACTAACAGCGCGAAATAATCCGGGCAATGTTGCGCACTCCACTGCAACAACAAATTATCCGCTTGCGTCGATGAATGACTCTCCCAGTATGCACAGAGATCGGCAAGCAGGCTTTCCCCCTCGCCGCAGTACAACCGTTGTGCACACTGGTAATAACGGGCATCTTCGCTTTCTGGTTCTTCCGCTTGCCACTGTTGGGCTACAGGAATGAGTTCCGCCATACCTGTTTGCACCGAGCTGTACCAGCGCAACAGTTTGCGATGTAACTTCGCATCATCAGGAATGAACCACGGACCCTCCATCGCTAAAAACGCAGTAACATAGTCAGGATGGTAACGACAGCAGCGTTCCAGCGCGAAGTAATACTCAATAGTCTGGTTTTGTAACGCGACGGGGTATTCCAGAAGGCTAAGAAAATCGAAACAATCCCCAGCCTGAATAGCCTCAAGAAAAGCCTCCCGCTCTTCTTCATCCATTCCTTCGCTGTCACTAAATGAATGCCAGTTCAAACGCCCGGCCAGCAAAGAAGCGCAATTTAATGAAAGGTATCGCGCTTCTATGGCGATTGCGCACAGCGACCAGCGTAATTGATCCACCTCTTCCATATTGTAGTTATTTAATTGCTGAATAAATTTCTGCCAGGCGGAGGGCTGAAAACGTTCACTTTCTGAATTCAGTAATGCCCTGAATGCGCTCAGTGCTTCATGTTCAACTGCGGTGCTGCTCTTTTCATCAACTGATTCTTCTACAGAATTTACCGCCAGTCGCAGCGCTTCTTCATAGGCCTGACGTAATGCTTTAAACCCTTGCGGATCGGTTTCGGGATGACACAACGGTAAGCGAGCAAGATAAGCCTGACGGATAATATCAATTTGCGTTGTGCTTTCGATTTCGAGAATTTGCCAACATGTTTTCATAGGTCGCTCACATCCTTAAGCGTTGCCGGGCATTCAGGCTGAACAGTTAATGGCCGCCAGGGAAGCGTGGCATAGAAACGATCGCTTCCTGCCACCAGTTCTTCAAACATTCGGCTTCCGGCACTATCGTATTTGTACAGGGTTAGCGCCTCGTGTAGCGAAGCGTTGTCTTCACACTGGGAGGATTGCCAGTAGAGACGCCCTAACGAATAGGCGGAAAAATAGTGCATCCAACTGTGATAGTAATTGTGTGCCCGAACATAAACGCGCGATTGCAGCCATAAACTTTCGTCTTCTGTCAGCCAATTATTGAGTACACCGACGCGCGACAAAAACCCCATCCGAACATAATCCCAGGCTTTGATTCCCCCTTCCCCACAGCACATAGCGGTTTGGGCAACGAATTGGGTATAAATCAACCCGCGTTCGGAGCCACCAGCAATTAATGCTTTCCACTCATCAGGGGAAGAGCGATGCCATGCCAGATATAAACCAGCTAAATTATTCGCGTGGCCATCATCAGTCATTTGGTAAATAGTCTGAATTAAATCATCACGATTATTTATTCCCCAGGATGATGAGAGATCAAATTCTTTTATTCCGGTATACATTTTTGGCGAGTCGTGTGCAGGCTTGCATCCCTGATTAAGAATTTCCATTGGCGTAGAAAGCGCAAATAGAAGGTTTTGTTCATCCTTATCCATTTATTAACAATCCTTTAAGTACATTAACTGACTACTTTTTTATTAATGATGAGTATAAACTTGACGCTTTCAAAATAAAAAGAAAATCGAAGCATTGATAAATGAACAAAAAAATATATTTTATATTCGCAATATTTATAGTTGCGGCAATCACTTGTATTAGCCAACCTAAGAAAACGACCTTGCGCGATAAAGTTATGGCGAATTATGTCTTTGATTATTTAAGCGCACCGGGCAGCCTTCCGTTTACCACGGCAGCAACGGAACTTTCCGCCATTCATGGTCACTCAACATCGCAATATCGCCTTGGCGAATTTTATCTTCATGGTAGTAATGGTAAACCGCTGGATTATGCAATGGCGAGGTACTGGTATGAGCAATCGGCGGAACAGGAAAATCCGCGCGCGCAGAGCAAACTAGGGTGGATCTACCTGAAAGGGCTGGGAGTCAAACCCGATACCCGTAAAGCAATTCTCTGGTATAAAGAAGCCGCTAAACAAGGGTATGTTCATGCACAATACACATTGGGTTTGATCTACAGAAACGGCACAGGCATAAACGTCAATAATTATGAGGCCCGCAAATGGTTGAAACTGGCAGCGGAACAACATTATAAAAATGCGGAAGAATTACTTGCAGAGCTTCCCGCACATTAAGATTTTTATCAGCCAACTAAATGGAGAATGCAACGGGTAAATACAGGATGGTCTGGAAGTTAAAAACATTACCCCTGGCAATGGCATATAAAAAGGATTCCAGTTCTTTTTCGTCTATTATCCCGGCATTTTCCTCCTGCAACCACCGCACTCTTTCTGCTAATAACACGACATACTCGAAAGATAAATAGGCAGCATTCATGGTTATCCTGCACAGCAACCAGCGTAACTTATCAATCTATTCCATTGAGCAATGATTTAATTGATGAATGAATCGCTGCCAGGTGGACTGCTTAAATCGTTCCTCATCCGAGGATAATAATGCGCGAAATGCCAGCAAAATTTCATGTTCTGCAATTTCAGTGTATTAAGAACATGCATTAGCAGCCAATTTGCCGGGGCGCATTCTCGACGATACAGCCCCCTAAATATGAAGAAGCGGTTGACTGGTAAAGGCTGTCGATCTCCGACAGGCTCTCAACTTGTACCGTAAAGTTCAGTCATCCGCTACAAGAGATGTCAGTAAAGAAATCCGTGAGATTGAAAATTTACTGTAGAGATAAAAACAGATAAGGGTCGGACGATTTTCATTCGACCCAAATTATCTTTATTACTGTGCGAAATCAGACTATTACGGCTCGAACGGGCGTCTCTGGAACTGGTCGTGACCGCATTTCGGGCATAGCGTCAGCACTTCCGGCGTGTAGATTGGGAGATGAAAATGACATTTCTCGCAGACCAGATTCCCCAGCCCTACCACTTCTCCGCTGTGGTAAACCCCGTGATGGTTGAGATCCTGGAAAACTTCGCGCCACTCAAGCTGCGTTTTATCGGTGATATCCGCCAGCTCCTGCCACAAGCTTTCTTTAATCACCCGCATAAAAACACTGTCAGATTCTTCTTGCAGACTCTCTTCATAGCTCATAGCGAACTCTTCCAAGTCACGTCTGACGGCGCGTGTCAGTTCATCGACCTCGGTTCGCGTTAACTCCCCTGTTTTTATTACGCGCTCGCGCGCCT
>OBUY01000430.1_pt1 | contig 17671 bp, 14 predicted proteins | sample 1475781 | NCBI WGS metagenome assembly OBUY01 (sample SAMEA2579912, study PRJEB22360) | human gut metagenome | biome: human gut; feature: human-associated habitat; material: faeces | place: Denmark | collected 2008/2010 | reverse complement strand
ATTTTACTAGAAAATCTTATGAGTTTTTATTGTGCACTTATATTGTATATTCAAGCTATATGAATACGCATTCGAAAATGACTTTGGAAGGAGTCGGAATGAAGGTTCCGGAAAAACACCAAAGTGCCATCGGTATGTCCGCTTCGGAATTGTCCATTCGCAATTCAACGATTTTTTCTAAAATAAAGCTGAACGAAGGATCTAAGTTGACCTTAGAAAATGTCCATATTGAAAAATTTGGGAATAATACGATCCATGCCAAGGACTCAGAAGTGATCGCAAAAAATTCAACGATTACAGGCGGGGATCTGGAAAAGGACTTTCCACCAGTTTGGTTGAGGAATGTCATCTGGGAATCTGAAAACTGTAAAATTGAATTGCCTACCGGAACTGGAGTCTGTCTTGACAACAATGTTCAATTCAATTCGGATTCGGATCGTATGACCTCCATCAATTCATTCAATAGTATGATCCGAGCTCACCAGGCTACATTTACAGAATTTTTATGCGTCTATGAAGAGTCCTTTGCTTTCCTGACTGGGGAAACGACCTTCTTGAACGAGAATGCCCAAACCATTTCATTTGGAGTTTTTGATGAGAGTGTGCTGATGGCTGAGCATATGATTTGTCATAAGATTGCGGATCCCAATATCCGGCTTCAAGGTGGGGCCTTTGTGAAGGTGGGCACCCTGACCTATAGGCAGGGCGATGCGCGTGATCTGACCAAGGAAATTGAAGATGGTTGTGACTATCTTGTCGGTAGAGAAGTGGCCAAGGGCAATGCGCAAGTGGCTTCTAGGGGACCAGTATCGGATGCAACGGTGGCTCCAATCCCTACAACGGGGTCTGAGCCAGAGAAGAAACACGATGCTCTTCAGGAACTCAATAGCCTGATCGGTCTTGAAAAAGTCAAACATGAGATCAAGAAAATGATCAACATGGTGGAATTTAACAAGAAACGGATTGCCAGTGGTAAGGCGCCTGAAAAGCAAACCCTCCACGCGGCCTTTATGGGAAATCCTGGTACAGGAAAGACCACGGTGGCCCGTCTCTTAGGACAAGTTCTCTTTGATGCAGGTGTCCTCTCAGGGGAAGAATTCCGTTTTGTAGAAGCAACGGAGTCCGATCTGATCTCTTCGAATATTGGAGGAACTGCTGAACAGACCCAGGCTCTGCTTGAAAAAGCGCGTGGGGGTATTCTCTTTATTGATGAAGCCTATAGCTTGGATAAAAAGGACAGTGGTGCTGATTTTGGGATCGAGGCGATCAATACCATCCTCAAATTTATGGAGGACAATCGCGATGATATCATGATCATCTTTGCCGGTTATACCAAGGAAATGGAAGAGTTCTTAAAGACCAATCCAGGCCTTCGTTCTCGGGTGCCAAATAATTTCATCTTTGAAGATTTCACAGGAGATGAGATTGTCCAACTGGGCGAAATGATTTTAAGCAAAGGGGACTACAAGCTCGAAGACCGTGACTACTATGCGCGGCATATTAAGCGGGCTTATGATGCCTCACTAGATAAGAGCAATGGTCGCTGGATCCGTAACTTGGATGAGCAATTGACCAAGACCATGGCAGATCGGGTGGTGGCCCAAGGTTCCGATGACATTGAGACTATTTTGAACAGTGATATTGATGCTGTCCTGAACCAAGGCAAGTACCAGGCAGGAGCTGACAAGGAAGAAGATGGGATGGCTGCTCTCAACCGTTTGGTTGGCATTGCCAAGGTGAAAGAGCAAGTCGAACAGTTCGTAGCCATGGCTGAGTTCAACCAAAAACGGGCCGAACAAGGAGGAATCGTCGAAGATACGACCTTGCACTCCCTCTTTCTTGGAAATCCCGGTACAGGGAAGACCACCGTTGCCCGCATTTTGGGCAATATCCTCTTCCAAAAAGGGGTGATCAATCAGAAGAAATTCATCGAAGTGTCGCGGAGCAATCTGGTTGGAGGCTACCAAGGTCAAACAGCCTTAAAGACGCGCGAAGTTTTAGAGAGTGCACTGGGTGGAGTCCTCTTTATCGATGAGGCCTATACGCTCTTTACCGGTTCAAATGATGATTTTGGGAAGGAAGCTTTGGATGAAATCCTCAAATTTATGGAGGACCACCGTCGCGATATCGTGATTATCTTTGCTGGCTACACGAAAGAGATGCACGAATTTTTGCAGGTCAATTCAGGTCTGCAAAGTCGGATCCCGACTACCTTTGACTTCGAAGACTACAGCCCAGATGAGATCGTCGAGATCGGTTTGTTGGGACTGCGCAAGCAAGGCTACCAAGTCAACGAAGTCCTTTATGGAGAAATTGTGAGAGAAAATTATATGCGGGCCAATGACCATAGTAATGGTCGCTGGGTCCGCAATCTCAATGAAAAACTCTTGCGCCAAGTATCGACTCGGGTAACCCGTGAAGGTAGTACGGATTACAATTCAATTTTAGATCAAGATTTGGAAGCTTTGAGAGGAAATGGAAATTCTGGGCATCCCCATACAGTAGATGATCAAGGCTATATTCTTCCTTAAGCTAAAAGGAACAAGAAAAAGGATTCTGCAGGAGCGGAATCCTTTCAGTTGAAGACAAAGTCTTCTTAGAAACTTTCCTTAGGTGAGTACGGACGTCAGCGAACTTCTACGAAGTTCCATGACTAAATCAAGATACTAAGGGCGTCTGCGGATAAAGTCAAAATAGGAAGTTTGACGCAGAATCTTTTGATTCTAGGAAAACTTATCTTTTTGACACAATCCGCAGCCCGTGTTCAATTAGTATTGAGCCCCTTCGCTTTTTAATTTCTGGGCTCAGGCTAAAACAGTTTCCCAAACTGTTTTACTCTCAATAATTCCGAGTACCTGAAACTTTATTGTTTCAGGTACTTTTTCACGGCGGAAAGTTTCGGTATTTCTTGATTCGTTCTAAAAAGAACTCATTTTTATTTCTTTTCAGAATCACTTAACCTATCTTATATTAAAAAAGGTTGTTTATGCTTTAAAAGAATTCTACATGGACTTATGGTATACTAGGAAGAGATCATTCACTTATGAAGGAGAAAAAAATGGTTTTACCAAATTTTAAAGAAAACCTTGAAAAATATGCGAAATTGTTGGTGGCAAATGGCATCAACGTGCAACCTGGCCATACCTTGGTCTTGAACATCGATGTGGAACAAAGAGAATTGGCCCACTTGATCGTGAAGGAAGCCTATGCCTTGGGGGCGCACGAAGTCATTGTCCAATGGGGAGATGACTTCACCACTCGGGAGAAGTTCCTCCATGCACCGATGGATCGCTTGGACAACGTGTCTGGCTATAAGATTGCAGAGATGAACTACCTTCTTGAAAACAAAGCGAGTCGTCTTGGTGTCCGTTCTTCTGATCCAGGTGCCTTAAATGGTGTCGATGCAGAGAAACTTTCTGCCTCGGCTAAGGCTTTGGGCATGGCCATGAAACCAATGCGCATCGCCACTCAATCTAACAAGGTCAGCTGGACGGTTGCTGCAGCAGCTGGTTTAGAGTGGGCTAAAAAGGTCTTCCCAGATGCGACGAGCGACGAAGAAGCAGTGGATCTCCTTTGGGACCAAATCTTCAAGACCTGCCGGGTTTACGAAGAAGATCCAGTCAAGGCTTGGGAAGAGCATGCGGCTATTTTGGAGAGCAAGGCAGAAATGCTTAATAAAGAACAATTCTCAGCCCTTCATTACACAGCACCAGGAACCGATTTGACTCTTGGTTTGCCGAAAAACCACGTTTGGGAATCTGCCGGAGCTATCAATGCTCAAGGTGAAGGTTTCTTGCCAAACATGCCGACAGAAGAGGTCTTTACAGCTCCTGACTTCCGTCGCGCAGAAGGTTATGTCACTTCCACAAAACCGCTTAGCTACAATGGAAACATCATCGAAGGAATCAAAGTGACCTTTGAAAATGGAGGAATCGTAGATATCACAGCTGAAAAAGGCGATCAAGTCATGAAAGATTTGGTCTTCAAAAACAAAGGAGCGCGTGCCTTGGGGGAATGTGCCCTCGTACCAGACCCAAGCCCAATTTCACAGTCAGGCATTACCTTCTTCAACACTCTCTTTGATGAAAATGCCTCTAACCACTTGGCCATCGGGGCAGCCTATGCAACCAGTGTAGAAGGTGGCGCAGCATTCACAGAAGAAGAACTCGAAGCAGCCGGCCTCAACCGCTCAGACGTCCACGTCGACTTCATGATCGGCTCAAGCCAAATGGATATCGACGGCATCCGAGAAGACGGCACCCGTGTCCCAGTCTTCCGCAACGGAGATTGGGCAATATAGGGAGCAGGACAGAAATCGGTAGACGCAGTCTCGATTTCGTAGTCCTGCCCCCACACAGTTGATTAGACTGGACGAAGAACCGAAAGGTTCGAGTACCGTCAATCAACCACTGTGCTAAGAGACAGAAATCGGTAGACGCAGTCTTGTAAATAAAAAAGTAAGGTAGAAGTGAAGAATTCACTTCTACCTTACTTTTTTGTCATTGTACGGGCTTTGTATCCTATTCTAAAATCAAGAGGCCTTCTTTAATTTCAAATGGGTTGTTTGGGTTGATATGGTCGTAGAACATGATGCCATTGGTGTGGTCGATTTCGTGTTGGACGACGATGGAGTTGTAGCCTTTGAGTTTGATGCGTTTCTTTTCCCCGTCTTTTGTGAAATACTCCACCGTCACGCGGGCATGGCGAACCACATAGCCTGGGACGTTGCGGTCTACAGAGAGACAGCCTTCCCCGTCACCGAGAGCCGCATCTTGCACAGAATGGGCAACAACCTTTGGATTGTACATGACTTCTTGGAGGCTATAGGCTTCTTTTGGTGGGTTGCCATTAGCATCTTCTAGGTTTGGAACCAATACAGCGATGATTCGTTTAGAGATATCTAACTGTGGTGCAGCGAGTCCAACTCCTCCACGGAGGCCAAGTTTTTCAGCCATAACAGGGTCTTGAGAATGGTGCAAGAATTGCATCATTTTTTCACCTAGGATAATTTCCTGATTAGACAAAGGGAAGGTCACATCTTCCGCAACAGCTCGAAGTGTTGGATTTCCTTCGCGGATGATGTCATCCATATCAATCAAATGGGATGCTCTTGTAACTTTTTCAATTGCTTTCATTGTTTTACTCTCACTTTCTTTCTACCTTCCATGATAACACAAAAGAGCTTGAAATTAAAGTTTTCTGTCAGTTGTTTCCGTGTGTTTGATGGACAAGTCGCTCATTCTTTTTCGGTCTAAAATCGTATAGATCCGTCCGTCTCTTTTGATCAACCCCTCGTCAATCATCTGCTTGATCACGCGACTGAGATGGCGGTAGCTAATACCAAAAAGGAGGGCCAATTGATTCATCTTGGGCTTGATGGTGCCCTGTTCATCGCAATGCTCAAGGAAATGAGTCGCCACGCGCTTCTTGACCGAGTAGTGGAAATTAGCAGGGGCAAAATAATTGATCTGGTGCAATTTTTTAGCCAAGGTCTTGGCAGTAGAACGCAGAAAGGTTGGGTCCAGCAGTAGGCGGTCTTTGAAATGCCGAGCAGAGAGCTGAACGACCAGTGAATCCTGGTCGGCAATGACCGATGTGATACAAACCCGATCGAGCAGGAGTTCGATCTCCCCTAATAGACCTGGTTTTTCTTGGATTTCAAGGATGGTGTCGCTGCCGTTTTCAAGGCTGTGGACGATTTTCAGTCGTCCTTTGAGAAAATAGGGAATGACTACTTGCTCTGTTCCTTGGCGGCAGATATAATCCCCTGCCTGGTAGAGGACGAGTTCAAGCTGGCTGAGGCAGTCTTTTGGGAAAATCTGCTCCAATTGGTAGTCTGCAATCATTGTTTGAAGTTGGTTAGGGTGGTGAATTTTTTTCATCTGGATCTCCAAAAATAGGACAAATGTCCTGTTTTTCTTTTGCTAAATTGATTATACTAGGATTCGATTGAAAATACTAGTTTGAATAGTTTCTGAAAAAGCTAGTTAGTTCAAAATGTTCCCAGTAAGGTATAGGAAATTTAACATGAAACAAACAATGGAAAGAATCAGTCTCTTGAGCTTGTCTCTTATACTGATTTCATCTTTTTCGATTACAGCTGGTTTACCAGCCATGAAGGCCTATTTTGGCCAGTTGGGCTATTCAGGGGCACAGGTGGAGCTATTGGTTTCCTTGCCGGCCTTCTCAGTAGTGGCCATGCTCTTTTTAAACAGCTTTGTCGAGCGATGGTTGAGTGAGCGCCAGATGATCATCATTGGTTTATTGGTGATGTCGACCAGTGGACTGCTACCTTTGGTCCTTCAAGACTATCTCCTTATTTTTCTGAGCCGTATCTTCTTCGGCCTGGGTACGGGGATGATCAATGCCAAGGCCATTTCCATCATTAGTGAGCGCTATAGGGGTAATGATAAGACGCGTATGCTTGGCTACCGTGGCTCTGCTGAAGTAGTAGGAGCGGCTATCTTGACCTTTATGGTGGGCCAACTCCTGCCACTAGGCTGGCCAGCTATCTTTGCCGTCTATGGTGCAGGCTATTTGATTTTGCTCTTTTATATCCTCTTTGTGCCCTATCCTAAGGAAAATAGGCAAGTAGCTGTAAAGTTGCAAAAGAAGGGCAATTCTCTCAGCCTTCGTCCTCCACAATGGCGCTTTAGCCTCATGCTGGCAGTGATTGCTGGCGTGATTATCTGTTTTAATTCCATTATCAGTCTGCGTCTGCCTGAGGTGATCGTCGATGCTCGGATGGGAACGGCAACAACTGCTGGAACCGTCTTAAGTATCATGCAGCTGATCGGGATCGTTGCAGGAGTTGGCTTTGCCGGCTTGACCCATCTCTTCAAAAAACACCTGTTGATGATTATGTGCTTTGGTTTCGGTCTAGCTTTAGCCTTGATTGGCTTGTCTGGACAGCTGTGGAGCCTGGTTCTAGGAACCCTCTTGGCAGGATTTACCTACAGTACGGGGGTTACCGGAATTTTCTATCACCTGTCTGAAAAGATCCCAACCAATCTTTTGAATCTGGCGACTTCTCTCGTTTTGATTGGCTGCAATCTTGGATCAGCCGTCTCTTCTTTCTTCATCCAGTTGGTGACGCCACTAGCTCCTTCCAATCATCTGCTCTTTGTCTTGATTGGTGTTTTGATGCTCCTAACAGGAGTCTTCGCCTCACAATTACTAGCACGAACGAAATGATTGAAAAAATCATTTCGTATTTTTAAATTCAATCTATTGCGTCCTGTCACTAGCTCGTGTTATTATAGGAGGAGTGTGAAAAAAAGAATAGTTTAAAGGAAAAAATAATGAAAAGAATCATGGAGAAGGTGAGTATTCTCGCCCTTTCATTTATTTTGACAACCTCATTTTCGATCTCCAGTGCGCAGTCGGAAATGTTTGCCTACTATAAGGACATGCCTCACAGCATGATTGAGCTCTTGGTCTCGCTTCCTTCTGCAGGGATCATGGTTTCACTCATCTTCAATAAATGGATTGGGCGACTATTTTCAGAGCGTCAGATGATTGTGATAGGCCTAGTCGCTTACGCTCTATGTGGCTTTATTCCCTTAATCAGTCCAGCTTATCCGGTTGTTTTTCTGTCTCGGATTATTTTTGGGATGGCGGTAGGACTCTTGAATGTATCTGCCATAGCCATCATCAGTGAGCGCTATAAGGGGAAAGAGCGCATCCAGACCTTGGGAATCCGTGGTTCGGCTGAGGTTGTGGGGACCGCTGTTTTGACCTTCGGGGTGAGTTTTTTGATCCGTTTTGGTTGGCAATCAGCCTTTCTCGTCTACGGTATCAGTATTCCAATCTTACTTTTGTATCTCTTATTTGTGCCATATGGATCTATGACGAAAGCAGTGGAGGAAAAACACCGGGAGGTCAAGATGACGGGGGAACAATGGCGGACAGCGCTCGGCTTAGCGGTCGTTGCGGCGTCGATCGTCTTGTCCAATGTCATGATCACCGTTCGGATTCCAAGTGTGGTCGAGCAAGTAGGGCATGGTACTGCCCAAACTGCTGGAATTATTTTAGCAGCCATGCAATTTGTTGGGATCTTGGCAGGTTTGGCATTCTCGCCCTTGATCCAGCTCTTCCGCGATCGTTTATTATTGTTTTCGGGTGTAGCTTTTGGTGTGGGCCAACTGTTGATCGGCGTCTCTCCAAATCTCTTGATTCTTGCCCTTGTAACCATCGCTTCTGGCTTCGCCTACAGTGTAGCTCTTACAACAGTTTACAATGTCTTATCAGATAAGATGCCAGTAGGGGTCTTGAGTCAGGCAACGTCCATTGCGGTTTTAGGATGTAGTACAGGTTCGATCGCAACGACCTTTGTCCTTAGTCTATTAGGGACTATCTCATCTGCTCCGGCCTTCATTTTTGGATTTTCTGGTATTCTCATGATCCTGATTTCCTTTTTTGGCCTTTGGATTGTGCGAAAGAGCGGGAAGTAATCATGCGTCTAGATAAATTTTTAGTGGATTGTGGCGTGGGGAGTAGGACCGAGGTCAAGCAGCTTCTCAAGCAAAAGAAAATCGCAGTGAATGGAAAAAAAGAGACAGCAGGAAAGCTGCAGATCGATCCTGACAAGGATCAGGTGACCTATATGGGAGAAGCGCTGGTCCATGAGACCTTCGTTTACTACCTGCTCAATAAACCGGCTGGGGTCATCTCTGCGACAGAAGATGACCATCACCAAACGGTGTTGGATCTATTAGATGAAACAGCTCGTCACAAGGAAGTCTTTCCTGTTGGACGCCTGGATATTGATACTCATGGCTTGCTCCTATTGACCAATAATGGCAAGCTTGCCCATGCCATGCTCTCTCCCAAAAAGCATGTTTCAAAAATCTACCGTGCCAAGGTAGATGGGATCATGGATGAGGCAGATGTAGCACGTTTTGAAGCAGGCATCGCCCTCAAGGACTTCACGACCTTGCCTGCCAAACTGCAGATCTTAGAAGTGGATGAGGCAAGCGCCAGCTCCTACGTGGAAATCGAAATTGCAGAAGGAAAATTCCACCAAGTCAAGCGCATGGTCGCAGCCTGTGGTAAGGAAGTGGTCGATCTTGAGCGGATTTCCATGGGGCCTCTAGCGCTAGATCAAGACCTTCAATTGGGAGAATGGCGAAGGATCCATCCTTCAGAATTGGCCACTTTAGAGGTGTTCGGAGTTCCCTTATAAGTAAAAAACCAAGAGGCTGGGACAAAAGTCCTAGCCTCTCAATTGTCTTTGGATTGTCGAGCAAGACGCAGTGGTTGAGTGGGCTCTACTACGCTGATTTCATCAGCTATTACAGCCCTACTCAACTGTGCGGAGGTGGGACAACGAAATCGAATTCTAACGAATGACCGATTTCTGTCCCACTCTCTATTTTTTCTTTGTTTCAAAAAAATGTACTTAAAATACAAAAAGCATATATATTAGCTTGCCTTATCAAACTAAATCGATTATAATGAAAAAAGATAGGTTGTGCTAAAAATCACAATATGTAGTGATAATTTTTTGATCAGCCTACCCTATCTAGTAGATTTTGAAAAAGGAGAATCTTCGTTTATGAAAAAGTGGCTCTATTCTGTTGTGTCAACAGTTGCCCTATTTTTACTAGCGGCTTTAGGATTTGCCAAAACCAATAGTCCAGCTAGAGTCCATGCAGATACGATCAATGATGTTGTGACATCTGTAAACATCTCGAAATCAACTGGTGGAGCAATTACAGATCCACTGGGAGTATGGGAAAGTTTTCAAGTTGAAGCAAACTTTGTGTTGCCGAATGGACGTGTAAAAGCGGGGGATCAGACCGTTATCCAACTCGGAGATGGTTTTAAGGTCTTTGAAATGGACACCATTGACCTGCTTGATCCAAGCGGTCAAAAAGTTGCAACAGCAACGGTAGATGACCAAAGAAAGGTCATCACAGTAACCTATACAGACTATCCTGAAAGAATGGCCAATGTGACAGGGAAACTGCGTTTCTTTGCGCGTGTAGACCACCAAGTCGTCAAAGGACAAAAGACACTTGATTTTACTCTCAGGATCGATAAGAAAGTGATTTCAGGTGGCAATATCGATTACAAGGGGGTCAATCCAGGTGAGAATCCTCCAACTCCGGAGGTCTTTAGCAAATGGGGTTGGACCAATTCAGGCGATAAATTAAAATTAACCTATACCTTGAACATCAATCAAGGACACACAGCCCTTCATAATATTGATATTAAAGACCACTTGGCCTTTACAGATGGGAAAATTAAGCCTGATTCGATTCGAATTCATACAGGGACTTGGAAGGTTAGCGATGAAGATGGTGCCTATCATTTGCGAGACACCACGAATGTTACCAAGAATTATTCCCCTGTTGTCAGTGCCGATGGTCAATCTCTAACTGTTCATATCGGAGATCTAGCTCCAGAACAAGGAATGACGATTCGCTATGATGTCTATTTAGACAAGGTCCCAGCCATCAATACTTCCTACAAAAACAATGCTAGCATGACAGCTACAGAAATCAAGGAGCAAAATAAGGTTGCAGACATTCTGTATCAGTTCCTTGATGGAAACTTTGATGGGGAGAAATATTCATTCCCCATCCACAAAAAAGGAGAAAAAGGTCAAGCTCTTGCGGGCGCTATCTTTGCTGTAACGGCAGACGCTACGGGTGAGCAGGTCGGAACCATCACGACGAATAAGAACGGTACGGGAACCGTGACTGGATTGACCAAACAAGCCTATACGGTGCAGGAAATCCAAGCTCCAGCAGGCTATGTGCTCTCTACAGAGCCCCTCAAGATCAGCAAGGATGATTTTGGAAATGACCTAGCGATTTCTCGTGATGTCGTAAACCAAAAAGAAAAAACAAGCGTTGCTGGTCAAAAGACATGGAATGATAATGATAACCAAGATGGCAAGCGTCCATCAAAAATCACAGTCAACCTCCTAGCAAATGGAGTCAAAGTTGCTTCTAAAGAAGTGACGGCAGATGCAACAGGAACTTGGGCTTATCATTTTGATAATCTCGATGTGGTCGATGATGCTGGTAATGTCATTGCCTACACTGTTTCAGAAGAACCTGTTGAAGGCTATGAAACAACTATCGAAGGAACCAATATTACCAACACTCGTACACCAGAAGTTGTTGAAATTCCAGTAACGAAGATCTGGAAAGATAATGATAATCAAGATGGTGTTCGTCCTGACAAGGTAACCGTTCGGCTCCTTGCAGATGGTACAGAAGTAGCTAGCCAAGAGCTAAGTGCAGCGACTGATTGGAAGACAGTCTTTACCAATCTTCCAAAATACAATCACGGTAAACAAATTGTCTACACAGTCACAGAAGACACAGTAGCCAATTACTCTGCTGCGATTGATGGAACAACTATTACCAATAGCTACAAGCCAGGTAAAACCAGCGTCACTGTTACAAAACGTTGGGAAGATAACAATGACCAAGATGGCAAACGTCCAAACACCATTAAGGTACAGCTTTATGCAGACGGCAAAGCTCAAGGAAAAGAAGTGGAACTTTCTGCTAAAAATAACTGGACTCATACCTTTAGCAATTTGCTTCTAAAAGCGAAAGGCAAAGAGATTCAGTACCAAGTGAAAGAAGTTGGAACAGTCAAAGGCTATACTAGTACGGTTGATGACAGTAACAAGGGAAATGTAGTGATCACTAATAGCCACACGCCAGAAGTAACGGAAGTAGCGGTTAAGAAGATCTGGGATGACGCAGACAATAAAGAGGGTCTTCGTCCTGAAAAAATTACAGTTCGTCTCCTTGCGGATGGTCAAGAAGTGGCTGTAAAAGAAATCACAGCTACTGATAATTGGCAGGCAAGCTTTACGGATCTACCCGTATATAAGGAAGGTAAGAAGATTACTTACACCATTACAGAGGATCCAGTAGTTGGCTATACAACAACTATTGATGGTTTCACGGTAACCAACCGTCATAGACCACCAACGCCACCGTCAACAACTACACCGTCTACGACTCCATCGACCACGCCACCAACAACACCGTCAACGACTCCACCACCACCATCAACAAAACCGTCGACAACCACACCAAGCACATCGGAGAAACCAGAAACTCCAACCACACCAAGAGAAGGAAAGAAAAAAATTCTTCCATCAACTGGTGAAGTTGTTGCCTACGGGTTGACTGGAGTAGGAACCCTCTTAGCAGTTGTCGCAGTTGGATTGCTCTTGCGTGGTAAACGGAAAGAAAAATAAGATTCATACCATTAAGAGACAAATATCCTAAAAGATATTTGTCTTTTTGAATAACTTGCTAGAAGAATGCTCCATCAAACCGTTCAAATTCTTGAGGTTCATCTTAAAAATCCATCTCGAAGGAAACATAAGTGTTTGACAGAAAGATGAAATCTTGGTAGAATAAGAAGGTCGAATAGACAACTAACTCTTTCTTGGTAGCAGGATATGCCAAACCTGCCACTCGGATAGAGCATAAAGAAAAGGAGCTTATCATGGCAATCTCAAAAGAGAAAAAAAATGAAATCATTGCACAATACGCACGTCACGAAGGTGACACTGGTTCAGTAGAGGTTCAAGTTGCTGTCCTTACTTGGGAAATCAACCACCTTAACGACCACATCAAACAACACAAAAAAGACCACGCTACTTACCGTGGTTTGATGAAGAAGATCGGTCGCCGTCGTAACTTGTTGGCTTACCTTCGTACCAACGACGTTAACCGTTACCGTGAGTTGATCAACTCTCTTGGACTTCGTCGTTAATTCAAGATACAAAGGCCGTCAAAAGCACAAAGCAAAAATAGGAAAATTGACGAAGAAGCTTCAGCTTCTAGGAGATTTTATCTTTTTTGCTTTGTGCTTAGGCCGTGTTCAATTGAATACAAAAAAAGTTACTCTTTGTAGAGTAGCTTTTCTTTTACTAGAATTTCAATATAATCTTCGGCTACGGTTCCTAGCATCGTAAGGTAAAATAGACCAGATTTATCTCCCTTCGGGGAGATTTTTGTTTTCAGAAGAAATATGGTACAATCTTCGGCTCGGTGCCTTGTCTAGAAACGTTTTATCTAGCAAGAATCATGATGCTAAGGGCGTTAAAAATCCGTATGAAAATAGGGAAAGGACACAGTGTTCGATGAACACAAGGAGTTTCACCTTTTTCATTAGGATTTTAGCCCGAGCTCAAATTAGCCTTCTGAATTCAGAGGGCTTTTTTATTGAGGCTTTATCGGCCACAATTTTGGAGACTACAAAAGCCTCAAATGGTAGCAGTCTGCAAGACCCCTCGGAGAGCCCACACTTTACGAAGTAAAGTATAGTGGGTTATATTTTACATGGAAGTAGTCACCGAATTCCAGTTAGAAATTACTTTGTAACTACGTTTTGAGGAGGAGTAAAATGCTTTCCTACGTTCGACATTACCCACTAGCGATAGCTAAATTAATGTGTCTGTGCTTCCCTAAAATCTGCTGATTTATTACTGACTAATACAGGAGTTTTTTTATGGGACAGACAATCATATCTGCTATTGGTGTTTATATTTCCACCAGTATCGATTATTTAATTATTTTAATTATTTTATTTGCACAGCTATCACAGAATAAACAGAAATGGCATATTTATGCGGGGCAATATCTAGGCACAGGCGTACTTGTAGGGGCGAGTTTAGTTGCTGCTTATGTCGTCAATTTCGTGCCTGAAGCATGGATGGTTGGATTGCTTGGTTTAATCCCTATCTATTTAGGGATTCGCTTTGCGATTGTTGGAGAAGGTGAGGAAGAAGAGGAAGAAATTATTGAAAGATTTGAACAAAGCAAGTCAAATCAACTGTTTTGGACAGTTACATTACTGACAATTGCGTCTGGCGGAGATAATTTAGGTATCTATATACCTTATTTTGCTTCGTTAGATTGGTCACAGACACTCGTGGCGTTGCTTGTGTTTGCAATCGGCATAATTATCTTTTGCGAGCTTAGTCGTGTGCTATCCTCTATGCCGTTAATATCCGAGACAATTGAAAAATATGAGCGAATCGTTGTGCCCTTAGTATTCATTACACTTGGACTATACATCATGTATGAAAATGGCACGATAGAGCCTACAATCTTCGGTTCGTCGCCTTTTCTAGAACGGTTTTATCCAGTATAATCTTCGGCTAGGGTTCCTAGCATCGTAAGGTAAAATAGACCAGATCGATCTCCCTTCGGGGAGATTTTTTGTTTTGGCTAGGATTTTAGCCCGAGATAAAATCAGCTCTCTGAATTCAGAGGGCTTTTCTTTTTTTGCATTTAGTAGCTAAAAATGATGGATTTGTCTGTATAAGTCGTTTTGTTTGACAGATGTAATGTTTGGAGTTACAATGGATGCATCTTAAGAAATAGAGGTTATCAATATGATTGATATTACATATCTAGATGGTGCAAAACAAGAACGGGTCATGCATTTTGATTCTTATGAAGAATTTGAGCGTTCCCAACAGGCCTGCCTAATCGGGGTTGCGGATTATTTTCCAGTGACAAAATTGACCTATAATGGTCATGAGTTGGATTACCAAGGCACTTACGGAGATGTCTTCTTCTATTTGATGAAGCAAGACCTCGATCAATACAAAAACTAAAGGAGAAAAACAATGGCAAAAGCAATTACAGACGCAACATTTGAAGCAGAAACTAAAGAAGGATTGGTCTTGGTGGACTTTTGGGCAACTTGGTGTGGTCCATGTCGCATGCAAGCTCCTATCTTAGAAAAATTATCGGAAGAACTTTCGGAAGATGAGTTAAAAATCCTGAAAATGGATGTGGATGAAAATCCTGAAACAGCGCGTGCTTTCGGCATTATGTCCATCCCAACCTTACTATTTAAAAAAGATGGACAGGTTGTCAAACAAGTTGCAGGGGTACACACTGCAGCACAAATTAAGGCCATTGTGGCTGAGTTGAGTTAGTAAAAAAGAGTAAGATGAGGAACAATTCGCTCGATCTTACTCTTTTTGTATTGACGTTTTAAAATTGGCTCATTGAGTCAAGAGATCCATAATCTCTTCGATACTTGATTTGCTACCTTTTTTTAGATATTTTTCTTTACTACCTTTTTTAAAGGATGACAAATTTGGTACTGTCTTGATATTCATATCATGGGCAAATGCTGTGATGTCTTTTCTCTCCTTTGAGTCGTTATCTAGGTAATAAACGGTCTGATTCGTTTTTTGAATAGCAACTGCTAATTTGGGAGCGAATTTTTGACAGTATGGACATGATTCTCGACCTATATAGAGGATGAAATCTTCTTTATTATCGATTTTCTCTTGTACCTCAGATAGATGAATCTTTTTGACGTAAGTCATTGCTTCTTTGTAAGAATCTGGGGTAATAATTTCTCTCTTTTTAAAATTCAGGAATAAAATAGCAAGTAAAGAGATTGTGCAAATGGACAAAATGAGAATAGTTAATTTCTTATTCACAGGCAAGTCCATCTCCATCTCTATCTAAGCGAGGACTATAACCAGGATCCCCTCTATGTAGTGGTGCAGCCCCTGCAGCGCGAGCTTCACTACAATTTCGATAAGAGCCCTGTTGAGGTTGTGATACAAAGCCTTGTTGAGGCTGTGGTTGAGGTTGTGGTACTACAGCTGCGGCTTGTTGTGCTCGGACATTAATTGCATTTTGTACACGTCCTATGCGGTCAGTTAACGTAGCTTTTACTGTTGGATCAACAACTAGCTCGACAGCAGCTTGTGCTGGGGCAATATTTTCTGTTACTTGATTGTTTTCTAAGGCTTGTACAGAAGCTTCAGCTTGAGTAGCAAGTTGTTTTGCTTCGGCCTCTTTCTTATCTCGTTCTTCTTTTTCTTTTCGTTCTTGTTCTTCTTTTGCCTTTTTCTCGCGTTCTTCTCTTTCTTTTCGTTCTTGTTCTTCTTTTGCTTTTTTCTCTTTTTCTGATTTTTCTTTCTCAGCTTTCTCTTTTTCTTCTGATTCCTTTTCACGTTTTGCTTCAGCTTCTTTTTTGGCATTTTCGTCTTTTTTAGACGGAGTGGATGCAAAATGAGTAGCTTGGGTTTGCTCTTCTTGAGCTGTTGAAACAGTATGTGGATTTGTTAAATAGACACCACCTGCTCCAAGAATAGCTACCAGAGCAGCAATATTTCTCTTTGCCACATTGGGCTTTTTCTTCGCGAAATACCACAAGGCAATTGCTCCTCCTAAAAATAAGATAGAAAGAATGATCTTGGGATTAAAAATCATAAAGAGGATTCCGAGACCATAAAGAACAACTTTCCAAACTGGTTGGACCATGATATAATCGACAAACTTTTTCATTTTATTCTCCATATTTAGTAATATTTTTCACAATAATCATACCACAATATAAGAGCGCTTTCAATTACTAACTGGTAATATTTAAATAAAAAATCAGACTTAGAATAAACTAAGTCTGAAAATTGTACTTATTCTCCCAATTCAGCACTGTAGGCGATAATCTGATCAACCGTATCAGACAAGAACTGAATCGTATCCCGAAGCGGTTTATCCGTTGAGATATCTGCTCCGATAATCATAGCTGACTCAAGTGGGGTTTTGCTGCCACCTGATTTGAGGAGGTCCAGCCAATCTTTGGCTCCGTTTTCAGAGTTCTTCAGATGCAAGTATCCCGCTGTTGAGATAACCAATCCAGCTGAGTAGGTGTAGCTGTATAGCCCCATGTAGTAGTGGCTTTGGCGCATCCAGGTTAGAGCTGCATCGTCATCGATTTTAACAGCGTCTCCCCAGAATTCGGTCAAGACTTCCTTCATGATGCTGTTGAGTTTGCTAGCGCCGAAGGTCCCACCTTCTTCGATCAAGGTGTAAACCTTGCGCTGGAAGGCTGCTTCCAGCAAGTGGGTGATGAAGTTGTGGAAGTAGGTGTCTGTCAAACGGTGAGCCAGAGCAAAGCGTTTTTGACGAGGATCGTCAAATTGGTGTTCCAAATAGTCGCTAAGGAGAAGCTCGTTAAAGGTAGAAGGAGCTTCCACATAGTAGGTTGACATGTGGGCGTTGAAGTAGCTTTGGTTGTTGTCTGAGAAGATGAATTGACCAGAGTGTCCGATCTCGTGGATCAGGGTATAGATATCGCTCAAGCGTCCTGTCCAGCTCATGAGGACATAAGGATGGACGCGGTATGGATCGGCCGCATATCCACCGGAATCCTTGCCTTCATTGGCCGCAAAGTCAACCCAACGTTCGGTTTGGTAGCGAGCAATTTCGTGTGAATATTCTTCTCCAAGTGGTGCCACAGATTTCATGACCAAGTCATAAGCGCCATCAATGGTAACATCCGGGTTGAGTGCACTATCTAAGTCCAACTTCCAATCAGCGAAGGTCATCTTTTCAAGGCCATTGACCTTGGCTACGTGTTTGAGGTATTTTTGAGCGACTGGAGCGAAGTCTTTCATGATCAGGTCAATCTGACGGTCAAACATAGAACGGTCCACTTCCTGCTCAGCTAAGAGATAATCAAAGACAGAGTCGTAGCCCCGCATATCTGCGATCAGTTTTTCTGATTTGACTTGGGCTAGATAGGTAGCAGCCGCAGTGTTTTGGTGCTTGCGGAGGCCTTCTGAGAAAGAACGAAAGGCTTTTTCACGGACTTCTGCATTCTCATGGTTTTGGTAGAAGTTTTCATAGGTGACAAAGCTATTTTTATA
>OBUY01000426.1_pt1 | contig 17764 bp, 17 predicted proteins | sample 1475781 | NCBI WGS metagenome assembly OBUY01 (sample SAMEA2579912, study PRJEB22360) | human gut metagenome | biome: human gut; feature: human-associated habitat; material: faeces | place: Denmark | collected 2008/2010 | reverse complement strand
ATTACCGATGTGTGTAACTTTCGTTGCACCTACTGCCTGCCGGATGGCTACAAACCGAGCGGCGTCACCAATAAAGGCTTTCTTACCGTCGATGAAATTCGCCGGGTTACGCGCGCCTTCGCCAGTCTGGGCACCGAAAAAGTCCGTCTGACAGGTGGTGAGCCGTCTTTACGCCGCGACTTTACCGATATCATCGCCGCTGTGCGGGAAAACGACGCTATCCGCCAGATTGCGGTCACCACCAATGGTTACCGTCTGGAACGCGATGTGGCGAACTGGCGCGATGCTGGACTTACTGGCATCAACGTCAGCGTTGATAGCCTTGACGCTCGCCAGTTTCATGCCATTACCGGGCAGGATAAATTCAACCAGGTCATGGCAGGGATCGATGCCGCATTTGAGGCCGGTTTTGAAAAGGTCAAAGTCAATACCGTGCTGATGCGTGATGTTAATCATCATCAGCTCGACACCTTTCTGAACTGGATCCAGCATCGCCCTATCCAGCTGCGTTTCATCGAATTGATGGAAACGGGTGAGGGCAGCGAGCTCTTCCGTAAGCATCACATCTCTGGTCAGGTTCTGCGTGACGAGCTACTGCGTCGCGGCTGGATCCACCAATTACGTCAACGCAGCGACGGTCCCGCGCAAGTCTTTTGTCATCCGGATTACGCCGGAGAGATTGGCCTTATCATGCCGTATGAAAAAGACTTCTGCGCCACTTGCAACCGCCTGCGCGTTTCCTCCATTGGTAAACTCCATCTCTGCCTGTTTGGTGAAGGCGGCGTTAACCTGCGCGATCTGCTGGAAGATGATGCCCAGCAACAGGCGCTGGAAGCACGTATTTCAGCGGCGCTGCGGGAGAAAAAACAGACCCATTTCCTGCATCAAAATAACACCGGTATTACGCAAAACTTATCGTACATTGGCGGCTAAAACGTCAAAAGGAGAGATCAGATGAGTCAGGTAAGCACTGAATTTATCCCGACCCGTATTGCTATTCTTACGGTTTCTAATCGTCGTGGTGAAGAAGACGATACCTCCGGTCACTATCTGCGCGATTCGGCGCAGGAAGCGGGCCATCACGTTGTCGATAAAGCCATTGTGAAAGAAAACCGCTACGCTATTCGCGCTCAGGTATCTGCGTGGATCGCCAGCGACGATGTACAAGTGGTATTGATTACGGGTGGTACTGGCCTGACGGAAGGTGATCAGGCTCCCGAAGCGCTGCTGCCGTTGTTCGACCGTGAAGTTGAAGGTTTTGGTGAAGTGTTCCGGATGTTGTCGTTTGAAGAGATTGGCACCTCAACGTTGCAATCTCGTGCGGTAGCGGGCGTCGCTAACAAAACGCTGATTTTCGCCATGCCGGGTTCGACCAAAGCGTGCCGCACCGCGTGGGAAAATATCATCGCGCCGCAGCTCGATGCCCGTACACGTCCATGCAATTTCCATCCACATTTGAAGAAATAAGTATGTCGCAACTGACCCATATCAACGCCGCTGGCGAAGCACACATGGTGGATGTCTCCGCCAAAGCGGAAACCGTGCGTGAAGCGCGGGCGGAAGCCTTTGTCACCATGCGCAGCGAGACGCTGGCGATGATTATTGATGGTCGCCACCACAAAGGCGACGTATTTGCCACTGCGCGTATCGCCGGTATTCAGGCGGCAAAACGCACCTGGGATCTGATCCCGCTGTGTCACCCGCTGATGCTCAGCAAAGTTGAAGTCAATTTACAGGCCGAGCCGGAGCACAATCGGGTACGTATAGAAACCTTATGCCGCCTGACCGGGAAAACCGGTGTCGAAATGGAAGCGTTAACCGCGGCCTCCGTGGCGGCGCTGACCATTTATGACATGTGCAAAGCGGTGCAAAAAGATATGGTAATTGGTCCGGTACGTTTGCTGGCGAAGAGTGGCGGCAAGTCGGGTGACTTTAAGGTGGAAGCGGATGATTAAAGTTCTTTTTTTCGCCCAGGTGCGCGAGTTGGTGGGAACAGATGCAACCGAAGTGGCTGCGGATTTCCCAACCGTTGAAGCGTTACGCCAACATCTGGCTGCGCAGAGCGATCGCTGGGCGCTGGCGCTGGAAGATGGCAAATTGCTGGCTGCCGTCAACCAGACGCTGGTGAGTTTTGACCATCCGCTGACTGACGGCGACGAAGTGGCTTTCTTCCCGCCGGTAACCGGAGGTTAAGATGGCAGAAACCAAAATTGTTGTCGGCCCGCAGCCATTCAGCGTAGGAGAAGAGTACCCGTGGCTGGCTGAGCGTGATGAAGACGGTGCGGTAGTCACCTTTACCGGTAAGGTGCGCAACCATAACCTTGGCGACAGCGTCAAAGCATTAACCCTCGAACACTATCCGGGGATGACTGAAAAAGCACTGGCAGAAATTGTCGATGAAGCGCGTAACCGCTGGCCGCTGGGGCGCATCACGGTGATTCACCGCATCGGGGAATTATGGCCGGGAGATGAAATCGTTTTTGTCGGTGTCACCAGTGCGCATCGCAGCAGTGCGTTTGAAGCCGGGCAGTTTATTATGGATTATCTCAAAACCCGCGCACCGTTCTGGAAGCGTGAAGCCACGCCGGAAGGCGACCGCTGGGTTGAAGCTCGGGAGAGCGATCAGCAGGCGGCAAAACGCTGGTAGTTTTTTGTTAGCCGGATAAGGCACCGCTGCGTCCGGCAATTTCACCGCTCAGTACATGCGTTTACGCTGCGTCGATGCACAGCCTCATCATTTTGCAGTATCCTTAAGATATTCCTTATATCTTCAGGAGATCGTCATGGACAGATTCCCACGTTCTGATTCAATTGTACAACCCCGGGCTGGCTTGCAAACTTATATGGCGCAAGTCTATGGCTGGATGACCGTTGGCTTGTTGCTGACCGCATTTGTTGCCTGGTATGCGGCTAATTCCGCGGCCGTGATGGAGCTGTTGTTCACTAACCGTGTCTTTTTAATCGGTCTGATCATCGCGCAATTAGCATTGGTTATTGTGTTATCAGCGATGATTCAAAAGCTGAGCGCAGGTGTAACGACGATGCTCTTTATGCTTTATTCGGCGCTGACGGGTCTTACGCTTTCCAGTATTTTCATTGTCTATACCGCTGCTTCTATCGCCAGTACTTTCGTCGTTACTGCCGGGATGTTTGGCGCAATGAGCCTGTACGGTTACACCACGAAGCGCGATCTAAGCGGCTTTGGCAATATGCTGTTTATGGCGTTAATCGGCATTGTGCTGGCATCGCTGGTCAACTTCTGGCTGAAAAGCGAAGCATTGATGTGGGCAGTTACCTACATCGGCGTGATTGTCTTTGTCGGATTGACGGCGTATGACACGCAGAAACTGAAAAATATGGGTGAGCAGATTGATACCCGCGACACGTCGAACCTGCGCAAATATTCCATTCTTGGCGCGTTAACCTTGTATCTGGACTTCATCAACCTGTTCCTGATGTTGCTGCGGATCTTCGGCAACCGCCGTTAATTCTTTTTCACCATCAATATCCCGGCCATGTGTCGGGATTTTTTTCTTACTAAAAACGACACTTAACAAGTACCAGGTATAAAATACGCCTTATGGCCGAGCGGAAGTGCTTTCCGTATCCATAAATACAAAAGTATTTTGTATGCGTGGTTTTAAATTTATTGATGGTGAATATTAATATTTTTTCTAAGGACAACTAAAAGAATGGAATCATACTCGCAAAACAGCAATAAATTAGATTTTCAGCACGAGGCCAGGATATTAAACGGTATATGGCTCATTACCGCTTTGGGTATGGTGGCAACCGCAGAGCTGGCCCTGGTGATCATCATGGATGCCGCATTAATGAGTGAACGACCCATTTGGGTAATAAGTTGCTTAATGATTGTGTTATGGTCAGGCATTATCTCGCATGGACGAAATAAGCTCCTTAAACTGGCGAAAAAATGCCATAGTGAAGAGTTGTGGAGTCCGGTTCGTTGCGCTGTTACAGGTGCATTAACACTCTATTACTATTTTATCGGCTTCTTTGGGATTCTTGCCGCGATAGCGATAACACTTGTCTGGCAAAGGCATACGCGGTTTTTTCATTAGCCGTAAATGCACATACTAAAGAACTTAACTAAACTTCACATCGCCGCTTCATTTTTCGCCCGTAGCTTCTTCGCCTGGCTTTCCAGCAACAGGTAACAGATCAGCGCCAGCAGCAGCGGGATAAAGTAATACAGCACACGGTAAGCGAGTAGGGCGGCGATAATTGTGCCTTTGGATGTATTCTCTCCTGCCAGTAGCGCGATAAACACCGCTTCCAGCACGCCAATCCCCGCCGGAATATGCACGATGACACCAGCAATACTACTAACCAGTAACACGCCTAAGACAAAGAAATAATTCACGCTTTGGTCAAGTAACAGCCAGATAATTGCCCCCATCACCATCCAGTTAACGCTGGAAATCAGCATCTGAGCGAGGGCGAATTTCCATGAAGGCAGCACCAGCTTTTGCCCTTTGATGGTCATATGGCGGTGCTTCGCGAAAGCGCAAAACCACAAATAAACCGCGATAATCATCAGTAAGCCAATGCCGAGAATGCGCAGCGTGGTTTGATCGACATACCAGTGGTCCGGCAGCTCCACCACGCCTGCGGTAAAGATAATCCCGGCCAGCAAAATATAGCCCAGCCAGTTGGTGGTAATACTGAGCGAGAAAATCCGCGTAATAGTGCTGCCCGGTAACCCTAGCCGGGAGTACAAACGATAGCGCATACCAATGCCGCCGACCCAGGTACTAAGCGTCAGGTTGAAGGCGTAGCAGATAAACGACACCAGCATCACCTGGCGCTTCGCCAGTTTGTGACCGCAGTAAAAGCGGGCGAGCAGATCATAGCAGCCGTAAATCAGATAACTGACGACCACCAGCCCGACCGCACTGAGCAGCGCAACGCGATTGTAGTCGCGGATGACCTTCCAGACCTCTTCCCAGTCCACCTTTTTGGCGTAGACCACCAGCAACACAATCACCGCGATAAAAAACAGCCAGGTGAGGATCTTCTTTGCTAAGCGCCAGCGCGGGTGTGATTTACTCATCAGGGTTTTACCCCCGTGTTTTCAGTTTCTACCCGATCCTGCGTTTCCATTGTCGGCTGAGCGGGCGGGTCAACCTGCGCCAGACGTGGTGTGTGTGCCGGAAGCCAGCCGACCAGCGCCGGGAAGTGGCGTAAAAAGTGGAAGGCCAGCACGCTTTTGGTCAGATTCCACCAGGTGCGTTTCGGCAGCATGGTTTCATCCACCTGCTGGCAGTCTGCGGCGATAATGCCGTTCAGATTATCACGCAGCGTCTGGTTAAAATGACGATCGTGGATGATGACATTTGCTTCGAGATTCAGTGACAAACTGAGCGGATCGAGATTACTGGACCCTACCGTCGCCCAGTGATCGTCCATCAATGCCACTTTGCCATGTAGCGGACGGCGGCGGTACTCAAACACCTGAACGCCGCCTTTAACCAGATAGTTATACAGCAAGCGTGCACCGACTCTGACAATCGGCATATCCGGTTCGCCCTGAATGATCAGTTTGATCCGCACCCCGCGCCGTGCCGCTTTACGCAAGGCGTGTAAAAATCGATAGCCGGGGAAGAAGTAGGCGTTGGCGATAATCACTTCCCGCCGCGCCTGAGTGAGCATTTTCAAATAGTGGCGCTCGATATCGCTGCGATGTTCTTCGTTATCGCGCCAGACCAGTAATACCTGCGCTTCCCCCGGTTGGCGGTTTTCTTCCGCTTTATGGTGACGTCGCCACCAGCGGCGTGCCGCGCTCTGCCCAGGCAAGTTTTCCAGCTCAAACTGCAGAATATCTTCAACAATCGGCCCTTCCAGCCGCACCGCGTAATCCTGTTTGGCCTGTGGGCCGTAGCTGGACATATGCTCGGCGGAGTAATTTATCCCGCCGATAAAGGCGATTCGTGTATCGATGACCACAATTTTGCGATGCATCCGGCGGAACACATTCGTGCGCATACCGAACAGGCGAGGACGAGGATCGTAATAACGAAATACCACGCCAGCCGCGGTCAGTTCGCTGACAAATTCATCGCTGAGATCTGGCGAACCATAGCCATCCAGCAAGACTTCCGCTTTAACCCCACGTTGCGCCGCTGCCAGCAGCGCCGCATGTAGCTGTTTGCCGACGTCATCTTCAAACCAGATAAATGTCTCAAGGATGATGCGTTGCTCTGCTTCGTTAATCGCTTTAAACACAGCAGGGTAATATTGCTCGCCGTTTTCCAGTAACTGAATCTTGTTCCCTTCGCGCCAACCACATTTCATAGATGGATCTCCACACTCAAAGGGGCATGGTCAGAAAGATGTCGCCAGGTCCGCAGCGGCAGCGCTGTGGGCGCACTGGCACTGGCGTTTTTGACGTAAATCCTGTCCAGACGAAGAACGGGAAATTGCACCGGAAATGTTCGCGCCGGGCGTCCGTGGGCGCGGGTAAATATCTCATCCAGCCCAGCCAGTACTTTTAAGGGATGATTGGCTTTTTGCCGCCAGTCGTTGAAATCTCCCGCGACTAATACTGGTTCGCCGTTCGGTAGTTGATTCACCCATTCAGCAAGCATCGCAAGCTGCGCCTGACGGTGCGCCTCCCGCAAGCCGAGATGCACGCACATCACATGAATCGCTTTCCCCGTGACTGGCGGAACAATGCGGCAATAAAGCACGCCGCGCTTTTCCGCGCCATCGACCGAAACATCGCGATTCTCATAATGTTCAATGGGATAGCGTGACAGCACCGCGTTCCCGTGATGCCCTTCCGGGTATACAGCATTACGTCCGTAGGCAAAATCACTCCACATGGTGTCGGCAAGAAACTCGTAGTGCGAAGTATCGGGCCAGTTCTTCACATGCAGTGGATGGACTTCGTGCGCCCCCATCACTTCCTGCAGGCAGACGATATCGGCGCTGACGGCACGCACGGCGTCGCGAAGTTCCGGCAAAATGAAGCGTCGGTTAAATGCTGTAAAGCCTTTGTGAATATTGATGGTGAGCACCTTGAACGAAAAATGTTGTGTTTGGTCGGGCATAATTTTCCTGTTTTTGCCTCTTATCTCATTGAAATAGTGTAGTCGGCGTCACAAAAAGGTGCGGTCTTACGGAATTTTCCGTAAAGTTCGGTACTCTGAGTAAGTAGAGATAAATTCTTCAGGAGAGAAGCCATGAAGTGGCAACAACGTGTTCGTGTCGCAACTGGTCTAAGTTGCTGGCAGATTATGTTGCATTTACTGGTAGTGGCGCTGCTGGTGGTGGGCTGGATGAGTAAGACTCTGGTTCACGTCGGCGTGGGATTATGCGCACTGTATTGTGTCACGGTAGTGATGATGCTGGTGTTTCAGCGCCACCCCGAGCAACGCTGGCGTGAGGTGGCAGACGTGCTGGAAGAGCTGACTACGACCTGGTATTTTGGCGCAGCGCTGATTGTGCTGTGGCTGTTGTCCCGCGTACTGGAAAACAACTTTTTGCTGGCGATTGCAGGGCTGGCAATCCTTGCTGGCCCGGCGGTAGTGTCTTTGCTGGCGAAAGATAAGAAGTTACATCACCTTACGTCTAAACATCGCGTACGCCGCTGACCCTGTCGTGGCCGTTATCACCAGTAGCGGCCACAAACTATTCCACACAATATCCAGACTCGCATCCTTCAAATAAATCTGCTTGGTAATGTCCGTAAAGTGGCGAATAGGGTTAATCCACGTCAGGTTTTGCAGCCATACTGGCATGTTTTCCACCGGCGAAACGTAACCGGAAAGGAGAATGGCGGGCATCATAAAGACAAAAACGCCGATAAATGCCTGCTGTTGTGTCGAGCAGAGTGATGAAATCAACAGACCGAATCCCACCAGCGATAAACCGTAAATCACCATCGTAAAGTAGAACAGCGCCAGCGATCCGGCGAAGGGGATTTGATACGCCCAGATACCAATCGCCAGCACAATGGTGGCCTGGAAGGTGGCGACAATTAATGCCGGTACGGCCTTGCCGATGAAGATCTGCCAGGTGGTGAGCGGCGAAACCAGTAGCTGATCGAGCGTACCTTGTTCACGTTCGCGGGCGACGGAAAGTGAAGTGACGATCATTACGCCGATAGTGGTGATCATGGCGATCAGCGACGGCACCACAAACCATTTGTAGTCGAGATTCGGGTTATACCAGTTGCGTACCACCAGCTCGCTGTTGTTAGGTTTCGGTTTTCCTTCCAGCAGCTCCTGCTGATAATTTTTGACGATCTGTTGCAGGTAGTTGGCGGCAATTTGCGCACTGTTGGAGTTACGCCCGTCGAGGATCAACTGCAACGGCGCGGTCTGGAAGGTATCCAGTTTGCGCGAGAAGTCAGCCGGGAAACGCACCAGGAGTAATGCCTTTTGTGTGTCGATGGTTGGGCGGATCTCCTGTGGGCTTTTCAGCAGCAGCACATGAGTAAAGGCGCTGGCGCGGGCAAAACGTTGGGTCAGCTCCACCGAATGCTCGCCGTTATCTTCATCGTAGATGGCGATGGTGGCGTTAGTCACTTCCAGCGTGGCGGCGAACGGGAACAGGATCACCTGAATCAGCACGGGTAAAATCAGAATCGCGCGCGTCTGCGGTTCGCGCAGCAGCGACTGCAACTCTTTGCGAATTAACGTCCATAAGCGATGAAACATGCTCTTCTCCCTAATCCAGTCGACGTTTGGTTTTCAGCCACGTCAGACCGATAAACATCACCGCCGAAGCGATCAAAAACAGCACATTCACGACCAGCACTACCGGAATATTCCCGGCGAGAAACAGGCTTTGCAGGGTGCTGACGAAATAACGTGCGGGAATAATGTACGTCACCGCGCGGATCACCGCAGGCATACTGTCGATCTGAAAAATAAAGCCAGAGAGCATAATCGACGGCAAGAACGCGGCGTTCAGTGCGACTTGTGCGGCGTTGAACTGGTTGCGGGTAATCGTTGAAATCAGCAGCCCCATCCCCAGCGTACTGAGTAAAAACAGGCTGGAGATAAAAAACAGAATCAGCAGCGAACCGCGATATGGCACACCGAGAATAAATACCGACACCAGCATACACAGCAGCATTGCCAGCATGCCGAGGACGTAATAGGGGAGCAGCTTACACAGCAGCAGTTCCGTGCGGGTAATCTCCGTAGAGAGCAAAGCCTCCATAGTGCCGCGTTCCCACTCCCGCGCCACCACCAGCGAGGTGAGGATCGCGCCGATCACCGTCATGATAATGGTTACAGCACCGGGAATAATAAAGTGCTGGCTAATCGCCGCCGGGTTAAACCAGTAGCGAGTCTGGACGTCAATAAGCGGCTCAAAAGTCTGCCCGTTGTCTTCCGCTCGCTGCATTTGCCAGATCTGCCAGATCCCTTCGACATAACCCTGCACAAAGTTGGCGGTATTTGGCTCGCTGCCGTCGGTAATCACCTGAATTGGCGCGGTGGCGTTGGCACGCTCCATCTGTTCCGCGAAATCCACCGGAATCACCACCAGACCACGAATTTTCCCCGCCTGCATTTTGGCGATTAATTCCTGGCGATTATCGCTGATAGTGGCGTCGATATAAGGTGAGCCTGTCATGGTGTGGGTGAAATCCAGCGCCGCTTCGCTACGCTGTTCAAGCAATATTCCGACCCTCAGCTTGCTGGAGTCGAGGTTAATACCGTAGCCAAAAATAAACAGCAGCAACAGCGGGATCACCACCGCAATCAGCCAGCTACTCGGATCGCGAATGATCTGCCGCGTCTCTTTAACGCACAGCGCTCGCACGCGACGCCAGGACAGGATCGGATTACTCATTGCCATGCTCCTTATCCCAGTCGTGGATCAACTGAATAAAGGCTTGCTCCATCGTGGGGTCGGGTTGCTCATCGTTGGCCGATTGCGCTTTCAAATCGTCCGGCGTGCCGCTGGCAATCAGTTTCCCGCGATACACCAGTCCGATGCGGTCGCAATATTCCGCTTCATCCATAAAGTGGGTGGTGACCATCACCGTGACACCTTTCTCTACCATGCTGTTGATATGTAGCCAAAACTCGCGGCGGGTGAGGGGATCGACGCCGGAAGTGGGTTCATCGAGAAACAGAATATCCGGTTCATGCATCAACGAGCAGGCCAGCGCCAGCCGCTGCTTAAAACCTAATGGCAGTTCATCGGTAGCATGTGAGGCAATGCTTTTCAGGCCGAACGCTTCGCTCATACGGGTGATTTTTTCAGTCTGCGCCCGACCGCGTAAGCCATACACGCCGGAGAAAAAGCGTAAATTCTGTTCGACTGTCAGGTTGCCATACAGCGAAAATTTTTGCGCCATATAGCCGAGATGCTGGCGCGCTTTACCGGAACTCTCTTTCAGATCCATGCCCAGCACCAGCGCCTGACCGGAAGTCGGCACCAGCAAACCGCACATCATCTTAAAGGTGGTCGATTTACCCGCGCCGTTTGGCCCCAGCAAACCAAAAATCTCCCCACGTTTAACGGCAAAGTTGACGTGATCGGTGGCGGCAAAATCACCAAATTTCTTGGTCAGTTCTTTCGCTTCGATCACCGTCTCGCCGGGTGTGCCTTCTACCGTATGCAATATTGCACCCAGCGGCGATTCTGAGGTTCCGGCACCGCCCAGCAAATCAATAAACGCATCTTCAAAACGCGGCGTAGTTTCGTTGATGTTGATTTCCGGCATCCCGTCGGCATGGCGAATATCGTCTGGTGTGGCCTCTTTTTTGAGGATCAGACGTACCGATTTCCCCTGAATCATGCCGTCGCTGACCTGCGGTAGTTTCAATGCCCGTTGCAACAGTTTGCGGTTGCCCTCGTGCGGGCTGGTCATCAGAAAGCTGCGTCCGGCCATGGTTTGTGTCAGGGCCGTCGGTTCTCCCTGGTACAACAATTCGCCTTCGTTCATCAGTAACACGTCACGGCACTGCTCGGCTTCGTCGAGATACGAGGTACTCCAGAGGATTAACATCCCTTCGCCCGCCAGCTCATGCACCATCTGCCACAGTTCGCGCCGTGAGATAGGGTCAACACCGACGCCGGGTTCATCGAGCAGCAACACTTTCGGTTCGCCCACCAGGGTACAGGCCAGGCCGAGTTTTTGTTTCATCCCACCGGAGAGCTTGCCCGCCAGGCGTCCGGTAAACGGGCCAAGAGACGTAAACTCCAGCAGGCGAGCAAAAGTTTGCTTCCGTGCCTCGCCGGTGACGCTGCGCAAATCTGCGTACAGATTGAGATTCTCCATCACCGTGAGATCTTCATACAGACCGAATTTCTGCGGCATATAGCCGAGCACCGCGTGTAACGCCGCGTCGTTTTTGATCGGATCAAAGCCAATGACCGTAGCACTGCCGTTGTCGGGTTTCAGTAACCCGGCCAGCATCCGCATCAACGTGGTTTTACCCGCGCCATCCGGCCCCACCAGCCCCGTAACATAACCGGCATGAATGGTACAGTTGAGCGGTGCGACGGCGGGCTTGTCCATACCCGGAAAGCGTTTTTCCAGGCCGTTTAGCGTGATAACGGCATCATTCATGTCCTGCCTCGTCACCGAATTGCACCGTTACTGGCATTCCCTGGCGTAACGCATCATCGGCGTCGGTCACCACAATCCGCAGGCGATAGACAAGGTCGGTGCGCAGATCCGGCGTTTCGACGGTTTTCGGGGTAAATTCAGCGGTTGGCGAAACGAAACCAATCTGCCCGTGATACGGCTTGTCCGGGCGACCATCGGTATAGAGCAGCACTTTGCGGCCTGGCTGGGCCTGGTCGAGATTGCGCTCATCGACATAGGCACGCACCCACACCGGACGCGTTAGTGAAACGGTAAACACCGTGCCACCTTCATTGAGCACTGTGCCAGGCTCTACCGCGCGGGTTAACAGCGTGCCATCAGAGGGGGCTACCAACGTTGAGTCCTGTAAATTCAGCTCCGCCTGCGCCAGTTGCGCCTGCGCCTGTTCGAGGCTGGCTTTTGCCTGGGCGATATCCTGTTCGCGGTTACCGGAACGGTACTGACGCAATTTATCCTGTGCCGATTTCAGCGTTGCCTGCGCCTGGTCGCGCGAGGAGCGGGCATTTTCCAGGTCATTTGCCGAAATGGTGCGGCTTTTCCACAGTCCTTGCTGGCGGTTGTAGAAGTTCTGCGCATAGTCATAGGCGGCTTGCGCCTGTTTCACCGCTGCGGCGGCCTGAGCTATTTCTTCATCGCGATACCCGGCAAGCATCAGGTCATACTGCGCCTGAGCCACCGAAACGCCCGCTTTCGCCTGCATCAGGGCAATCTCATACGGCTTGTGATCCAGTTCGCCCAGCACCTGGCCCGCTTTGATCGCATCACCTTCGTCCACTGCCAGCGACTCAACGCGCCCCCCAACACGGAAACTAAGATTCACCGTACGAATATCCACGTTGCCATACAGCGTCAGGCCGTTATCCTGGCGGCTTTGATACCACCAGTAGCCTCCGGCAACCACGGCGGCAAGTACCACTACCGCCAGTCCAATCACGACAGGTTTTTTCATCACTACAAACTCCTTTGCGATAATCCTTGCAAAATCAGGTCGATATGACAGGTTACCGTCTGGTTAATCAGTTCGGTCTTTTCTTCATCGAACGCGGTCCAGCCGGTACGTAACAGAATCGTTTCTTTGCCGAGACGAAACGCCAGAATCTCGCCAATCAGCGCATGAGTATGGAGGATCATGCGGGTATCGTTGGCGTCACAGCCGGTCCAGGCGGCAATCAGGCGCGTAAGGTGGCTGTGTAGCGGACTAATCACCTGTTCATGCACCAGATGGTAGGCCGCCGTGGGAGAGAGCTGCTCACGGGAGATAAACTTGCTGAGGTTGACGGTATCATCCTGGGTGAGCAGTTGAATCATGTTCCTGCAAGCACGAAGGATCAGTTCGCGGATAGCGGCGCGATCCGGCTGTGGTTGTGCGAACAAGCGTTCGGCTTCCTCGGCGTGCGGACGGAACTGCTCGCCAATAAAATCGGCAATCCACTGGGCGCAGGCGAGATACAAATCTTCTTTCGAACCGAAGTAGTAGGTGATGGCAGCGATATTCTGCCCGGCCTGGGCGGCTATCTCGCGGGTGGTGGCGTTCATTCCATATTCACCAAACTGCGCCAGTGCGGCAGCAATCAGCTGTTTTTTCGCCTGTTCACCCTTGATTGTCATGGCAGGATTATTCATCGCACAGTCCATTCTTAATCAAATGATTGATTAAGATTATGACTCCATAGGGGAGTTGTCCAGTATGGCTAAGAATTTTAGCAACGCCAGTCACAGGGATAATTTATGCGCTGCGTCACAAAAACTGCTACACTCCGCTCCCTCATGACATTGTGGTTTTTGTCATTTTCCTTTTCAGTATCTCCCTGAAAACTACACCGGTAACGGTCGGGGCGGTTCGGAGTAGTTATGTCTTTCGATTCTTTGGGTTTAAGCCCTGATATCCTGCGCGCCGTTGCCGAGCAAGGTTACCGTGAACCCACCCCTATTCAGCAGCAGGCGATCCCCGCAGTACTGGAAGGCCGTGATCTGATGGCCAGTGCCCAGACCGGCACGGGTAAAACAGCGGGCTTTACGCTGCCGCTACTGCAACACCTGATTTCCCGTGAGCCGCACGCCAAAGGGCGTCGTCCGGTTCGTGCGTTGATCCTCACCCCGACCCGTGAACTGGCGGCGCAGATTGGCGAAAACGTCCGTGATTACAGCAAATACCTGAATATTCGTTCGCTGGTGGTGTTTGGTGGTGTGAGTATTAACCCGCAGATGATGAAGCTACGCGGTGGCGTTGATGTGCTGGTGGCAACGCCGGGGCGTTTGCTGGACCTGGAACATCAGAATGCGGTGAAGCTGGACCAGATAGAAATCCTCGTCCTCGATGAAGCTGACCGCATGCTCGACATGGGCTTTATTCACGATATCCGTCGCGTGTTAACAAAACTGCCAGCGAAGCGCCAGAACCTGTTGTTCTCCGCGACCTTCTCTGACGATATTAAAGCCCTGGCGGAAAAACTGCTGCACAACCCGCTGGAAATCGAAGTGGCACGCCGCAATACCGCGTCTGATCAGGTGACTCAGCATGTTCACTTTGTTGATAAGAAACGCAAACGCGAACTGTTGTCGCACATGATTGGGAAAGGGAACTGGCAGCAGGTGCTGGTGTTTACTCGTACCAAACACGGCGCTAACCATCTGGCGGAACAGCTCAATAAAGATGGCATCCGTAGTGCGGCGATCCACGGTAATAAATCGCAAGGTGCGCGTACCCGTGCGCTGGCTGATTTTAAATCGGGCGATATTCGTGTACTGGTGGCAACTGACATCGCTGCGCGCGGTCTGGATATCGAAGAGTTGCCGCACGTCGTCAACTATGAACTGCCAAACGTACCGGAAGATTATGTTCACCGTATCGGGCGTACCGGTCGTGCGGCAGCCACCGGAGAAGCGTTGTCGCTGGTGTGTGTTGATGAACACAAACTGCTGCGTGATATCGAAAAACTGCTGAAAAAAGAGATCCCGCGCATTGCGATTCCGGGCTATGAGCCGGACCCGTCAATCAAAGCCGAACCAATCCAGAACGGTCGCCAGCAACGTGGCGGCGGCGGTCGTGGGCAAGGTGGTGGTCGCGGTCAACAGCAACCACGCCGTGGAGAAGGTGGTGTGAAATCAGCTAGCGCGAAGCCCGCAGAAAAACCATCTCGTCGTCTTGGCGATGCCAAATCGGCAGGGGGGACACAAGAAACCGCCCCGCCCCCGGCGAATCTTTTTTCACGAGCAACAACGTCGCCGCCGTCCGCGTAAACCTGCCGCTGCGCAGTAATACCATGTAAGGGCAAAAGAGTATCACAGGCTTTTGCCCATTATTCAGGTAACACGGTCAGACATGCATGACATGTCTGATTTTATTGTTTTAATAAATTTGCTTTATGATCTATCTAGTGTATCTAAAATGGCAATGAAATTATTTCTTCTTGCAATCTGAATTATTGTTAATAACATTGGTTGATATTCATAAACAAATTCTGGGAAAGTCTGGAATAAACATGCTATTGCATAAAGAGTTTGTTCATCATCTGGGAAATTATTATGAGATATGTGATTCAGTATTAGCTTGATTCTGTCCCTGATTTTATTATTTTCATTGTCTATAGTGTATCCGACTATCTCCCTAAGCAAAATAAAGTGTGCAGTCGTTTCATTACCATATATCTTTAGCAGTTCCAATAAACTATCAAAAATCGCTCATTTCTGCTTATTGATAGAAAGATTGATCGCCAGTCTGTTTAGAGCGGTGCAGCAGCAAACTTTCATAACCAGGTTATCCTGAGTTTACTGTGCGAAAAGTTAAAAATGAGCGATTTCTGTAAGATTCCCTATTTTGCCAGGCTTATGATCCGCAGATCATTCAAGTGCAAAGGAGCGGTGTATGGATTGTTCAAAATGCAGTGGTTATGCGACGATGTTATTAAATATGGTGCATGGTTCTGACCCGGTTAATTTACTGGAATTACATGGTTTCCTTGAACACTTCGCATATTATGTTTCATTTGGCAAATTTAATGCTGGCCACCAGCGCTATAATGCATTTAAAAAATTCGTCAGTGAGATATCGGAGATCAGCGCAAATGATATCAATATGACGATTAAAACCGGGCAATCCAGACATGAAAATGTTATCTCTATAAATATGAATGATGCAATTCCTCGTGATGAAAAAGGGATCACCGTCCGAATAGATAATATTAATGGAAAGAAAAGCAACTCTAATTTGTCAGATGTTTTTATTCCCTATGTAAATACATTTTCCGACCTCAAAAATAAAATACTCAGGATGAAAATTGAACTGACTGAAGGTAGTGTTTTTTCTAAAAGTCTTTCTGACAGTCAGATTGAGATGCATATTCTGAGGAATGTTAATTCGCTAAACGTTGGCGAGAAATTGAATGATGATAATCTTGTATATCATTCTATATTCACTAACGAATTCTCTGTTATTATTCCGCCATCCTATTATGATGCGACTTCTGCAGTAAACGCCAATAATGGTGTGAGAGAAAAACTATTTGAAAGTGATAGTAAAGTTAAAGATATCGTCGATGAAATGTCTAATCATGATGTGGAGAGCGAAAAAGATATATTTGTTATCGGAGGAATGATAGAAAAACTGGATTCTCTGGTAGACGAATCTTTCAATGAAAATACTGATAACATACAAACAGTAAAAGATTTGTTAACGCAATTAACTGATGGCATGGAACTCTTCGCGCTGCGGGACATAGTGGCATTCCCATCGTCCATAATAGCAAAATTATTAAAATCCCCACTTAATAGCGATCATGAACTTGTTATGCGCGCATTGGATACGTATCTGTGCTACTTCAGAAATAAAAATCTGAGTAACGATGCGGAAATAATTAACTTTTTCCATGCTCTCTTTTTAAAGAAACCAGAGTTGATGGTTTCTGAAAATTATAGATTTATTCAATTTATTGATTTGCTTTTTGAAAACGGAAGTGTTGAAGAGAAAAACTTAGCATTTGACCTTTATCACAATTATCTTGCATTACCTGAAATAAAACAATTCGTTACTGAAGAAATAAAATTGAATTTCAATGAGCAGCAAGGATTGTTAGACAAAGATAATAAATGTTATATCCTGTTATCATCCGATAACTCTGGGTGAGTAATGCGCTTATCGCACCAGGCGTTAATCTCAATGCTTGAGCCAGAGGTTAAGAAAAAGACTATCTGGAATAATTACTCTATATATCCATCTTTGCAGGATACCCATGAAGATGTCAGAGATGATCCAGAAACGATTTGTACGCGTGCATTTCCTTTATTTGCAAAAGGATGGGAATATGCGCAGAAAAATAAGAAACACCAATTGATTCTCAATGCTCTTGGATTGAAAGGTTATATTCGTGATGTATTTATGTCAGCAATAATGCGAAAAACAGACTTTGTGCCAGAATCGGATAATCAACCGACAGAATTTAAATCATTATTTTCCTCTTTGATGACCGATTCAGACCAATGGCAAAAGCATACTCTGAAAGATAAACATTACGCTAATCTATTAACGATGCTGGATCTCAAAGAGGCCAGTGAAAGTGATAAGTCTAAAATATTTTTCTGCCTGTCTGCCGTATTTGCAAATATTTCTCACAGTAATGTCTTTAACGGTATTCCTGATGCGTCAAAAACTTTAAAACGTTATGCATTTTCTTTATTGGCGAAAGCTCATTCTTTAGATGAAAGTATGATAAGCAGTCAAACTTTTAATACATACAAAGCGGTGTTGCTTGATTTCAATAATCTGTCTAATGAAGAGGCCAACCAGTTGCGTATAAGTTCGTTATATCGTGATATGGTCCGCTACGCACAATATCGTTTTTCTAAAGTTTTATCCGAGTGGACGCCAGACGCATGGCTGTAAAGATCGCAACTGAATAATGGCATTGAGGGTCCTGGCTCAGGCCATGGCGGGCAATACCGGTCCCTGCGAAGCGATGACGGCAGCAAGTGTAACCACGAAATGCGGTATCACTTGCTGTTTTCTGCCCTGAATACTGGCGCTCACCGTGCCGTCGAACTTTCAATCAAATATATTGCGAGAGGGCGTGTTTGCGAGCCGCTTTCCAGAAACAGAAAAACCATTACCCCTGAAAACCGAAAAATGCCACAATATTGGCTGTTTATACAGTATTTCAGGTTTTCTCATGGCAT
>OBUY01000423.1_pt1 | contig 17794 bp, 13 predicted proteins | sample 1475781 | NCBI WGS metagenome assembly OBUY01 (sample SAMEA2579912, study PRJEB22360) | human gut metagenome | biome: human gut; feature: human-associated habitat; material: faeces | place: Denmark | collected 2008/2010 | reverse complement strand
GCAGGGAGGCTGACGGCGGCCATCAGCAGCCACAGTGAGCGGCGCTACGGCTATAACCGTCTGGACCAGGTGACGGAGGTGGTGCTGACGCCGACGGAGGCCGGGGCAGCGGAAGGGGTGGCGGCAGACCGGGTGGCGTTTGACTACGACCGGGCCGGGAGGCTGACGGCAGAACAGGGCGCACAGGGGGCGATTCGTTACCGGCGCGATGCGCTGGGCAACCCGGAGAGCCTGACGCTGCCGGACGGCAGAAAGACGGAATGGCTGATGTACGGCAGCGGGCACGTGCAGGGTATCCGGTATAACGGCAGGCTGGTGAGCGACATCACGCGTGACGGCCTGCACCGGGAGATAATACGCAGCCAGGGGGCACTGACGCAGTACAGCGGTTACACGCGAAGCGGGCAGATGGCGTGGCAGCGGATAATCCGGGGAGAGTACGCCGGGAGCGGCATTCCATCAGCGGAAGAAAGCGAGAACCGGAAGGACTGGCGCTACAGCGCGGACGGCGAGCTGATAATGGAAACGGGGCCACACGGTGCGGAGCTGTATGACTACGACCGTGCAGGCTGGCTGCGCAGCCACTCTCCGGCACAGGGCGTGCAGGAACGTTTTCACTGGGATAAAGCGGGCAACCCGGTGAATGAGTACGAAACGGTGGCGGACAACCGCGTCAGGGCGTGGGGCAAATACCGTTACGAATACGATGAATGGGGTCAGGTCATCCTGCGCGGGGAGGGCCGCAGCGAGAAAACGTTGGCGTGGGACGCCGACGGTCATCTGCTGCGGGTGATATCGGGCGACCGGACGACGCACTACCGCTACGACGCGCTGGGCCGCCGGACCCACAAGGTGACGCGCACCGACATGCAGGACAGGGCGGAAAACGAAACCCATTTTCTGTGGCAGGGAACGCGGCTGCTGGAGGAGCGAACGGGTGAGAGCCGGAAGACCTATATTTACGGCGACGCCCGTAGCCCGGTGCCGGTGGCATGCGCAGAGCGCAGCGGTGGCCGGGAAGAGATTTACCACTACCAGACAGACCCGTCATTGCGGATAAGGACGGTGACGGATGAAACGGGAAAGGTGGTGTGGGACGGCTGCTGGCAGGCGTGGGGCCGGATGCAGGCGGACCTCAGCGGTCCGGGAGGATTTGAGCAAAACCTGCGACTGGCGGGGCAGTATTATGACAGGGAAAGCGGGCTGCATTATAATCTGTTCAGGTATTACGACCCGGATGTGCCTGGACGGTTTTTGAGCAGTGACCCGATAGGATTAGCGGGTGGGATAAATCTTTACCGGTATGCGCCGAATGCGCTGGGGTGGATTGATCCGCTTGGGTTAATAAAGGTCTTTCGTAATCTTCGTGCTGATGAGTCTGTTAGTGATGGATTATCAGCAAAAGCTCCGGGTCGAGGAATGAGTGCCGCAGGTCATGTCAGAAATGGCAGCAAAAGCACCTTCAAAGGCTCGCAGTTTATATCAACAACGACAAGTGAAGAGGTTGCAAGGCAATATCGTGGGCCTGGTCAAACAACAGTTACGTTTGATACCGATAATGTAATACCTGATGCGAAAGGTAATCGTAGTATTATTGATTTATCAACAACTGAGAAAGCAACGGAGGCCGGGCTAAAAGGACCAGCAAGTAACTATGCGACTAGTTCCAGTGAAGTCCTTGTTGAAGGACATGTGCCGCCAGATGCTATTACCACTTGCTAAGTTAGATGAGTTATAGGAGTTGAAAAAAATGGATAAAGATACTGCATTAAAAATTGTTATTGATAAATTGCTGGGAGATGACTCAATACCTGTAAGGTTAAGATTAAAAAAGGGTTTTTCTGATGAAGAACTTGAGGAACTATATGAATCCCTGGATTTTTTGGCAGAGGTATATGTTGATGAGTCTATGGTGCCAAAAGTACTCGGATTAGCTTTAATGGATGTGTATGGTATGTTTTCTTTTAGAGAGGGTATGTACAGTAAGGAGAGGTTGATTGAATTGGAAAATATTGGTATAGAGCTCCAGGAAAAAGCAATTAACTTATTTTTATAAATAAACTAATTAATTTTAATATAAATTATCCCATCCAATGGTAAATAGAAACTTGCGACATAGAGTTTATGCCGATATGGATAACGAACATATAGAGTTTGATTTGATATCCTCTTTTATATGTGGAAGTGGTGTCGGGTTATCAAAATCAGACACAATTAATGATTTTTCAGGAGAGAAAATAGTTTTACGTGAAGGGGACTATATCTATTTATATATGGAGGTAGGTGTCGGTGAATCAGGTGCAATGGAATATGTATTCGCCGAAGGCTATATCTTACCTCATCCAAACTATGATGCCACTACTCCATGCAAGTGGTGTTGTAAGTATGTGGGAGATGTGGAATATATGGAAGACTATATAAAAAGTTTCATGATGTGATTGTCCAGTCGGGGCTGATAAAAGTCATGGTGCAATTTGGATATTAAATAAATATTCGTACAGTGATTTTTAATTAATTAACAGTTCTTTGATGTTGCGAGCTGATTTATGTATGGGTAAATGAGTGTATTAAAAACTAATTCACGTTCTCGTCTGATTATATTATTAATCACAACGGAGTATATCCTGATACTAAACAGAGCCATCACGATTTGGTGGTTGTTAAATTAATTTGTTGAGGAATGTATAATGGGTTATTGGGGGGCTGGGCCATGGGATAGTGATGTTGCAGCGGATTGGTTTCATCGCCATAGAGCCTCGTTCAGATTCTCGACTTTAAGTTGTAGATATTAAATTATTTTCCCCTCCCACACTTCCCCAGATTTCAGCCAGCGTATGCGAGCAGAAATCCGGGGGATCAATATTATGACTCGATCAGATCTTTGATAAACACCACACCATCAGTTGTACGTAGCCAGCGCGGTGCTTTCAGTTTTGCTGCAAAGAACCAGACCAGTTCACACAATAGTCCCGTCAGAGGTTGTTCCATTTCAGATCCCTGCACCTGTTCCGTCAGAATCTGGATCAGTATCAAGCAATGCTCACACAACTGTTCGGGGTCTGACTCAAAGCGCGGAAACGACGTCGGCAAATCATCAAGCGTCAGGCTGTCAACCAGATGGGACGGATGGCTGGTTCACATCACGTATGCGCCGGGACAGACGACGCGCATCACGCAGCGGTGAAGCCTGGGCGGTGAGCGTCACACGCGCTACGAGCATGATGCGGCAGGGAGGCTGACGGCGGCCGCGCGCGCCGTACTGAGTACGGTGATATGCGAAGACCATTCTCCGGAAATCCGCATTGCCCAGGGTTCCGGCAACATCTACATCAACAGTCAGCCTGCCGCCCGAAAAGATGATCATACTGAATGTGATGCGGTGATTGAGGATGGCTCCCCCAATGTCTTTCTCGGCGGCGGTACGCAGACGGTACTGGAAATCAGCCCGGAAATCCCGGACTGGCTGCGTCAGGTTGTGGATGTGCTGTATGTGGTCGCCGGAATGCTGGGGGGGCTGGCTGGAGCCTCGCGTCAGGCGACAAAGATGGGCTCGAAATTTGGCACAAAATGCGCGGCAAAATTTATTGGTGGCGAAATTGCCGGGATGGGCATTTCCGAGGCCGCTATGGGATTGTTCAGCAACCCGGTTGATGTAACTACCGGGCAAAAAATTCTGCTGCCGGAAACGGATTTCACCCTGCCGGGCCGCCTGCCTGTTACCTGTTCGCGCTTTTATGCCAGCCATCTGGAAACTGAGGGGCTACTGGGCAAAGGATGGCGGCTGAACTGGGAAATAACTCTGCGCACCGATGAGAAATATATCACTCTGATTGGCGGCCAGGGGCGGGAGTTAAGTTATCCGAAAGACATGCTGACGCCGGGGCACCAGATATTCGATCCGGAAGAGCAGTTTTACCTGAGCCGCCTGCATGACGGACGCTATGTACTGCATTACACCGACCGCAGCTATTACATATTTGATGAATTTGATGACCACGGCGTCGCACCGTTACTTTTTATGGAGACGCCCTACCGACAGCGTATAGCTTTCGGGCGAGAGAACGGCAGGCTGGTGCGGGTGGCTTCCAGCAGCGGGCACCATCTGTTATTGCACCGCACAATGACCCCGGCGGGGGAAAGACTTTCGCATATTGAACTGGTGAAGGGAGGACGTCCCGGTAACCTGGTGGAATATCGTTACGACAATAACGGGCAACTGACCGGTGTGGTGAACCGGGCCGGTGTGGCAGTGCGGCAGTTCGCCTATGAAAATGGCCTGATGGCAGAGCACCGCAACGCGACGGGCTTCACCTGTACCTACCGCTGGGAAGAGATTGAGGGGGTTCCCAGGGTGGTGGAGCACTCGACCAGCGATGGCGAGGATTACCGGTTCCGCTATGATTTTGCTGGCGGGCAGACGGTGGTTACCGGCAGGCCGGGGCATAAGTGGCAGTGGTGGTTTGATGAACAGACGTATGTGACTGCGCACCGGACGGCGGGCGGGAGGATGTACCGCTTCACGTACAACGAAAACCATTTTCCCGTAGCAGTTGAACTCCCCGGCGAACGCAGGGTAACGCTGGAATACGACACCCTGAGCCGGGTGGTGAAAGAGACGGATCCGGCAGGCCGGGTGACACAGACGCAGTGGAACGGCAGTTTTGATGAAATCACTCGTCGTGCGCTGGATGACGACCATGTGTGGAAAGCGGGTTACAACGAACACGGTCAGGTAATACAGGAAACAGACCCGGAAGGACGCGTCACGCGCTACGGGTATGATGAACAGGGGCTGGCAGTCAGCCGCACGGATGCGAGGGGCGGCCTGGTTGCGCTGGTGCACGATGCGCGCGGTCAACTGGTGCGTTACACCGACTGTTCAGGGCGCGCCACGGGTTATGAATACGATGAAGACGGCAACCTGACGGCGGTGACGGACGCGGAAGGGAAAACGGTACACATCAGCTATAACCGTCTGGGACAGCCGGAGACAGTCAGCCATCCGGGCAAACAGCAGGACCGTTACACCTGGAACGCGCTGGGATTACTGAGCAGCCACCGTCGTCTTACGGGCAGTATACAGAGCTGGCAGTATACGCCGCGGGGGCTGTTGACGCTCCACACGGATGAAGAGAAACGGGAGACGCGCTGGCATTACACTGCGGAGGGGTGGATTGCCAGCCTGAGCAACGGCAACGGGGCGCTTTACCGGTTCAGTCACGATGCGGATGGACGACTGACGGGAGAACAGCGCCCGGACGGCCTGATACGGATGTTTGCGCTGAATGCGGGCGGGTATCCGGTCATCATCCAGACGCAGGGTACAGAAGGCGGGGTGCGCAATGAGAAACAGCAGCGTGATGTGCTGGGTCGCCTGCTGCGCAGTGACACGCAGCACAGTACACGGACCTTCAGCTACAACCGTCTTGACCAGATAACGGAGGTGACGCTCACCCCCACGGAAGAAGGTGAGCGTCTGCACCACATGCAGGCGGACAGGGTGCGCTTCGCGTATGACCGCAGCGGGTGGCTGACGGCAGAGCACAGCGTACACGGCAGCATAAAGTACCGGCGTGACGCGCTGGGCAACCCCACCGATATCACGTTACCGGACGGGCAGCACCTCAGCCATCTTTACTACGGCAGCGGGCATCTGCTCCAGACGGCGCTGGATGGTATCACGGTCAGTGAATATGAGCGTGACAGTCTGCACCGCCAGGTGATGCGCACCCAGGGGGCGCTGACGACGTTCAGCGGCTACAACGCCGACAACCGGTTAAGCTGGCAGCGCAGCCTGCCAGGCGGCAGCCGGAGTCCGCAACAGGCCGGAAATCCCCCGACACAGAGCGACAGCGTGACGGGGCGGGATTACATCTGTAACGCAGACGGTGAAGTCAGCGGCATTAACGACAAACTGCGTGGCTGCCTGGTGTTCAGCTATGACCGGAGCGGCTGGCTGACCGGTCGTACGGGGCAGATGTACGACCATGACCATTATTATTACGACAAAGCGGGCAACCTGCTGACGGATGAATATCAGGGAGCGGTGATGGACAACCGCCTGCCGGGCTACGGGCGTGACCGTTACCGCTATAACGAATGGGGTGAACTGACAGAGCGGCGAGAACAGCAACTGGAGTGGAACGCACAGGGTCAGTTAACGCGGGTCATCAGCAGCAACAGCGAGACGCGGTATCAGTACGATGCGCTGGGCAGGCGTATCAGCAAGGCGACGTATGGCCGCCATACGAACCAGCGGGAACAGCGGCGGACGACGTTTGTGTGGGAAGGATTCCGGCTGTTGCAGGAGACAACGTGGCAGGGAAAGCGGACGTACCTGTACGACGTGGAACAGCCGTACACGCCGGTGGCGGCTGTCACAGGGCGCGGGGAAAGCCGGAAAATCTGGTATTACCACACGGACGTGACGGGCACGGTGCAGGAGGTGAGCGCAGCGGACGGAACGCTGGTATGGGCGGGCTACCAGGCGGGATTTGGTGAAAACCGGGGCGACATCAGCAACAGCGGGGCGTACTTTGAACAGCCGCTGCGACTGCCGGGGCAGTACTTTGACGAAGAAACGGGGCTGCATTACAATCTGTTCAGATATTATGCGCCGGAGTGCGGGCGGTTTATCAGCCAGGATCCGATTGGGCTGGCGGGTGGGCTGAACCAGTATGCTTATGCGCCTAATCCTCTTAAATATATTGATCCGCTTGGATTAACTCCATGTGCTGTTAGCAACCAAAAAGCGAATCGTTTATTAGATAGTGGTGAAACCAAAGTTACTGTTAGGTCTAGAAGTGACGCTGAACAATTGTTTATGGATAGATATTTAGGTCATAACTATAAAAATATGACAGGTGAGTCAGGCCCAAGCACTAAGAACTTAATGGAATATCTTACTGGAAATAAAACAAAAGCAGGTTCATATCATTGGGATGATATAAAAGATCCTTCTGTAACAAAACCTCCATATAGAGTATCAGGTCATGGACCAGGAAATCCTGATGGTGATTTACCACATTTACAAGTTCATCAACATGATGGGAGTGTTATACATATATTTTTCCCGTGGGAGACATAATAATGAACAATCTCAATACATTGTTACGTGGAAAGGTTTTGCTCAAAGAAATTAGTCCATTAATGCCTGGATATAGAACATGGGTTGAAATTTCATTGATCGATGAATTAAAACCATCTTATCCTTTTAGATTAGATGAATATGCTATGATAGGGCATTCACCTTATGCTAATGAATGTAGTAAAGATGACGCTAAATTTAAACTACGAATATCATCATTTTTAGCTTCTGACATAGATAATGAATACGATCCATCATATGATTATGTTGGAAAATATGAAGTTATCGCTTCACTTAATGAGTTAAAAGCTAGGTTAAGTACTCTTCATGTAAACTTGGAGCAATTTATAAATTCATCGGAAGATGATGAGTATCCATTATAATAAGACAGAATAAAAAGCCGGGAAGGTTTTAAAACTTTGGACTGCACCCCAAAAGTTGGACACCCAACTGATTAAGGTGCAGTTTTTTATGGCAAAGCCAAAATATTCTCTCGAAACCAGATTCGCTGTCGTTAATCATTATCTTGTCGGCTTTTTTATTATTTAACTCTCGTTCAGCACACTAAACATCCTGTTCCGCATCCCCTTAACAGACGGTTTAACCTGATAACGTTCCTTCCTCAGTTCCTGCACTTCGTCGCTGTCAGCGATGATGGTCAGCCACCCAGTGGCATTAATGACAGGCTGCCTGGTGTTCAGCTATGACCGGAGCGGCTGGCTGACCGGTAGTATGGGGCAGAGGGAACAGCGGCGGACAACGTTTGTGTGGGAAAGATTCCGGCTGTTGCAGGAGACAACGTGGCAGGGAAAGCGGACGTACCTGTACTATGCGGAACAGCCGTACACGCCGGTGGCGGCTGTCACGGGGCGCGGGGAAAGCCGGAAAATCTGGTATTACCACACGGACGTGACGGGCACGGTGCAGGAGGTGAGCGCAGCGGACGGAACGCTGGTATGGGCGGGCTACCAGGCGGGATTTGGTGAAAACCGGGGCGACATCAGCAACAGCGGGGCGTACTTTGAACAGCCGCTGCGACTGCCGGGGCAGTACTTTGACGAAGAAACGGGGCTGCATTACAATCTGTTCAGATATTATGCGCCGGAGTGCGGGCGGTTTATCAGCCAGGACCCGATAGGGCTGAGAGGCGGATTAAACCTGTATGCTTATGCGCCGAATCCGCTATCATGGATCGATCCGCTGGGCCTGACTCCATGTGCAAATGGGGGGAATGCCAAAAAACATGGTGGCACAGGACATAATAATTTTATTGATAATCTTATTGCGGATGCTCGCAGTCAGGGTGCTACAAATATCAGGAAAAACCAATGGCAGGTAGATGTTAATGGAAATGTTGTTGGTAAAAATAGGCCGGATGTTCAATTTGATTTAAATGGTAAACATTATAATATTGAGGTTGATACAACAATAAAAGGCAGCGTTGGTCACCAAAATACTATACCTATACTTGATCCCAACTCAAGAAATACATTTTGGCTAATTGATGACTTAGGGAATATTTTAAATGGCCACTCAATCATCTGATAATAAAAAATTAGTGTTTGCTGTAGTGAACAGTGATTTTAATGATATAGAAAGAACTATCCATAATGGATTGAACTGGCCGAGTGAACCAATAAGTAATCGAAAGCTTATTGAGGAAATACACTTGACGATTCAACGTGGTGGGGCCTTGCCGTCCGAGGGGGTTTTCTATTATCCGTGTATAAATGACAGCAAATTAATTTTTCTGTCTAATTTATCTGATGGATGGGACTCTTTACTTTATTGCCTGTCAAAAAAGAATAAATCTAGCTATCTACTGTTTAGGTTATTGATGGGGGAATACCCTCTGATGGAAATGAGTTTTATTGAGTCAGGAAAAACAATACGTTTAATTAGAGTGATAAAAGAAAATAAATGGATTTTTTATGAGGTCGGGGAACCATTATGGTTTGAAGAAAAGGAAAACTATTCAAAAAGAAGAATCGCAGATAGAATTACTTATGATCTCTTACTCTCCTATTCAAGGAAAAATGGCATTGACTTTGATTCCCCCGCATTTTTTAAAACGGAAAAAGAATCACTATGGTTGAATGAAATACGATAGTTTATTTAAATAAAAAGCCGGGAAAGAAATTAAACCTTCCCGGCTTTTTTATTGTTTAACTCTCGTTCATCACACTAAACATCCCGTCCCGCATCCCCTTAACAGACTGTTTAACCTGATAAATTTCCTTCCTCAGTTCCTGTACTTCGTCGCTTTCAGCGATCAGGCTTAGGCATCCCTCCGAGATCTTCACGGTAAGGTTCGTGCCGATCTCAACTCCCGCTTCTCTCACCTATCTGGCGCTGATTTCACCACAACCTGAACTCATCCGCATCCTGCCATGCCGGGAATTTTTCGCGATACTCCCGTAACGCCACCATCGAAAGTTCAGCGTCTATACGCGTAGCCTGATGTGGTTCGGCGGTGGCGATAATCTCGCCTTGCGGATTAATCACCCGGCTGTCGCCGCGATAGTGGCAGCCGTTGCCATCGCTGCCGACGCGATTACATCCCGCGACATACGCCTGATTCTCAATCGCGCGGGCCGTCAGCAATGCTTGCCAGTGCAAAGAGCGCGGGGCAGGCCAGTTGGCAACGTAGATTGCGAGGTCATAATCATTGAGATTGCGCGACCACACCGGAAAGCGCAGGTCGTAGCACACCAGCGGCAAAATACGCCAGCCGCGCCATTGCACAATCACTCGCTCATTGCCTGCTTTATAATGCAGATGTTCATCCGCCATCCGGAACAGATGACGTTTATCATAAAAATGCACCGTGCCGCCTGGCTCTACCAGCAAAAATCGATTAACCGAACCAGCGTCCGTTTGCAATGCAACACTGCCTGCAATCAGCGCATTGCACTGTTGCGCTTTAGCGGTCATCCAGTTCACAACATCATCTTGCGCTAGCGATGAAACCGCAGCTTCCATGGCAAAGCCGCTGGTAAACATCTCCGGTAGAACGATCACATCGCGCCCGGTAATACCTTCCAGTTGACGATCAAAATGGCGCAGGTTGGCAGGACCATCCATCCACACCAACGGTTGCTGCAAAAGCGTAATCTTCAAACCAGGCACGGTGTACAACTCCTTTATTTGAGGGGTTTTATAACTTTAACACTTTATCGGGTTATTACCTTACTGCGGTAGAGATTGATAACAAATGCTGATATTGGAAATATCTTATTTGCAAATTACTGTGTTATAGCCAATCTTTAGGGCGTTAATAACATGGGCAGGATAAGCTCGGGAGGAATGATGTTTAAGGCAATAACGACAGTCGCCGCTTTGGTCATCGCCACCAGTGCAATGGCGCAGGATGATTTAACCATTAGCAGCCTGGCAAAGGGTGAAGCCACCAAAGCAGCGTTTAATCAGATGGTGGAAGGGCATAAGTTGCCCGCCTGGGTGATAAAAGGCGGTACTTATACCCCCGCGCAAACCGTGACGTTGGGAGATGAGACGTATCAGGTGATGAGTGCGTGCAAACCGCATGACTGCGGCTCGCAACGTATTGCGGTGATGTGGTCCGAGAAATCTAATCAGATGACGGGGTTGTTCTCGACCATTGATGAGAAAACGTCGCAAGAGAAGCTCACCTGGCTAAATGTGAACGATGCGCTCTCGATTGATGGTAAAACGGTGCTGTTTGCCGCGTTGACCGGCAGCCTGGAAAACCATCCGGATGGCTTTAATTTTAAATAATTAGCGGATAAAGAAACGGAGCCTTTCGGCTCCGTTCTGATTGTTGACAAAGTACGCGTTGTTCATGCCGGATGCGGCGTGAACGCCTTATTCGTCCTGCAAAATCGTGAAAATTCAATATATTGCATGAATCACGTAGGCCTGATAAGCGTAGCGCATCAGGCAATCTTACGTTTGTCATCAGTCTCAAATGAAACCTTTCGGCATTACGCGGCTTCAACTTTCCGTACTTTCTCCGGCAACTTTACCGGCTTCGTCGCCAGCTCTTCCGGGTCAAAGTCATCAACGTTAATACTGCGCAGACGGCTCTCTTCTGCTTTTACCAGAATGGCGGCTTCATCTTTATCAATCAGCCCCTTCGCCAGCGCGTTGCGCGCCAGTTCATCCAGACGGGTAAATGGCAGGTTTTTACCCAGCTCTTTACAGATGCGCTGATGAATGGGGTCGGCGGCAATCACATCCACCAGTGCCTCTTCCAGCAAACCAACCGGATTATGCTCGCTCGGCGTCAGATACTGACCGCGGCCAATGCGTGAACGGGTGGCGTTTGGCACTTGTAAAATCTTCGCCACTTTATGATCCAGCTTGTCAGACGGTGCCAGATAATGACGTCCGGTCGGGAAGATCACCACATTCAGCAACCCGGCAACCACGCGGTTCGGGAAGTTTTGCAGTAAATCGTCCATCGCCTGTTCAGCCTGATACAGTGCATCCTGTACGCCCCAGTGCACCAGCGGCAGGTCAGCTTCATTGCGGCCTTCATCGTCATAACGCTTCAGAACGGCGGAGGCGAGGTAAAGCTGACTTAAAATATCCCCCAGACGTGCCGAGATACGCTCACGACGTTTCAGGCTGCCGCCCAGTACCGCCATCGAGACATCAGAAAGCAGGGCGAGGTTGGCGCTCAGGCGGTTCAGGTGCTGATAATAACGTTTAGTCGCATCGCCGGTTGGCGTGCTGCTGGTTAAACCGCGCGTCAAACCAAGCCAGAAGCTGCGAACTTTGTTGCTACCGACGTGACCGATATGTTTGAACAGCAACTTATCAAATGCGTTAACGTCATTATTTTTCGCCGCTTCCATCTCTTCCAGCACATACGGATGGCAACGAATCGCTCCCTGACCGAAGATCATCATGCTGCGGGTCAGAATGTTGGCCCCTTCAACGGTGATGGCAATCGGCGCGCCCTGGTAAGCTCGTGCCAGGAAGTTGCTCTGCCCGAGCATAATGCCTTTACCGCCGGTGATATCCATCGCATCAATAATCGACTGCTGCCCGCGATGGGTACAGTGATACTTAACGATAGCCGACAGCACGGCGGGTTTTTCACCGAGCATAATGCCGTAGGTAATCAGCGACGCCGCAGCATCCATTACGTAGGCGTTCCCGGCAATACGCGCCAGCGGCTCTTCAATCCCTTCCATCTTACCGATAGAGATTTTGAACTGACGACGAATGTGAGCATACGCACCGGTTGCCAGAGCCACCGACTTCACGCCGCCGGTTGAGTTGGAAGGCAGGGTGATGCCACGGCCCACCGAGAGACACTCCACCAGCATCCGCCAGCCTTGCCCGGCCATTTTCGGGCCGCCGATAATGTAATCGATCGGTACGAAAACATCTTTGCCGCGTGTCGGTCCGTTCTGAAATGGCACGTTCAGCGGGAAGTGGCGACGACCAATTTCCACGCCCGGCGTGGTGGTTGGGATTAGTGCACAGGTAATACCTAAATCTTCATCACCGCCGAGCAGTTTTTCTGGATCAGAGAGCTTAAACGCCAGTCCGAGCACGGTCGCAATCGGTGCCAGCGTAATGTAGCGTTTGTTCCAGGTCAGACGCATTCCCAGCACCTGCTGCCCCTGCCATTCACCCATGCAGACAATCCCGGTGTCCGGAATCGCGCCCGCATCGGAACCTGCTTCGGGGCTGGTCAGTGCAAAGCAAGGGATCTCCTGACCACGCGCCAGACGTGGCAGATAGTGATTTTTCTGCTCGTCAGTACCGTAATGTTGCAGCAGTTCGCCCGGACCTAATGAGTTCGGCACGCCGACGGTAATCGCCAGGATCCCGCTCACGCCAGAGAGCTTTTGCAGCACGCGAGACTGGGCATAAGCCGAGAACTCCAGCCCGCCGTACTCTTTTTTGATGATCATCGCAAAGAAACGATGCTCTTTCAGATATGCCCACAGCTCCGGCGGCAGATCCGCCAGCTCATGCGTAATCTGGAAATCATTTGCCATCCGGCAGGCTTCTTCTACCGGACCGTCGATAAACGCTTGCTCTTCAGCAGTCAGGCGTGGTTGTGGATAGTTATGCAGCTTTTTCCAGTCCGGTTTGCCCTGGAACAAGTCACCTTCCCACCAGGTGGTGCCTGCATCAATCGCTTCTTTCTCGGTGCGCGACATCGGCGGCATCACCTTACGGAAACCACGAAACACCGGCGCAGAAATCATCGATTTACGCATAGGCGCAAAGTTAAACGGCACGAGGATAATGGCCAGAGGCACCAGTACCCACGCCGACCACAGACCTGCGACGCCGAGGGCGGCTGTCCAGGCGAGCAAAAGCAGACTGCTGAAAAATAAGCTCACGCGGTGATAAAACAACGCGCCGAGCAGGACAACCGTAGCGAGAATACTCAAAATCATCATAACGAAAAGCCCCTTACTTGTAGGAGGTCTGACCACTTGTGATGATATGGTTGTAGTAGATGTAAAAATATTTAGCAATGTATTTACAATATAATTACAACAAAGCTCACATTGTTGCTGTTTTTATCCCCACTTCAGGTCAAAAAGTCCTGGCCATTGCGCTGCCCTGGACTTCTCGCTTCTGGCGGTATCCGGTACACTGCATTTTGTCTATTTAATTTATGCTGAAGGATATCCTCATGTACCAGGATCTTATTCGTAACGAACTGAACGAAGCGGCGGAAACGCTGGCTAACTTTTTAAAAGATGACGCCAATATTCACGCCATTCAGCGCGCGGCGGTCCTGTTAGCAGACAGCTTTAAAGCCGGTGGTAAGGTGCTTTCCTGCGGCAACGGCGGCTCCCATTGCGATGCTATGCACTTTGCAGAAGAGTTGACCGGTCGTTACCGTGAAAACCGTCCGGGCTATCCGGCGATTGCCATTTCTGATGTCAGCCACATCACCTGCGTCGGTAACGATTTTGGATTTAACGATATTTTCTCCCGCTACGTTGAAGCGGTAGGTCGCGAAGGTGACGTGCTGCTGGGGATCTCCACTTCCGGTAACTCTGCAAACGTGATCAAAGCGATCGCGGCGGCGCGTGAGAAGGGGATGAAAGTGATCACCCTGACCGGTAAAGACGGCGGCAAAATGGCTGGCACAGCGGATATTGAAATTCGCGTTCCGCACTTTGGCTATGCCGACCGTATTCAGGAAATTCACATTAAAGTGATCCATATTCTGATCCAGTTAATCGAAAAAGAGATGGCTAAGTAAGTCTGGCGTAGGCCGGATAAGGCGTTTACGCCGCATCCGGCATTTGTGCGCTGATGCCTGATGCGACGCTGACGCGTCTTATCATGCCTACAAATCTGTACCCGAACTGTAGGCCGGATAAAACGTTTACGCCGCGTCCGGCCAGAAAATCCTTAAACCAATCTTCGCCGGGGGCATCCCCCTGCTGTTGTGGAGGTTACCGATGTGCGAACTGCTCGGGATGAGCGCCAACGTCCCAACCGATATCTGCTTTAGTTTCACTGGGCTTGTGCAGCGCGGTGGTGGAACCGGGCCGCATAAAGATGGCTGGGGGATCACTTTTTACGAAGGAAAAGGTTGTCGCACATTTAAAGATCCACAACCCAGCTTTAATTCCCCCATCGCCAAACTGGTTCAGGACTATCCGATAAAATCCTGCTCGGTAATCGCTCATATTCGCCAGGCGAATCGGGGCGAGGTGGCGCTGGAAAATACTCACCCGTTTACCCGTGAACTGTGGGGACGCAACTGGACGTATGCGCATAATGGGCAACTGACGGGCTATAAATCACTGGAAACCGGCAACTTTCGCCCGGTGGGCGAAACCGACAGCGAAAAGGCCTTCTGCTGGTTGTTGTATAAATTGACGCAGCGTTATCCGCGCACACCGGGCAACATGGTGGCGGTATTTAAATATATCGCCTCACTGGCGGATGAACTGCGGCAGAAGGGCGTCTTCAACATGCTGCTTTCGGACGGACGTTACGTGATGGCGTATTGTTCAACCAATCTGCACTGGATCACCCGCCGCGCGCCGTTTGGCGTGGCAACGTTGCTGGATCAGGATGTGGAAATCGACTTCAGCTCGCAGACCACACCGAATGATGTGGTCACGGTGATTGCAACTCAGCCGCTGACGGGCAATGAAACCTGGCAAAAGATTATGCCAGGTGAATGGCGCTTATTTTGCCTCGGGGAGCGTGTAGTTTGATGCCAGTTGTGGTTGCACCACTTCGTGGCTCAACGGCTTGCTGACCACGTAACGGCCATTGACGACAGAAACCGTCGGTGGCTTACGAGTCTGTTCAAAGTAGTCGTAGCCCGGCTTCAGTTGTTCCCAGAAGTCCTTAAAGTTGGAATACTTATGGCGCTTCATATTGGCGTCGGTCATGCGGAAAGGATAAATGCTCACCTGCACACTCGGCTGACCAAACACCAGTGCGCCAGTAACGAACTGGAAAATCTCATCAATACCCTGATTGGTCATCGCGTAGCAACCGATAGAAACACAATCGCCGTGAATCATCAGGTATTTCCCTTCGTAACCATGCGCGCGGTCATAGGCGTTGGGGAAACCAATATTAATTGCTTTGTAGTAACGGCTGTCTGGTTTTAATTGATTACGCTGAACGCTATAAAACCCTTCCGGACTTTTGAAATCGCCCTGACGCTGTTTGGGGCCTAACCCGCCGGAATATTTACAAATTTTGTAGCTGTCGAGTAATTGATATTGCTCGCCCATTTTGACGTAGAGATCGAGCGTGCGCTCTTCCTTGAAGATTTGGATGTAGACAGGGGATCCCATCAACTGCTGCTTATACTCTTTGCTCACTGGCGTGGTGGAACTACCGCTGCCCAGCAAACTGGCAAACGAAACGCACGGGATCAACAACATCGCAAGAATTAATGCGATTTTACGCATACTGCTTATTCCTTGATAAAACGGTTACACACGCCAGGGCGGCAAAATAGATCCCAAATCGGAATAGTCTGGATTTGGAAGGCTCACATTAGCACCAAAAGAGTTTTACGCAAGCCTGTCGGTGCTGGGTTTACAAATTTAGCATAAGGGGCGATTTTCAAAAGTCCGAAAAGCGGCTGTATAGCGGATTTATTACTTATTTCCTAAGGTTATGAAACTGCAATAGTAATATGCAAATAAGCGATTAATAATCCTATTTACCCACCCGCTCCTTTAAAATTATCACCTTCATTCAGCCAGTTTATATCCTTCATGTATTCGTTCTCTCACGGCAGATTTCTGCGCCTGGGCGTGTTTTCTTTGTCCCTTTGGCTTCCTATATTTGCCAACGCCACTCCCACATCACACACCTCCTTCAGTTACGCCGCCCGCCAGCGGATGCAAAACCGTGCGCGATTGCTAAAGCGATACCACGCGCATCTGAAAAAACAGGCCAGCTACATTGTAGAAGGGAACGCACAAAGCAGAAGGGCGCTGCGCCAGCACAACCGCGAGCAGATAAAACAGCATCCAGAATGGTTTCCTGCGCCGCTCAAGTCGAGTGACAGACGCTGGCAGGCGTTGGCAGAAAACAACCATTTCTTAAGCAGCGACCACCTGCACAATATCACTGAAGTGGCGATCCACCGCCTGGAGCAACAGCTTGGTAAGCCTTACGTCTGGGGCGGCACGCGGCCTGATAAAGGCTTCGACTGCAGCGGGTTGGTTTTTTATGCCTACAACAAGATTCTCGAGGCGAAGCTCCCGCGCACGGCCAATGAGATGTATCACTACCATCGGGCAACGATTGTGGCGAATAACGACCTGCGCCGGGGAGATTTGCTGTTTTTCCATATCCACAGCCGCGAGATAGCCGATCATATGGGCGTGTATCTGGGCGATGGGCAATTTATCGAGTCGCCACGTACCGGCGAAACCATTCGGATAAGCCGGTTAGCTGAACCTTTCTGGCAGGACCATTTTTTAGGTGCTCGGCGGATTTTGACGGAAGAGACGATTTTGTAGGACGGATAAGGCGTTTACGCCGCATCCGGCAATTGTGCACTGGTGCCGGATTCTTACATCAACGCCCCCATAATCTTCAACTCCAGCTCATCCGGCACTTCGTTATACGACAGCACATGCAGCCCCGGCGCAAACAACCTTGCGTAGCGCGCCAGCAAAGGGCGTAACTGCGGCGGCACCAGCAGCACTGGGTCTTTCCCCGCCGCTTTCATCTGTTCCTTCACCTGCGGCATCGTACTCTGGAACTGGTTGAGCATATTCGGGTCAACCGGCACGCTGTCGAGCATCACTTTGCCGCCCTGTTGCGCCTGATTCACCACGTTGGTCAGCAGATTTTCCAGTTCATTATTCAGCGTATACACCGTCAGCTCCTGCTTGCGAACGAACGGATGGGTAATACTGCGCCGCAGCGCCAGGCGCACATCGGCCGCCAGCAGAATATGATCCTTGGTCACCGTGCTACTGGCGACCAGCACGGTGGCGATGGTGACGATATCGCGCAGGGAAACGCCTTCGGTCAACAGAGCCCGGTACACCTTCAGCAACTGGCTGTAGTTCAGCGCCGCGCTCAAATCTTCCGCCAGTCGCGGAGCCATCGACGACAGGCGGTTATGCAACTGCGTGATGTCATCATAGTTAAACAAATCAGGAATATAGCTGCGTACAATCTTGTTCACATGGGTGGCAATCACGCTGGCGCTGTCGATCACCTGATACCCCATATTCAGCGCCTTCG
>OBUY01000422.1_pt1 | contig 17801 bp, 17 predicted proteins | sample 1475781 | NCBI WGS metagenome assembly OBUY01 (sample SAMEA2579912, study PRJEB22360) | human gut metagenome | biome: human gut; feature: human-associated habitat; material: faeces | place: Denmark | collected 2008/2010 | reverse complement strand
TGGTGATCGGCCCGTCTTGGGTTGGCGACATGATGATGTCGCAAAGTCTCTATCGTACGCTCCAGGCGCGCTATCCCCAGGCGATAATCGACGTGATGGCACCTGCCTGGTGCCGTCCGTTATTGTCGCGGATGCCGGAAGTCAACGAAGCCATTCCCATGCCCCTCGGTCATGGGGCGCTGGAGATTAGCGAACGCCGCAAGCTGGGGCATAGCCTGCGCGAAAAACGTTACGACCGCGCCTACGTCTTACCCAACTCCTTTAAATCAGCATTAGTGCCTTTCTTCGCAGGTATTCCTCATCGCACCGGCTGGCGGGGTGAAATGCGCTATGGTTTACTCAACGATGTTCGCGTACTTGATAAAGAAGCCTGGCCACTGATGGTGGAACGCTATGTCGCGCTGGCCTACGACAAAGGCATTATGCGCACAGCACAAGATCTGCCGCAGCCACTGCTATGGCCGCAGCTACAGGTGAGCGAAGGTGAAAAATCGTATACCTGTAATCAATTTTCCCTCTCATCAGAACGCCCGATGATTGGCTTTTGCCCTGGTGCAGAGTTTGGTCCGGCAAAACGCTGGCCGCACTACCACTACGCGGAACTGGCGAAACAGCTCATTGATGAAGGTTATCAGGTGGTTCTGTTTGGCTCGGCTAAAGATCATGAAGCGGGTAATGAGATCCTCGCGGCATTGAATACCGAGCAGCAGTCGTGGTGTCGTAATCTGGCAGGGGAAACGCAGCTTGATCAAGCAGTTATCCTGATTGCGGCTTGTAAAGCCATTGTCACTAATGATTCAGGGCTGATGCACGTTGCGGCAGCGCTTAATCGCCCACTGGTTGCACTGTATGGCCCGAGCAGCCCGGACTTCACACCGCCGCTTTCCCATAAAGCGCGGGTGATCCGCCTGATTACGGGTTATCACAAAGTGCGTAAAGGTGACGCCGCAGAGGGTTATCACCAGAGCCTGGTCGACATTACGCCACAACTCGTGCTGGAAGAACTCAACACGCTGTTGTTACAAGAGGAAGCCTGACGGATGCGGGTACTGATCGTCAAAACATCGTCGATGGGCGATGTTCTCCACACGCTGCCCGCGCTCACCGATGCACAGCAGGCAATCCCGGGGATTACGTTTGACTGGGTGGTGGAAGAAGGTTTTGCACAAATTCCTTCCTGGCACGCCGCCGTTGAGCGGGTTATTCCGGTAGCGATACGTCGCTGGCGTAAAGCGTGGTTTTCAGCGCCTGTTAAAGCAGAGCGGAAAGCGTTTCGTGAAGCGCTACGGGCGGAAAACTATGACGCGATTATTGATGCTCAAGGACTGGTAAAAAGTGCCGCGCTGGTGACACGTCTGGCGCATGGCGTTAAGCATGGAATGGACTGGCAAACTGCTCGCGAACCACTGGCAAGCCTGTTTTATAATCGCAAGCACCATATTGCGAAACAGCAGCACGCCGTAGAACGAACCCGTGAGTTGTTCGCTAAAAGCCTGGGGTATAGCAAACCACAAACCCAGGGCGATTATGCTATTGCGCAGCATTTCCTGACAAATCCACTACCGGATGCTGGTGAATATGCTGTATTTCTGCATGCCACGACCCGTGATGATAAACACTGGCCGGAAGAGCACTGGCGAGAATTAATCGGCTTGCTGGCAGATTCGGGGATCCGCATTAAACTCCCTTGGGGCGCACCGCATGAAGAAGCTCGGGCGAAAAGGCTGGCGGAGGGATTTGATTATGTCGACGTATTGCCGAAGATGAGTCTGGAAGGAGTTGCCCGAGTGCTGGCCGGGGCGAAATTCGTGGTTTCGGTAGATACGGGGTTAAGCCATTTAACTGCGGCTCTGGATAAACCCAATATCACTGTTTATGGACCGACCGATCCGGGATTAATTGGCGGATATGGGAAGAATCAGGTGGTTTGTAGGGCCCCGGGGAAAAGCTTAATTAATCTCAACGGTCACGCAGTTTTGGAAAAATTATCATCATTATAAAGGTAAAACATGCCAACCTTCATTAAACTCCAATCATGGAAACCTTATGCTCTAAAATCATCTACGATTTTAGAGATAATGACTTATATATTAAGTTTTTTTTCGTTGATAATTGCATTCGTCGATAACACTTTCAGCATAAAGATATATAATATCACTGCTGTAGTTTGCTTATTATCACTAATTTTACGTGGTAGACAAGGAAATTATAATATAAAAAAACTTATTCTTCCCCTTTCTATATTTTTTATAGGATTGCTTGATTTAATTTGGTATTCTTTATTTAAAGTAGATAACTCACCATTTCGTGCTACTTACCATAATTACTTAAATACTGCCAAAATATTTTTATTTGGTTCTTTTATTGTTTTTTTAGCCCTTACCAGCAAACTAAAACAAAAAAAAGAAATTGCATTATATGTTATGTATTCTCTGTCATTTATAATTGCCGCATATGCATTTTATATTAATAGAATTTATGAACATGATCGCATTTCTTTTGGTATAGGAACGGCAACAGGAGCGGCATATTCAACTATGTTAATAGGCATAGTTAGTGGTGTTGCAATTCTTTATACTAAAAAAAATCATCCTTTTTTATTTTTATTAAATAGTTGCGCGGTGCTTTATGTTCTGGCACTAACACAAACCAGAGCAACCCTACTGCTCTTCCCTGTGATTTGTACTGTTGCATTAATAGCTTATTATAACAAATCACCAAAAAAATTCAGCACCGCTATCATTCTACTAATTACCATATTGGCTAGTGTTGTAATTATATTTAATAAACAAATTCAATATCGTTATAACGAAGCGTTAAATGATTTAAACAGTTACACCAATGCTAATAGCGTGACTTCCTTAGGTGCAAGACTAGCAATGTATGAAATTGGTTTAGATATATTCAAAGAATCACCTTTTTCATTTAGATCTGCAGAGTCGCGCGCTGAAAGTATGAATTTGTTAGTCGCAGAACACAGCAGACTGAGAGGGGCATTGGATTTTTCTAACGTACATCTGCATAATGAGATAATTGAAGCTGCTTCACTGAAAGGTATGATGGGAATTTTTTCCACTATATTCTTCTATTTCTCACTATTTTATACAGCATATAAAAAACGCGCATTGGGTTTGTTGATATTAACGCTTGGCATTATGGGGGTTGGACTCAGTGATGTGATCATATGGGCACGCAGCATTCCAATTATCGTTATATCCGCCATAGTTCTCTTACTCGTTATTAATAATCGCAACAATACTATTAATCAAGAATAGACAAGTTTAAGAAGTGAGTTAAAACTCACTTCTTATCTATACAACTTAATCTCTTTACTGAATCAGTTAAAGTTTCAGTATCGATATCTTTTACCGTAAATGTTGGGGATACTATTTGTATAGATTGATGATTATTCGGAGCCCAAATTAAATGTGAGGGATATTCCGGAGCACGTGAATTAGGATAAAATGCAAGCGTTGGTTTATGATAAGCCGCAGCGATATGAACAAGAGCTGTATCAACAGAAATGACAAAATCACTATACCTGGTCAACGCAACAGTATAAATAAATTCGTTGAAAGGTAGTGTTTCAATTTCAGATATTGGTATTGTCAATAAATCTTGCGGTAACCCGGTAAATATCACTCGATAATTTTTAAACCATATCTTCACTTCTTGATATATAAATTTTATTTGTTCAGGAGTAAGTCGGCATATTTTTTTTGCACCTAATGGGTTAATGATGACTATTTTTGTATTTCCAATAAAATCTTTTATTTTATTTTCAACATCTACAGGTAAATGCAAGTCGTAGTCGGTGGAAAATTCACCCTCACCATAAATATGCTTCAGTATTTCTGTTGCTCGTGTACTCATGTGTTCTTTTAAACATTCATCGTGGGGATGGTAAAATGAATAGTAACGCTTATACCATTGATCAAAACCCAAAATGTAAGAATCTTTTAAACTTGATAATATTAAACTATGCTTAAATGAAGGCATAGTTTCAAAGGGGTCTAATACAATATCGAACTGTAAATCCCGCAGATGCTTACATAGACTAAGCATTTTAAGGAAGCCAGTTGATTCTTTAATACAGAAATCAAATATATTTTTATTATTAGAGAGAAACTCCCCACCCTTTCTATTTGTGAGAATGGTTATTTTAACCCCTTTACTGTAAAGTTCACGATAAATCGAACTTAATACAATTAGATCACCGAGTTTATTATTATCATGAATTATAAGACATGATTTAACTTGCGCAGGTTCTGTAACTTGATTATTAATTTCCCTACGAAATATAAAAGAAAGGAAATTAATCTTGATTTTGTTTATATAAAATCTTTTCTTTTTATGAAAAGTTCCTAGGCGCATTTTTATACCATATTATTTTAGTTTCATGATGTTTAATTAGCATAAGAATCAGTTGAGACTTCATATTGTATTTTTATTCTTGTCTCATCTTTTGATTCTTCGGTACTGATTTCTTGAAGTTTAATGAATGGAATTACATCGTAAGAAATAGCTGTATCATCAGATAAATTATAAATATTAATATCTTCTACATTATCACGCATAAAACGGAAGAATGGTAATATTTTGAATAAATCCCTACTCAATTCCGAGGGCATGGGATTATTATTTTCATCATAGAATCTCGAGCAGCTACCAGTTAAATCCAGACCAGAACAAATAATCCGTGCATACTTCAGTGAATATGCTATTTGAATTGCAGCAAAGGCAATAGTATGACATGAGCAATAACCAAGACTGATGTCCTTGCAAAATCCGACCAGACGACCTCTTTTAGACCAAGGTACAGAGATCAGCAGTTCTTTGTGAATCTGACTCAAAATATTAAATTTGATCTTCTTTATAAAACCACCTTTTTCCCGGCGGTAAAAAGACCGTAATACAAGGCAGTTCTGGAGGATATAAAGTTTATCTTCTTCGGAAGCGTGTTCATAAACGTCAATGTTTACTATGGTATAACGACTTCTCTGGCTAAATTTATAAAAATCATCACGACGCTGATGTAAAAAGCGAACATCTGTAAGTACATATATAAAGGGAACAATATTATGACTTAACAGATATTGCGCTGAACCATTGACAGCAATAATATCCTTTGCCCGTAATATCGACAAAGGCGTCTTTTGCGATGTGGGACCAGACAGAAAAATAATAACATCATCAGATGTCTTATTTTCTATCAGGTTTTCAACATCTTTTTTGTCAATGTATCTAATATTCTTCATGATAAACCTGTGAAATAAATAACTCCGCTTAAAACTGTCCTGGTGAAGACACGTAATTGTTGGATATTTCTATTTTAGCGTGCTGGTTTCCCTTTCAAACGCCGCATAAAATTGCGCATTTTTTTACGATATACTAAAAGATAATAACCTAGATCTTTAATCTCATTTTTAATACCGTAATGACGCTCTAAATCAATACGATCTTTCGCTTTACGCTGTGCTGAAGCGCGTTTTCCTGAAAGATCAATAATTCTAACCTCACCATTTTTTATAATGAAGTTACCACGATGAGGATCACCAGAAACCATACCATGTTGATGCAATGAATTAATTGATTGCTGAATTTTATTTTTTAGCACATCATCAATATCGGGTATATCACACAACTCTACACCATCAATGTACTCGATAATCATGATATAAGTATGGACGAATCGTAAGGTTTTTCGCTCAGCCAACAAATAAAAATCATTGAGGGTATTTAACCCTTCATTTCGTACTTTTTGAGTTTGCTCAAAAAGACGTTCGTAATAATCACCTTTTAACAGCGACTTAAAGAAACGTTCGTTACGCTTAACTTTCGGAGAAAAGACCTTAAGTATTAATTTACCGTAATCGGTATCAATAAGCATGACTTTCGTATCATCAATAGAACGAAAAACTTTGATGATATTTATATTATAAGACAAGAAGTCATTTAATACATTGAGATACTTTGAATTGCTTTCATCGGTAAAAACAACTAAGTCTTTGATCTTGTTCTTCTGAATCATGATAAACCAGTTAAATGTTATTTACGGTAATATTTTCGGCAAAGATAACAGACTCCTGCTATGATTCCTGAGATATAATGATGTTGCACTAACAGATGTTTATATCTTTTTTTAAATTCAATAATTGATTTTGCATCTCGCGGAGAGTCATCTTTCCAGGGGGAATTTTCTAACGCTATTTTATAGTATTTCACCGATGGATATATTGCCCATTTGTGCCACGGTTTAGTAGCACCTGTATAATGAATAAGAAGAGTACTTTCTGTAATCAACTTTTTATAGTTTTGATGTGTTTTATCTTTTAATTCACTTTTAATTGTATAAATTGTATTGTACTCACGAGGTAAAAATATTGTCATTCCCTTCAGTAAGACATTCATAACATCCTGGTCAGGATATTTATAAATATTATCTTTGCTCATAAGAATAGACAACGCTTTTTCTGTTAGTTTTGCGTCAACCCATTTTTTTAAGTCTAAATAAACGACACCAGAATTAAAGTACTGCCCCAGTAGTTCAGGATCAGACAACCTTGACACTGCCTTTTCCTGCATTGGCTCAACATCTTTAACAACAGCAGCCACCGCTCCGTTTAAATCCAGATGCAATAGCGGGCTAATATCACCTTTACAAACAACATCCGCATCAAGATAAAGCAAACGATCAAGCGTTAAACCCAATAATTGAAATGCAAATAAGCGAAAGTACATTGCTCTTGACCAGACCTGTGTACAAGGCAAGCACTGAAGCTTATCAGTATTAATTCTATATAACGTGATTCTTAATTGGTATTGTTCTGCAAGTTTTGCGACTTTTTGAAAAAAATCATCATTGTAGATATCAGCAATAATATAAAAATCAAGATTAATATGTCGATTATTTAGAACAATTGATGTGATAGAAACACCTACACCATCAAGATAATTAGCATCGACACCATAGGCAACATTTAAACATTCAGAAGTATTTATATCAGTTAGCCGGAAATCCCAGGCTTTAACTTTATCTATCTCTATGGCAGGAAATGAGTCCACAATGCTACCCTTATATCATTATTTTATAGTTTCCCAGTTTTAATGCATTATCTTTTTAATAAAATACAAAAGATAATTGCTAAATCCTTTTAGATATCTATGCTTTTTAAGCATATGTTTTGCGCTATACCTTAATTGATTGCTATTGTTAGGTTTCAGCAACGCCGTATTCTTCCATGGCGAAGCATTTTTTGCCTCCATAAAGGCTTGTGATACAGGATAATCCCAGGCCCAGTCATGCCAGGGCTTGGTTGGACCGATATAATGGATAAAAATAGTATTTTCGTTTACTGGGTTTTTAAAACTTTCTTTGAGTTGATAATTTAAGCTAAACTGGGTGTTATATTTAATATCAGCAAAAATAAGTTTGTCTGCCAGCAGCATATTTAATACATCCTGATCAGGATGTGTTATTTTTTTGATTATTTCTGGTTCATTTAACATTGCAATGGCTCGCGCAGAAACCAGCTCGACTGCCCATTGTTCTGTATTGATAAATAAAAAACCAGAGTTAAAGTAACCTTTAGCAATCCCCGCAACACCTAACGAATGTGCGCGTTTTTCCCACCAGTCAGCCTGGCCTTCCGTAACAACCATTGCGACTTTATAGTCTGGAAACGAGAAATCGATTAGTGGCTCAATAGCCCCCTGGCAAATGATATCTGCATCCAGATAAAGGACTTTAGGCACCTTATTAATAAAGTAATCCGCAATAATAAATCGAAAATATATTGCATAAGTCCAGTTCTTGGTACTTGGCAATGATCGAAGTCGATCACCATTAATCAGATATATTTTAATTCTGGTTTTATACTGTAACGCCAGGGCATCAAAATACTTACGATCATCATCACCAAAATAATCAGTAAAAATATGGAAACACAATCGACTTCCTTCATTATATTTTAATATAGAAGCAATCGATATTCCGCAACCAAAAAGAAAATTTTTGTCAGTTCCATAAGCGATGTCCAGACAAAGATTTTCTGTTTCTACTTTATGATTATAATCAATAACTGAATTAAGAAACTCAGTTTCCTGGAAAAACACCTGCTGCATTATTTCCTCCGGGAAATAGCAGAAATAATTATCTTATGTAATCTGTCGTAATACTTCGGTTTATAAAACTTATCTATCGATGAAGGAATTTTTCCATGTTCGATATGAATTTCACCTGCTATATATTTATTCAGAAGAGTTACAAAACCAGTAATATCTCCCGGTTGATACAGATGACCATTAACATCAGATTGAATAATGTCAGCAGGTCCGGAGACACAATCGGCACTGATACAAGGAATTCCCCATGATAAAGCTTCAAGTAAAGTCATTGGGAAACCTTCAAAAGATGACGTGAGTAATAACGCAGTCACTTTTTTAATATCTTGCTGGACTAATTCCCAAGGATGTTGTTGCCAACCATACCAGACAATTCGATCATCAATATTTAATTCTCTACTATAAGCCTGGCATTTTTCAAAATCGGAGCCATCACCCAATGCATGGAGTTTCCAGTTACCTTGAGCTTGTGATAAGCCATCAAGGAGGTCTTTAACCCGCTTCTGTCCCTCGAATTTCATACGCCCAACATAAATGAACGTTGCCGTTTCGCCTTCCTCAGGCGCAGGAATGACTGTGTCTTTAGCTTCGGCTGGATTAAAAATAACATTTATCGTCGATTCTGGTACACCCCGATTAATCATTTGCTGTTTAATGCCAGAGCTGATTGCTAAATGATAGTCGGCACAGGTGATATATTCAGCATGTTTTTTGTGATCTAAAGAAAAATGTGGCCATGAAAATACTGGCACATCAATTTCTGATTTTTTACGTGCTTTGGCCGCATACAAACACGAGATAACGTCAATACAAATAACAACATCTGGCTGATAATCCTGAAGCCATTTTCTTAAAGCATGAATATGTTTCGTTCGACGCAAAAAACCTAACCGAATATTGGAAAATGAACACGAGTATTCAATACCTTCCAACCATCCCTTATCCATTTTGTCATTGCGACAAAAGAAAAACATTTCACTTTGGATGTGTTGTTGCCTGAAGGTATTAATGACATCGCGGATAACCGTTTCCATGCCACCAAATCCAGAAACCGCTTCGCCGATAAATGCTATTTTCATAATTATATTAGTTTTCCATCTAAATTTTCACGTTGAATAATTTAGCGAACAGATAATGATAATAATAAGAAATGGCTTTGCCATATTTCCCTTCGGACCAATAAACTTTAGCTTTTAACCTAATATCACTTGATGATGGTGATAACATCCTTTTATGATGTCTCCACGGTGAATTATAAAAATAACGTTCAAAGTTTTGTGCCCTAAATATTTTATACCATGGTTTATTCTGAGTAACATAATGCATTATAATTGTGTTGGGTAAATTTTTTTGTTCTTCATCACATCTTACTGATAATGTTGTCTTTTTATTATATTTTTTATCGAGATAATATAATCGCCCATTAAGTAAAATATTTAGCACATCCTGGTCTGCATACCTATATACTTTCCCATTGTTGATCATCTCCAACGCTTTTTGTGTTATGTTCTCGTTTTTCCATGCGCTGGTATTAATAAGCATAACTCCGGCATTAAAATAATTGATAAATTCAATGCCATAGTCTAACTGTTTCACACGGTCTTGCATATCTGGTGAGTCAGGGATGACGCATGCTATATAATCATTTAAATCGTAATCAACGAGCTCATATAAAGAGCTATTACATATGATATCACAATCAAGATAAAGTATATTTGTTATTTTATCATCAATAACCTCTGGGATTAAAAAACGCAAACACGTTGATAAAGGGATGCCCAGGATTAAGGTGTCCGGATTAATATCAAATTCATCTGTCACATGATATACTGATATTGACGTATTCGGTCCCTCTAGTTCGGAAAATACGGAGAATTCATTTTCACTTATTCCTGAAACAAGAAGGTGAAAATGAAGATTAATATCACTATTATTTGAAATGATTGAATATAATGCAACACCCGCTGGCATTATGAATCCACGGTCAAAGCATAATGCTATATGCAAATGTTTAACATTCGGTATTTCGTGTTGAAATAAATTTTGTTTCTTAGCGACGAAGTTCCTAATATTTAACAATTTTTAAGCCCTTATTATAAGAAATGAACATTTAAAGCTTTTTCCTTATTGTTCTTTCTTTTATTTTTTGCGCCTTAATTCCTGCTTCTTTAATTAAGTTAACTTCCCGCAATAGAACTTCGTGTAAAGGCATTCCAAAATAAACCTTCATAAATCGCCATATATCTCTCTGCGTCAGACCAATATTCATTGATGAGAAATATAAGCCAATCAAGTCTTTATCGCGCCAACGGCGCGGTACTTTTGAGCGTATCTGCGCCCGATGTAGATCGATAACCGAAATTTTTAATTCATCTTCCCGGCCAGTAAATGGCAAATGAAGCAAAAAGTGGCAAATGTAACAGTCACGGTGATTTATCCCTGCTGCGTGCATTTTACGCACCATGGTTGCCACTCGCGTGATCAACATACGTTTAATACGCACATCAGGTGGGTTGACTGCCCAATCTGCACAATAATCTTCAAGGCTAATCGTGGGAGTGAGATCTTCGGTAATAATAAATGATGTACGGGTTAATGGATTTAAACCTTTTTCACCAAACCCAATGCCATTCATCGTATCAACACCGACATCACTCAGGCGATGAATAGCATGCCACTCTCTGTCTGCACCCAAAACGGGCATCCGCAATGAGAGCAGATTTTTTATAATCTCTTTTAATGTTGTCCCCTTGTGCCATTTAAGAAAATAGCTTTTCCCGGACAGTTCAAAGCGTAATGTGCGACGTGTCTCCAGTTCGCGGAAGACCTCGCCATTCAGTTCCTTAACTTCGGCAAAAGCATCTTTACCACGCCAAAGTGTGGCAAGCGGCTCTTTTAATTCAACCATCTAAACCACCTGTAATGATATCCGCGGCTTTCTCTGGCAAGCTATACAAATCCTGAGTATCGGCATAATGGCGAGCATTCTCCGCCCAGGCCATTCGCAATGAAGATTGTGTTAATGCTTTACGTAAAACTTCATTTAATTGTTCCTGGGAGAAAGGTTCAGCGATAACCGTTCCACAATTGGCATCGGCAATATAATGCGCGTAGCCGCATACCGCTGTTGTCAAAACAGGTAATCCAGCAGTGATCGCTTCAAGGAGAACGATACCAGCAGCTTCCTGATAAGCGGGATGCAATAATAAATCGGCTGCAGCCATTAATTCTGACACATCATTGCGACCGGAAAAGAAATGCACGTTGCTCCGCACGCCGAGTTTTTCTGCCAGCACTTCGAATTTTCGCGGTTTATCCTGGCCAACAACAAACAAAAGCGTATTGTGGCGTAATGATTCCGGTAACGCTGCCAAAGCTTCAATTGAGCGATCCACACCTTTACGAACAAAATCTGATCCAACTTGTAGCAATAAGTTTTGTTGCTCTTTTATGCCATTTTTCTGGCGATAAATTTCACGGCTATTTGGGATTTGCGCGCTGTATTTTCTGTCCGGATAGATGCCGGGGGGAAGAATTTTAAAACGTTCAGGTTCAGTTTGATAATGCTTCTGGAAATCGGTGATTTGCTTATCAGTCAGCATCATGAGTTTCGTCGATTTACCATGCTCGAAAGTCGCTCGCTCAAATGCGGCATAATGACGATAACGTGATGTTAGACGATATAAAAAACCTTTTTCTTGCGCAACTTTCTCGGCGTAACAAACATCAGCGGCAAAATAAACATCCAACCCAGGCATCTTATTAAACCCAACAACGCGATCAGCGGGATGCGCTTTGAGATGATTTTGTACCCAGGCATAATATTCTGCATTGCGTCCATGGTTGGTATGGGACTTAACTGGCACATGAATAAGCTCAAATGTTTTTGGGCACTCGCCTTCCCACGACTGCGTATAGACCCGAACATGGTGGCCTCGTGCGGCAACGGTTGATGCAATACGCATAAAATCACGTTGAAGCCCACCAAAAGGAAAATATTTATATAAACAAAACGCCACGATCATAATTGTGCATTCCTGTCAACTGAAGGGGCATCTTCTGGCAGCAGCTTTTCCGTAGCGGCGATAACATCTTCCGCGGGGATAACAGAAAGATATTTTTTATTGCGGTCAAGTTCATGTCGGCTCGGCATTTGCTGATAATTCCCCGCCCAGAATTGAATAATATTCTCAGTCCAGGGACGCCAGAATATGTGATCAGTTGCACCAAATAAACTAATTATTGGCGTTTTCACTGCCGCTGCAATATGTCCTGGTGCAGAATCCACACCAATAAAGAGTACGGCATGATCAATTAAAGCACCCAGTTCAGTAAACCGTGTTTTACCCGCAAGGCCAGCGACAGGTTTTGTTTGGCAGCCTTGCACTATTTCATCGATACAGGCGAGATCATCTGCCGAAGGCCCGCAGGTCAGCACAACCTGATACCCTCGCTGTTGCAACGCATCGATAACCTTAGAAAATTTATCGTTATCCCAGCACTTAAATATCTGACGAGCAGTCGGCTGGATAACAACATAATGCTCTTTCACGCCCAGAGTATCTAATTCCTGGCGCATCTTCTTCCAGCAATCTTCGGCGTAACTCATTGTTGTATCAGTGTAGAAATCGGTAATACCTAATGGCTCAAGGACCGATAAATTACGCTCAACAATATGTGTGCCGTGTATTGGCGCTAAGTGTGTAAAGCTTTTTTTCCAGATGCTATGCTGCCGATGACCATAAAGTTGCGATATTTTCACCTGTGCGGGTAAACAACGTACCAACAGTGCCACCATCCACTGATCCGTAAGATTAATGACCAGGTCGTAATTATTCGCACGCAGAGTTTTTATCAATGAAAGCACATTTTTAATTTTATCGAATGTTCCTGCACTTTTATTGCTTATACCGTAGAGCGCATTAATTTCCAGGTTTTCAGACAAAATAGGGATGGTGTCCTGATAAAGCAGCATATCGATTTTTGCATCAGGATAATTCTGCTTGAGCGTACTGATGACAGGAGTGGTTAATAACATATCTCCATGATATCGCATCTTTATGACCAGGATTTTTCGAAATGGCTTTTCCACTAGCGACTCTTTTGTGTGATTGTCTGGTTAAGTTAAGCAGAAAAAAAGCACGCTACCGCCCCAGGCTCAACAGCTACCTGAATACTGATAACGCACTTACTTTGACGTGCTAGTGTAGCATTTCTTTCGCAGCAATCCGACCCGAATGATTTTTATACACAAAATATGTTTTAATCATAAAAATCATATGGATAAGAAAAAGCGCGCAGATAATACCGGTATAGCCGATGTAGAGTTGAAAATAGGGTCGAGTTTCAATAAATCGCATAAAAATACAAAAAAACTGGAGATGTAGCGGCAGTTCAGGCCAAACAGAAGCTATTTAAGTCAAAAACGGGAAAAGTAATGGTAAAGCCCCAGCTAAATACATAGAATCCCCAGCACATCCATAAGTCAGCTATTTATTATGCTTGAATTGCTTTACACCGCCCTTCTCTACCTTATTCAGCCGTTGATCTGGATACGGCTTTGGGTGCGCGGACGTAAGGCTCCGGCCTATCGAAAACGCTGGGGTGAACGTTACGGTTTTTACCGCCATCCGCTGAAACAAGGCGGCATCATGCTGCACTCCGTCTCCGTCGGTGAAACCCTGGCGGCGATCCCGTTGGTGCGCGCGCTGCGTCATCGCTATCCTGATTTGCCAATTACCGTCACGACTATGACGCCGACCGGCTCGGAACGCGTGCAATCTGCTTTCGGTAAAGATGTTCAGCACGTCTATCTGCCTTACGATCTACCCGATGCGCTCAACCGTTTTCTTAATAAAGTCGATCCTAAACTGGTGTTGATTATGGAAACGGAGCTGTGGCCTAACCTGATTGCGGCACTACATAAGCGCAAGATCCCGCTGGTTATCGCCAATGCGCGACTTTCTGCACGCTCTGCGGCGGGGTACGCCAAACTGGGCAAATTTGTTCGTCGCTTGTTGCGTCGTATTACACTAATCGCCGCGCAAAACGAAGAAGATGGCGCGCGTTTTGTGGCGCTGGGCGCAAAAAATAATCAGGTGACTGTTACTGGTAGCCTGAAATTCGATATCTCGGTAACTCCGCAGCTAGCCGCTAAAGCAGTAACACTGCGCCGCCAGTGGGCTCCTCATCGTCCGGTATGGATTGCCACCAGCACTCACGATGGCGAAGAGAGTGTGGTGATTGCCGCACATCAGGCGCTGTTGCAGCAGTTCCCTAATTTATTGCTCATTCTTGTTCCACGTCATCCGGAACGCTTCCCGGATGCGATTAACCTTGTCCGCCAGGCTGGGCTAAGCTATATCACACGCTCTTCCGGAGAAATCCCTTCCGCCAGTACACAAGTGGTAATTGGCGATACGATGGGCGAGCTGATGCTGCTGTATGGCATTGCCGATCTCGCTTTTGTTGGCGGTTCATTGGTCGAACGCGGTGGGCATAATCCGCTGGAAGCCGCCGCACACGCTATTCCGGTACTGATGGGGCCGCATACTTTTAACTTTAAAGACATTTGCGCACGGCTGGAGCAGGCAAGCGGGCTGATTACCGTCACCGATGCCGCGTCACTGGCAAAAGAGGTTTCCTCTTTGCTCACTGACGCCGATTACCGTAGTTTCTATGGCCGTCATGCCGTTGAAGTGCTGTATCAAAACCAGGGCGCGCTGCAGCGTCTGCTTCAACTGCTGGAACCTTACCTGCCACCGAAAACGCATTGAGGTTGTTATGCAAAAACGGGCGATTTATCCGGGGACTTTCGATCCCATTACCAATGGTCATATCGATATCGTGACGCGCGCTACGCAGATGTTCGATCACGTTATTCTGGCGATTGCCGCCAGCCCCAGTAAAAAACCAATGTTTACCCTGGGAGAGCGTGTGGCGCTGGCTCAGCAGGCAACCGCACATCTGGATAACGTTGAAGTGGTCGGTTTTAGTGATTTGATGGCGAACTTCGCCCGTAATCAACAAGCCACGGTACTGATTCGTGGCCTGCGTGCGGTAGCAGATTTTGAATATGAAATGCAACTGGCGCATATGAATCGCCACTTAATGCCGGAGCTGGAAAGCGTCTTCTTGATGCCTTCGAAAGAGTGGTCGTTTATTTCTTCATCGTTGGTGAAAGAAGTTGCGCGCCATGAGGGTGATGTCACCCATTTCCTGCCGAAGAATGTCCATCAGGCGCTGATGGCGAAGTTAGCGTAGCTTTTATGCCGGATGGAATGCCATCCGGCTCGCATGAATTACTTCTGGCACTGTCGGCAATAAAATGTCGCCCGCTGCGCATGTTTAGTCGCCACAATCAGCGTACCACAAACCCGACACGGTTCGCCTTTACGCCCGTAAACCTGTAATTCCTGCGCGAAATAACCTGGTTTTCCGTCGCTTTGCAGAAAATCTTTCAGCGTCGTGCCGCCCTGCTCAATAGAACGCAGTAACACTGCTTTAATCACCCGTGCCAGCAGTTCGCACTCCGCCAGCGACAGCGATGACGCCAGCCGATCCGGATGGATCCCCGCAGCAAACAGTGACTCGCTGGCATAGATATTCCCCACGCCCACCACCAGCTTGTTATCCATCAGCCAGGGTTTAATCGCTGTCTTTTTCTTCGCGCATTTCTGATGCAGGTATTCGCCGTTGAAATCATCGCTAAGCGGCTCCGGTCCAAGATGTGCCAACACATTGTGTCCTTCCAGCTCTTTGGTCCACAACCAGGCACCAAAGCGACGAGGATCGGTATATCGCAGCACTTTGCCGTTGCTCATCACCAAATCAACATGGTCATGCTTTTCAGGAGGACGTTCTTCCGTAAGTATGCGCAGACTGCCAGACATACCCAGATGAATGATGATCCAGCCTTCCGGCAATTCCAGCAACAGATATTTAGCGCGGCGCTGCACACTAAGCACCGGCTGGTCACTTAGACGGTAGATTTCTTCCGAGACTGGCCAGCGCAAACGCCCGTTGCGGACCACCGCATGAAGAATGGTCGCGCCAACGAGATGCGGTTCAATGCCGCGGCGGCTGGTTTCAACTTCTGGTAATTCAGGCATAGCATCTCCTGGAATGAACAGATGCAGTCAATATGGGGGCAAGCAGATAACAAAAAACCCCGCCGGAGCGAGGTTTTTATTACATCAAAGCGAGAATTATTTGATTTTCGCTTCTTTGTAGATCACGTGCTGGCGTACAACTGGATCGAATTTTTTCAGTTCCAGTTTTTCCGGCTTAGTACGTTTGTTCTTCGTAGTGGTATAGAAGTGACCAGTACCAGCAGAAGAAACCAGCTTGATTTTCTCACGAATACCTTTAGCCATGATTTATTTCCTCTAAGTACTTAGTACTTTTCGCCACGGGCACGCAGTTCAGCCAGAACTGTATCGATGCCTTTTTTATCGATTACACGCATACCTTTAGCAGATACGCGCAGGGTGACAAAACGCTTCTCGCTCTCAACCCAGAAACGGTGAGAGTGCAGGTTAGGCAGGAAACGGCGTTTAGTCGCGTTCAGTGCGTGGGAACGGTTGTTACCGGTCACCGGACGCTTGCCAGTAACTTGGCAGACTCGGGACATGTCTATTCTCCAAAAATCAAATTAGCTCGAGCTTCGTATGGGGTATTGGCGCCTCGTCAGGCTTTACAGCCCGGTCATCGCAGTTCTATGTGAACTCTCGATTGCCAGGCCCAAATGCCAAACCCGAGATTCTCAAAGGTGGCGTAGTATACGCTGACTCAGCGATGTGCTCAAGTCCCGAACAGACAAAGATCCCGAAGGATCGCGCATAGCGGGTTAAATCCAGCCGCGTTCGGCAAAAGAAACATACTCTCCACGCCCAATCACGATATGGTCGAGCACGCGTAAATCCATGAACTGACAACTTTTTATTATCCGTTCGGTGATGAGTTTATCCGCTTTACTGGGTTCAGCACAACCCGAAGGGTGATTATGGGCAAGGATCAGTGCCGCCGCGTTTATTTTTATCGCTTCCCGAACAATCTCACGCGGATGGACTTCCACATGGTTTAGTGTGCCGGAAAACAATCGGCTGTGAGTAAGTACCCGGTGTTGAGTGTCGAGAAAGATCACCATAAAGATCTCGCGCTCTTCGCCCGTAAGCTGGCTTTGTAAAAACTCGCGCGTCATCTCCGGGCTAAGTAACGGGCTTTCTTCGCGTATCCGCACGTTGTAGTAACGCCGGGCCAGTTCGGCAATCCCCTTTAACTGGGCGAATTTCGCCACACCTATTCCATGAACGCCTCTAACTTGTTCATATTCAGAGGATAACAAGCCGTAAAGAGAGCCGAAATTCTCCAGCATCTCTTTTGCCAGGGTTAGCACATCTTTTCCGTGCGTTCCTGTACGCAGAAACAGCGCCAGCAGTTCAATATCCGTTAACGCGCTAATACCCAACTTCAGCATTTTTTCACGTGGCATCAACAAGTCAGCATTGCTTTTCACCTTCACCTCCTTTGTGGAGGGCGCATCCTGTCATAGTCGTTTGGTTAAATCGACGGTCAGTTTTCAATCCTGGAAAGCGCCTCGCAAAGTGATTCTCAGGTGAAAGCACGACAACAAAAGTATTGTGATAAAATCGCCAACTTCTGGTGTCACCCAACAG
>OBUY01000421.1_pt1 | contig 17816 bp, 15 predicted proteins | sample 1475781 | NCBI WGS metagenome assembly OBUY01 (sample SAMEA2579912, study PRJEB22360) | human gut metagenome | biome: human gut; feature: human-associated habitat; material: faeces | place: Denmark | collected 2008/2010 | reverse complement strand
GATTCCTCGGTTTTCATTTCATTAAAAGTAAGAGACCTATTTTTTCAGTGGACTCCCTAATTGGGCGACTCTATTTTTATAGGGAGATTATTATGAAAAAGTTTTAGGAGTTTAAGTTAAGGTCTTCTTAACTTATGGACTTAGTATACACTTCCTAGCTTAAAATTTCCTTAAGTATTTTTAAAAATCAAATTTTTCCATTTCTCCTGCCAATTTTTCTTGGATAGACGTGTTTGATAAAGAGCCATTCGGTCTTCATTTTCTAAGAAATGAGGAGTTGGACGAACTTGAAAATTCAAAATATCCTCCAAACCGTAAGGTACATAGAGCTCAAAATCCGATTCTTCATTCAAGCGCAGTCCAACTGCCGTACACCGTTCTGGATACTTACTCATAGCATCACGGGAACTGGTATAGGGAGCAGTATGAGGGCTGTGCTGGTGCATATAGACTTGATTTTTCAATTCCCACTGGTACTGAGGAAAGTCCTCTCTCAGCTTTTTCTCTAGGGACAAGGTTTCCTCATAAGAAATATCTGGATCAAAGAAAATCACATCTACATCTGTTTCACAGTCAAAAGGGGATTTATCTGACAAGAGATTCCAGATAAAATTTCTGACAGAACCTGCTGCCAACCAGGAATCTTTCAACTCCAAGTTTCGGATGACAGTCAGAATAGCCATCATATCTGGATTTTTTCTAAAAGCCTCTAGAATTTCTTGCTTATTTTTCATTGTACTCATACCCCAAATGCTCATATGCCTTAGCCGTCGCCACCCGTCCAGACCGTGTCCGCATGATAAAACCTTTCTGGATTAGGTAAGGTTCGTACATATCCTCAACCGTCTCACGCTCTTCTGCTATGTTAACAGAAAGAGTTCCTAATCCGACAGGGCCACCACCGTACATCTCAATCATGGTCCGAAGGATTTTCTGGTCCACATAGTCCAAACCTTCATGGTCAACATCCAGCATGGTCAAAGCCTTATCGGTAATAAGATCATCGATAACCCCATTCCCCATTATCTGGGCAAAATCGCGCACTCGCTTGAGAAGACGATTGGCAATACGAGGAGTCCCACGACTACGTAGAGCCAACTCAGATGCTGCCTCATGAGTGATTTCCATCTCAAAAATATCTGCCGTCCGCTCGACAATTTCTGTCAAGTCAGCATGGGCATAATACTCCATATGCCCCGTAATCCCAAAACGTGCCCGTAGCGGATTTGAGAGCATACCAGCCCGAGTCGTCGCACCAATCAAGGTAAAAGGTGGCAACTCCAAATGAACACTGCGACTACCTTCACCAGCCCCAATCATGATATCAATGTAGAAGTCCTCCATAGCACTATAAAGCACCTCTTCCACTGACATGGGCAAGCGATGAATCTCATCAATAAAAAGGACATCCCCAGGCTCTAAGTCATTCAAAATCGCTACCAGATCTCCGGCTTTTTCAATGACTGGACCCGAAGTCTGCTTGAGATTGACACCTAGTTCGTTGGCAATAACAAAAGCCATGGTCGTTTTTCCCAAACCTGGAGGTCCAAATAAGAGCACATGATCCAGCGCCTCATCCCGCATTTTGGCAGCTTCAATAAAGATTTGGAGCTGGTCCTTGACCTTATCCTGCCCAATATATTCACGTAAGTACTGAGGACGGAGCGTGCGTTCTACTAACTCCTCATCCCCCATTATCTCATTATCTAAAATTCTACTCATGGCTCTATTATATCAAAAAACCAAGCCACAAACAAAAAAGCCACCTGATTGGGTAACTCCTGAGTTTAGCACTTATATGGTATAATATCATACGGCACTGCTACACCGCCTACGAAAGGAGGTGAGATAGCCCATGATGGATACAATACTTAAAACTATCATCGGACCAATTGTGGTCGGTGTCGTTCTTCGATTAGTTGATAAATGGCTAAACAAGGACAAATAGTGTCAAAAAGACCCCAAGCTTATTTGGACGTGAGCTTGGGGTCTTTTCTAGCCTATGATATAGACACAATACTTAATTCCCTTTTATTATCCCATAGTTCACAAAATTTGTCAAAGATTTATATTCTCTTGAACCTCTGTACTACAAGACGTTCAAGATTAAGCGAAAGTTATCGGAAAATGTTGTTTAGAACACTCCCCAAAAGCCTGAAATAGAGACAAAAAACTCCACCAGATTGGGTGACTCCCGAGTTTAGCACGTATGTGGTATAATATTCTACGGCACTGCTACACCGCCTGCGAAAGGAGGTGAGATAGCCCATGATGGAATTAGTACTCAAAACTATCATCGGACCAATTGTGGTCGGTGTCGTTCTTCGATTAGTCGATAAATGGCTAAACAAGGACAAATAGTGTCAAAAAGACCCCAAGCTTATTTGGTCGTGAGCTTGGGGTCTTTTCTAGTCCATGATATAGAACTAGTACTCAATTCCTTTTTATTATCCCATAGTTCACGAATTTTGTCAAAGGTTTATATTCTCGGCTTTTCAAGCTTTAATCGCTTTACAACAAGACTTTCAAGTTTAAGAGAAAATTAGAGATTCTATCAATTTCATAGAAATTTTGATTTAGTAAACGAAGATACAATCTTATATGTCACTTCTCATTTAATACGCCACTACTAGACAAGCAAAATCATTATTACAGCAGTTCCAGTCCTTCAATTAACAGTCACTTACAATCAAATTGAGTTTGAAGTAGCTGAAGTAACAGCAAGCCTATTTCTTAGTCATATTCGCTAAAAAAATCCCCGCCAAAATCTCAAAAAGTCCCCGCCAATTCCCCGACCAAAATCCGAAAAATATCGAAAAATGATTTTTAGAATAGTCCCCAAAAGCCTGAAATAGAGCCAAAAAACTCCACCTGATTGGGTGGAGTTAAGGGAGATTATTATGAAAAAGAAAAGTTTAGGATTTTATTAAATAAAGTTAGGAGGTCTTTATTTAATAACTATATGATACATGACGAAGCTTAAAACTAGCTTAACTTTTCGCAGATTCTACCACTTTTCAAAAAAAGTTCTATTACCATCACCTCACCCCACAAAAAAGTCACCTGATTGGGTGACTTCATTAGGAGATTATGATGAAAAAAAGTTTTAGGATTTCATTAAATAAAGTTAGGAGGTCTTTATTTAATGACTATATGATACTAGACCATCCTTAAACTTTGCTTAAGAAAAAACAAGTTTTGTTATTTTTCTCGATTCGCCCAAGTCATCCCTATACAATTATAGGTGGATAAGATTTCAAAGCCCATAGAACGATAAAATCCCAAGGTTCTTTCTGTCTGTTCTGTTACCAGCTGGACTTGATAGACATCTTTGTAATCTTTTAAAGCCTCTTTCATCAAGAGACTACCAATCTCTTGGCGCTGATAGCTAGGCAAAACAATCAAATCCTGTACAAAAACTGATGAAAAACCATCTCCAACCAAACGAATCAAGCCCACTACAGCATCACCATCAAGTGCCAGATAAATTACTAATGAATGAAATAAGGCCTGCTCCAGCATCTGAGGTTGATTTGTATAATTTGTCCAACCGACAGCCTGATAGAGATGCAAAACATCCTCTAGCTTGACAATTTCTTGCTTTTTAATAGTAATCATCTCAACACCTCTTAAAGCTCTCTCAAGCTCTTGTACTGCTGTCCATTTTTATCAAAGTTTTCAGGACGCAACCATATTTCCAAACGAGCTTTGACTTTGACCCAGTCCTTATCAATCATAGACAACCAATCCGTATCTCTCGTACGCCCCTTATAAACCACTGCCTGACGGAAGGTTCCTTCATAGACAAATCCCAAACGCTCCGCAGCTCGTCTGGATGGCAGATTTAAGGCATCGCATTTCCACTCGTAGCGACGATAGTTTAGCTCCTCAAAAACATAGTGAGCTAGGAGATACTGGGCTTCTGTCCCTATCCGTGTCCCCCTGAGTTTTGGAGAAAAAGTGACAGCTCCCACTTCTATTACTCGGTTATTCTGGTCAATGCGCATGAGAGAAAATGTTCCCAAAGCCTTACCAGTTGACCTGTCTATAATTGCATAGTAAAAACGGTCCTTACGAGCTAACATCTGATTTAAAAGGCTAACCAGCTCCTCCATGTCTGTCACTGACTCCTGAAAGAGGTAGGTCCACATCTCCCGAGGCGTATCAGGGCCATAAACAGCTAATAAATCCTCTGCATGCTTTTCCACTGAAAGAGCCTCTATTCGAGCATAACGCCCTTCTAAGAAATCAATGGACGGCAATTCACCAAGTGTATAACCTTCCATTGACTCACCAATCATCTGACCATATTCATTTACTGGCATCTTTCTTCTCCTTGTTTTACGCTGAAAATAGTATATCACAAATTGTTCTCTTTGGAAACTGGCACTGTCTTAAAACTTCATCCTCAACACTATATTAGTGACCCGCTTTCTGTCTTTTATCCTCTAAGGCTTGATTAATTCGTTGGGTGAGTTTGTGAGTCCGCCAAATTTGATACAGCCATATCAATCCATAAATTAACAAGAAAAAGAACCAAAGCAAAGGGCTCCACAAGGCTGCACCCCAGCCAAAAATTAGAGAGGTCAATACTAAGACAGTAGCTGTCACTAATAAATGAACTCCAACACGCATACTAAAAGCAAGAAACTCTAGCTTTTCAAGTATTAAAGTCAATACCCCCATAATTCCACCCATTAAAAACAGAGCTAGAATATTTTTTGCCATTGGTGCAGGATAGGTAATGCTTGGATAACACTGAGCTAATAACATCATACTCAAATAAAAGAAGGAAGCCGTACGCATTCCCGATACAAAATAATCAATTAATCGTTTCATGATTTTCTCCTATAAACCTAGATAATTCATTAAGGACTTAACGTATTTCCGACTCACACTAGATTTGATGCCCCGAGTCATTTTAGCCATCATGTTCCCTGAAAAACTATCTGATAACGATTCTAAGTGGTCAATATTTATAATTGAATGACGTGATATCTGTATAAAGTTACGCCGATTAATCCGATTCTGAAAGTTTATCAATGTTTCCTTCGTTTTATAAATCCCGTCTACCGTATAAATGGTTAATAAATTCTTATCAATATCAGCTAGAATAATATCCTCAATTTTCACCATAACCAGATGATCATCCGTTCGAATAGGAATGACCACCTGATTGCTCGTTGAAAATTGTTCTAAATACTCCATGACTTCCCTTGCTTGGTCAGTTAACTGAGCTGCCTGAATTACAATATGTGGGTCCTTTTCGGAAAACTCTGTCTTCATTTCAAAACGAATCTTCATTTTCTCTCCAATATACTTTTATTTTCTCTTGCTAAACACTTTAACAAATAAAAGCCAAAGAAGAATAGCGACGAGACTGATAATAACCACTATAAAGTATGTCTCTTCCTTTGTCAATAGTTCTTGCCAGTTGATTTGGATTCCCATTTTTTCTTGAAATTCCTTTAACAAGCTGCTATTTCCTGTAAATGCGGTCTCTAATGGTTCTTTCATTAAAATTTGTCGATAAAGAGAAGCAATATAAGTTGCAGGGGTACACTTCATGATCATCTGTGCAAAATCAGGTAAAACTCCAATAGGGACATAAGTTCCTACTAAAAATCCAGAAGCAGTTCCCACTATAGTTGCCAGTTTGCCAAGACTATCTACAGATTGAAAACGATAAATCAAGAGAATATTTATCAAACTTGAAAGCAGACTACTTAACAACATAATCAAAGCAATTTCCGGTAAATGACTGATAACTGGACTTTCTTTAAAATAAAGCCCCATAACAGCAAACATAAACACTTGCATGACAAAAGAGATGGCAATACTACTGATTAGATAGGACACCTGTAAACCCCAGCTACCTAAATCTGTCAAGAAGAGATCTTGATCCACTTGATTTTCACGATCCTGTACCATTTGTGTAAGAGCCGTAAAACTGGTTGTAATCCCAGTCACAGCCAAGGTCCCACCCATCAGCCAGTTATTTAAAAGGTTCGTATTATCAGGGAGTTGGGACCAAGCATCCGTCAAGTTCTTCTGCAAAAAAATGATATAAAGGAGGAAGGAAATCAATGCCCCCAATAATGAGAAAAATACTCCTGAACGATTACGAAAATATAAGATAAAATTCCGTTTCAATAAAGCTAACATTAGCGAACCTCTCTTCCTGTAAGTGCAATAAAGGCATCATCCATAGTACCTGGACGAAACTCAAAAGAATCAATTTCTTCTCGAAATTTTGCCAAATATTCAATGGCTTCTAGTGACGTTCTTGGATAAAAAAGATATTCCAACTTATTTTCTTTCTCTACTATCATTCCAGTCCGTAGCAATTTTTCTAAATCCTTCATTTCTTTAAAACGAATTTTTAGGATATTAGATGCATACTGACTTTTAATAGCCGTCGCAGAACCTTGCGCAATCACTTTCCCATGATCAACGATATAAATCTGATTTGCTTCATCCGCTTCATCCAGATAATGAGTCGTTAAGATAATAGTCATCCCTTCATCCTTTTGTAGTCGAGACAGTAAATCCCAAATGGCTTTGCGAGTCTGAATATCTAGACCTGTCGTTGGTTCATCTAAGAAAAGAATATCTGGCTGTGAAAGAAGAGCACGCGCAATATCAACCCTACGTTTTTGCCCACCTGACAAAGTCCCATATAGTTGCTTCTGGAAAGCAGTCAAACCCAGTTGATGGATCAAATCATCCACACGACTTGCTACAATCTCCTTATACTGTTGAGCACGAATCGTAAGATTTTCTCTAACCGTCAACATCTCATCCAGTACACTAGCTTGAAAAACAACTCCTATTTTCGTATTTGGCGCATATCGAACCTGACCTTTTGTCGGCTTTTTCAACCCGATTAACATGGAAATGGTGGTTGATTTTCCTGCACCATTGGGCCCCAAAATAGCATTGAAACTTCCTTTTTCAAACTGTAACTGAATATCGTCAACAGCCGTGTAATTGCCGTACCGTTTTGTTAAATGCTTAGCTTGTAAAATCATATTTAGTTCCTCCTATTTACCTCACTAGTTTAACAAAAAGAATGAAAGAAAAATCGACTTTTGAGATAAGTGGGTAAAATGAGATGTTAAGTGGTGAGATGATGGAAACAGAATTATATTTTTCATTCAAAAAATCCTCCAGATTCTACTCTGAAGGATTCCTATCTTATTTCACAACAATATTAACCAATTTAGTTGGCTTCAATAGTCCAGTGGACTATTGAAGGTGGCAGATAGAGCTAATAAACTCGTTATTTAACAACGATATTAACGAGTTTGTTAGGTACACTAATTACTTTCACGATTTCCTTACCGTCAATTTCTGCTTTGACTTTTTCATCCGCTAGAGCAATTTCTTGTAATTCTTCGCGTGATAGATCTTTAGCAACCATGAGTTTGGCACGAACTTTTCCTTTGATTTGGACAACGATTTCGATTTCGTCTTCAACTAATTTGCTTTCATCCCAAGTTGGCCAAGCTACATAAGAGATAGATTCTCCTGTTGCTACAAGAGTTTGCCAGAGTTCTTCTGCCAAGTGAGGTGCAAATGGTGCAATCAACTGAACGAAGCCTTTGGCGTAGTCTACATAAAGTTTGTCTTCCTTGTTGGCAGCGTTGACAAAGACCATAAGTTGGGCAATGGCTGTGTTGAATTTGAGGGACTCAATTTGTTCAGTGACAGCTTTGACTGTTTCATTGTAGACCTTGTCAAGAGCACCATCGTTTTCCACAACAATTTCCTTACTTGTAATCAAACGGTAAACACGGTCAAGGAACTTACGGCTTCCTTCCAGACCTTCTTCTGACCAAGCAATCGAAGCATCGAGTGGCCCCATAAACATTTCATAGACGCGAAGGGTATCGGCACCGTATTGTTCCACTACGTCATCTGGGTTGACAACATTCTTGAGCGATTTAGACATCTTGGCTGGTGCTTGCTCCAACTCTTCTCCTGTTTCCACATGGAAGAAGGAACCGTCACGTTTTTCAACCTTGTCAGTCGCCACAAGAGCCCCACGGTGGTCACGGTAGCTTGTTCCCAAAATCATTCCTTGGTTAAAGAGTTTTTGGAATGGTTCCTTAGTCGGAACAACACCGAGGTCATAGAGGAATTTGTGCCAGAAACGAGCGTAAAGCAAGTGAAGAACGGCATGCTCCGCCCCACCCACGTAGATATCTACTGGCAACCATTGTTTGAGGAGGTCCTCATCAGCCAATTTCTCAGTATTGTGCGGGTCAATATAGCGGAGGTAGTACCAGCTTGAACCAGCCCATTGTGGCATGGTGTTGGTTTCACGACGACCTTTAACACCATCTTCACGCGTCACTTCCAACCAGTCTGTCAAGTTAGCTAGTGGACTTTCACCAGTACCTGAAGGGCGGATATCCTTGGTTACAGGCAAGACAAGTGGCAATTCACTTTCAGGGACAGCTGTTGAAGTTCCATCTTCCCAATGAATGATAGGAATTGGCTCACCCCAGTAACGTTGACGACTAAAGAGCCAGTCACGGAGACGGTAGGTGACCTTCTCTTGTCCACAACCTTTTTCTTCCAACCAAGCCACAATCTTAGCAATTGCGTCTTCTTTATTCAATCCATCTAGGAAGTCAGAATTGACATGAAGGCCGTCTTCTGTGTAGGCAGCTTCTTCAACGTTTCCACCTTCAAGCACTTCTACGATTGGAAGGTCAAATTGTTTGGCAAATTCCCAGTCACGTTGGTCGTGGGCAGGAACAGCCATTACCGCACCTGTCCCGTAACTAGCAAGAACATAGTCCGCAATCCAGATTGGAATTTCCTTGCCATTGACAGGATTGATGGCATAAGCACCAGTCCAAACTCCTGTTTTTTCCTTAGCAAGATCTGTACGAGCCAAGTCAGACTTGAGACTAGCTTGGTGTTTGTAGTCTGCTACAGCCTCTGCTTGCTCCGGACTTGTGATAGCGTCAACCAAGTCATGCTCAGGAGCCAAGACAGTGAAAGTCGCACCGAAAAGGGTGTCAGGACGAGTGGTAAAGACGGTGAATTCCTTGTCTGTTCCCTTAACTTTAAAGGTTACATTGGCACCAGTTGACTTCCCAATCCAGTTGCGTTGCATGTCCTTGATAGACTCTGGCCAGTCAAGTTCATCTAAATCGTTAAGCAGACGTTCTGCATAGGCAGTGATTTTGAGCATCCATTGGCGCATTGGTTTGCGGACAACTGGATAGCCTCCACGCTCAGAAGTTCCGTCAGGAAGAACCTCTTCGTTGGCAATGGCTGTTCCCAATTCTTCCACCCAGTTTACTGGCACTTCCGCTTCATAGGCCAAGCCCTTTTCGTAAAGCTTAGTGAAAATCCACTGAGTCCACTTGTAGTAATTTGGATCTGTTGTGTTAACTTCACGATTCCAGTCATAAGAAAATCCAAGCGCATTGATTTGTCGTTTGAAGTTGGCAATATTTTCCGCTGTAAATTCTGCTGGGTCATTACCAGTATCCATAGCGTACTGCTCTGCAGGCAGACCAAAGGCATCCCACCCCATTGGGTGAAGGACATTGTAGCCTTGCGCACGTTTGTAACGACTGAGGATATCGGTTGCTGTGTAACCTTCTGGGTGTCCTACGTGCAGACCAGCTCCAGACGGATAAGGGAACATATCAAGAGCATAAAACTTCGGTTTTGATGCATCTGTTCCTGTCTTAAATGTATGATGTTCTGCCCAGTAGCCCTGCCACTTAGGCTCAATTTCTTTATGATTGTAAAAACTCATGGTCTCTCTCCAATTTTGTGATGTTACTATTATACCATTTTTGAGGGAATTTGGTCTCGTTCTATTCTATACTTTTCTATTTTACCTTGCTCTAAAATTTTTAAACTGCTATACTTATAACAGAAAACCCTTCCAAGGAGGTAGCAGATGTCTCATTCTTTTAAAAAATCTCTCCAAAAAGAAATTCTCCGTAGAAGCTCTATCGCAGCCTTTATGACCTCTCTTTTACTACTCATTTTACTTTTTGGTTTTTCCTATGTTTTACAAAAGCAACAACTCTCCAAAGACACGAGACAGATTGTCAAACAAGTTCAAGAGATGAAAGAAGCAAATAATGAGCTCCTGACCACTATGAACCATAAAATGATTCCTGGATTTTTGGACGGCAAACACACAGAGAGAGAAATCTTTAGCTTATTTTACGAGACAAAAGCTAAATTAAAACTTAGTTCTGACCTCATTATCCTAAGTGATACAGGTGAATTACTATTTAGTACCAATCGAAATCACCAAGAAAGTATTTTATCACTCTACTATCTAAAACTGCTCATTCAAAATCCTTCTCAAGATAAAGTTACAGAAAAAATTGCACTCTCTTCAGACAAGCAGCACTACACACTCTTTATCAAACCACTACTTCAAAACCAACGAGTTATAGCCTATACAATTGCTTTCGTAAATGAGAATAATTTCATCTCAAGTTTCCCGATGATAAATTCTAAATACATCATTACCGATAGCTTTGGAAATATATTTTCCAACAATACAAATCAATTTACTCGTTCCACTCTTGAAAAATTTGATGAGAAACTCCTACACTCTCGCACCCACTGGTATGCGAATGAACCGCTTATTGTTCAAAAAGAAAAAGTCAGTGCTATTTTTTCAATCTATACTTTTCAATCCTTCTTTCCTATTCCTAGCTTACTCGGCCTAGCCTCCATTCTCACCTTATGTATATTCTTCCTCTACTTCTGGCAAGCAAGACGAATTGCTCATAAGATTGCTACACACAACGCTGTTCCTATTGAAAGCTTAGTTTACCAACTTCAAGAAATTCCCAAACAAGCAGAAAAAAGGCTTTCTCTACAAACAGGTGATGAGTTTGAGTTTATGGCAGAAAAAATTAATAATATGTTGTATGAATTAGATCAACTTCATCAGAAAATGTTGACCATAGAAAAAGAAAAGTGGATTTTTGAAAGAAAAATGCTGGAAGCTCAGTTCAATCCTCATTTTCTCTACAATACACTTGAAACGATTAAAATCACTTCTTTAATGGATGCTGCTCTCACACAAGACCTGATTCAAAACCTCACGCGCATTCTTCGCTACAGTATCACCGATTTAGAAAAAGAAACAACCATTTGTCAGGATTTAAAGATTATAGAGGATTACCTTATGATTCATAAGATTCGTTTCGAGCACTTTTCCTATGATATTGTCTGCCCAGAAACTGTTGATAATCAGCCTATTCCTAAACTTTTCTTGCTTCCTCTCGTAGAAAATGCTATAAAATATGGGATGCAATACCGTATTGATCTTCATATTGATATCCAAATTACCTTGGAAGCAGATTCTCTAACTTTTTTAGTCAAGGATAATGCTGGAGGACTCACAAAACAAGAGCGATTCGCTATTTTAGACTCTTTAGAAAGCCCTCATACCCAGCATGGCATCGTTAACAGCTACAAACGATTGAGCAATTTCTTTTCTGATGTCCAGCTAGATTTAGGAGTCAATCGCCATGGAGAAACTTGGGTCAAATTTATAACGAAAGGACTAACTCATGTTTAAGCTCATTATCGTAGAAGATGAACACCTCATTCGAAAATGGCTAGAGATTGCCGTAGACTACTCTGCCCTAGGTATCCAAGTCGTAGGAACTGCCAATCACGGTCAAGAGGGAATGAAACTCATCCAAGAAAAAGAACCTCATATTGTCTTAACAGACATCACCATGCCAATTATGGATGCTTTTATGATGTTCGAAGCCACTCGTACTCTCTCCTATGAAAAAGTTATCTTATCAGGTTATAACGATTTTCAAAATGCCAAAAAAGCCATGCAATATGGAGCAGTTGATTTCTTATCCAAACCAATTGATACCAAGGAGTTGACAGAATGTCTTCAAAAAATTGTTTTGCGATTACGAGTTAGCACTCGTCAAGAAACTCCTTTTTTAGAAGAATATCAAACTTTACTCACCTCTATCCAACAAATTGATACACAAAACCAAATCATTCAGCAAATTCTGGAATTTGTGCACCAACACTACTGCATGCACTTTACCATTTCTAGCATTGCAGAGAATCTAGGGTATAGCGAAAGTTATCTATATAAGGTTATCAAAGAAGACTTCCCAATGACGCTAAATGAATATATCTTACGCTACCGCCTCAAGCAAGCTATAGATAAAATGGCTGAATCCCCTAATTCTCCCTTAAGCGATATCTCTGAACAAGTTGGATTTTCAGACTATAAATATTTTGCAAAAGTTTTTAAAAAGTATCTCCATATTTCTCCAAAAGAATTAAAACTTATGGATAAAAATCATTGATGTAAAAGGATTGCTCAACTCTAGCAATCTTTTTATTTTGTACTTTTACCCAATAAAAATCAAAGTGCTAACTACTCAAATCATAGCTTTGAGATCACAGATAAAGTGACGTGTTTTGAAGAGGATTACCCTCGAAATCCCAGTTACAGTGTACCTATCCTTGCTCGAGACATCCATTTCCTATTTTTCGTTTTAGATTTCTTTAAGGTTTTTATTATATCCTGTAGAACTCTACAATTTGAAAACATTAATAATCTAGGTAGAGAAAATGTTCGTAAAAAAGGAGATACTTATGAAAAAAATACTATTCTTTCTCTCTTGTGGCTGGATATTCCTTTCTTTATCAGGATGTTCTTCACCTATAGAAGCGGAAACTAGCACTGAAAAAGATTCAGATAGCACTTTGGTTGTCTACTCGCCTAACCCTGAAGACCTTATCGAAGAAACAATCCCAGCCTTCGAAGAAAAATATGGTATTAAGGTTGATTTAGTACAAGCCAGCACTGGTGAATTGTTCAAAAAAGCTGAGGCCGAAAAAGAATCCCCTGTAGCTGATGTCATTTTCGGAGGCTCCTACGCCCTCTTCTCTTCTAACGAAAATCTTTTTGAACCTTATATTTCTCAAGAAAACGACCAGATAATCCCTGATTATCAAAACAAAACCGGATTCTACACACCTTACACACTGGATGTCAGTGTTATCATTGCCAATTCATCCCTTACAAAAGATATAAAAATTGAAGGCTACAATGATCTACTCAATCCTAAATTAAAAGGAAAAATTGCTACTGCTGATCCAAGTAACGCATCTAGCGCCTTTGCTCAATTAACAAACATGCTTGTCGATCAAGGGGGATACGAAAATGAACAAGCTTGGACCTATGTGAAAAATCTATTTACCCTAGTAGATGGAAAGATTGCATCTAGTTCTTCAAATGTTTACAAAGCTGTCGCCGATGGAGAAATGGCTGTTGGACTCACCTATGAAGACCCTGCCTTAAAACTCTTAAATGATGGGGTTGATGTAAAAGTTATTTATCCAAAAGAAGGAACCGTCTTTTTACCTGGTAACGCTGCCATCGTCAAAAATGCCAAACACATGGAAAACGCTAAGAAATTTATCGATTTCCTCCTTTCTCAAGAAATCCAAGATAAACTAGGAACTGAAACAACAATCAGGCCCATTCGTAAAAATGCTAAAACCAATAAAAATATGAAGGCTATGACAGAAATCAATATTGCCACTGAAGATTCCGATTATGTCATTAAAAACAAATCCGCCATTCTTAAAAAGTACAATGATATTTTTACAGATATCCAATCTAAAAAATAAAATTTGACTTTCCAATGATTAACTGTCAAACCCTGCTATAAAATCAAAAAGATTACTTCCGTTTTTGTAGAGAATTTTACTCTAATAGAATAGAATTATCGGTTTTAAAAACGCTTACATTGTTTTAAAATAAACTTAAATAACACAACGGAGGTATCCATCATGAAAAAGAAATGGATGTATTATGCTGCTTGCGGACTAGCTTTTTTTGGTCTTGCTGCTTGTTCTTCTAATGAATCTGCCGATGGCGGTTCATCTGATAAAGGAGAAGACGGCGGTTCGCTAGTCGTTTATTCACCAAACTCAGAGGGCTTAATCGGAGCAACTATTCCTGCCTTTGAAGAAAAATATGGTATCAAAGTAGAACTGATTCAAGCTGGTACTGGAGAACTTTTCAAAAAACTAGAGTCAGAAAAAGAAGCTCCTGTAGCTGATGTCATCTTTGGTGGTTCTTATACGCAATATGCTACCCACGGAGAACTCTTTGAAAACTATACTTCAAAAGAAAATGATAATGTTATCAAAGAATATCAAAACACAACTGGCTACTCTACTCCTTATACACTAGATGGTAGTGTTTTAATCGTCAATCCTGATTTAACGAAAGGCATGAACATCGAAGGATATAGCGACCTTCTCAAACCTGAACTAAAAGGAAAAATCGCAACTGCTGACCCAGCAAACTCTTCTAGCGCATTTGCTCAATTAACAAATATGCTACAAGCTCAAGGTGGTTACAAAGATGATAAGGCTTGGTCTTATGTAAAAGATCTCTTCACACTTATTGATGGTAAAATCGGTTCAAGTTCATCTGGTGTCTATAAAGCAGTAGCTGACGGAGAAATGGCTGTTGGTCTCTCTTATGAAGATCCAGCTGTTAAACTCTTAAATGACGGAGCTAACATCAAAGTTGTCTATCCAAAAGAAGGAACAGTCTTCCTACCTGCTAGTGCCGCTATCGTTAAAAAAGCTAAAAACATGGAAAATGCCAAGAAATTTATCGATTTCATCATCTCTCAAGAAGTACAAGATACACTTGGTACAACCACTACTAACCGTCCTGTTCGTAAAAATGCTAAAACAAGCGAAAATATGAAACCAATTGACAAAATCAAAACACTCACTGAAGATTATGATTATGTCATCAAGAATAAATCAGATATTGTTAAGAAATACAACGAAGTCTTCACAGATATCCAATCTAAACAGTAAAAGAGGTTCACTATGAGTGAGATCAAAATTATTAACGCCAAAAAAATCTACCACGATGTCCCTGTTATTGAGAATTTGAACATTACAATTCCAAAAGGAAGCCTCTTTACCCTTCTTGGACCTTCAGGATGTGGAAAAACGACTCTTCTTCGTATGATTGCAGGTTTCAACAGTATCGAAGGTGGAGAATTTTACTTCGATGATACAAAAATCAATAATATGGAACCCAGCAAACGCAATATCGGGATGGTTTTCCAAAACTACGCTATTTTCCCACATTTGACTGTCCGAGACAATGTTGCTTTTGGTCTTAAGCAAAAGAAAGTTCCAAAAGAAGAATTGATTCAACAAACCAATAAATATCTTGAACTCATGCAAATTGCTCAATATGCAGACCGAAAGCCCGATAAACTCAGTGGTGGACAACAACAACGTGTCGCCTTGGCACGTGCCTTAGCGGTTAATCCAAGTGTTCTCCTCATGGATGAGCCCCTTAGTAACCTGGATGCCAAACTTCGCTTGGATATGCGTCAAGCCATTCGAGAAATTCAACACGAAGTAGGAATTACAACCGTTTATGTAACCCACGACCAAGAAGAAGCTATGGCTATTTCAGACCAAATTGCTGTTATGAAAGACGGAGTCATCCAACAAATCGGCCGACCAAAAGAACTCTATCATAAACCAGCTAATGAGTTTGTAGCAACCTTTATCGGACGCACAAATATTATCCCTGCCAATCTTGAAAAACGGAGCGACAGCGCTTATATCGTCTTTTCAGATGGCTATGCCCTTCGAATGCCAGCTCTTGATCAGGCTGAGGCACAAGCTATTCATGTAAGCATTCGTCCTGAAGAGTTTATCAAAGATGAATCTGGAGATATTGAAGGAACTATTAACGATAGCGTCTATCTTGGACTAAATACTGAATATTTCATCGAGACAGGATTTGCCTCAAAAATTCAAGTTAGCGAAGAATCAACTTTTGAAGAAGATCTACAAAAAGGCGATCGTATTCGTCTACGAATCAATACTCAAAAATTAAACGTCTTTTCTGCGGATGGTTCCCAAAACCTGATAAAAGGAGTCAACCATGGAACGTAAAAAACTAAATATTTGGACAGTCTCCTCTTTCTTCATCTTTCTTACTTATCTTGTCTTTCTGGTTTATCCTATCGTTACTGTGCTCAAGCAAGCACTCATACATGAAGGGCAATTCTCACTAGCTAATTTTGTCACTTTCTTTAGTAAAGCCTACTACTCTGAGACACTTGTCAACAGTTTCAAGGTTTCCATTACCGCTACTGTCACTTCCTTAGTTGTAGGAACCCTATTAGCTTATCTCTTCTCTATGTATGACTTCAAGGGAAAGAAATTTCTACAAATATTGATTATCATTGCTTCCATGTCAGCTCCTTTCGTGGGAGCCTACTCCTGGATTCTCTTGCTGGGACGAAATGGGGTCATCACTAAATTCCTGACAAATACCCTTCATCTTCCAGCTATCGATATTTATGGATTCAAAGGAATTGTACTTGTCTTTACACTGCAACTATTCCCACTGGTATTTCTATACGTTGCTGGGACAATGAAAAGTATTGACAATTCTCTACTTGAAGCAGCTGAAAGCATGGGGTCCTTCGGATTTAAGCGTATCGTAACGGTTGTTTTGCCTCTCCTAGTTCCAACCTTACTAGCAGCTGCCCTACTTGTATTTATGAGAGCATTCTCAGACTTTGGAACACCTATGTTAATTGGTGAAGGATATCGGACTTTCCCTGTCCTGATTTATACCCAATTCATTAGCGAGGTTGGAGGAAATTCTGCTTTTGCATCTGCCTTGGCAATTATGGCGATTATCATTGCCTTGGCAATCTTCCTTATTCAAAAATACATTTCAAATCGCTACAGTTTCAGTATGAATTCTCTCCATCCAATTGAGCCTAAAAAAACTACAAAAGGAAAAATGGCTGCCATTTATGCGACAGTCTACGGAATTATCTTGTTCTCTGTTCTACCTCAAGTCTACTTGATTTATACTTCTTTCCTAAAGACATCAGGTATGGTATTTGTCAAAGGCTATTCTCTAAACAGTTACAAGGTAGCTTTCAATCGTATGGGATCTGCTATTTTCAATACCATTCGTATCCCGTTGATTGCCTTAGTTCTAGTTGTCCTATTCGCAACATTTATCTCCTACCTAGCCGTTAGAAAACGGAATTTGTTTACAAACTTAATTGACAGCCTCAGTATGGTACCTTATATTGTACCAGGAACCGTTCTAGGGATTGCCTTCATTTCTTCCTTCAATACTGGTCTATTTGGAAGTGGATTTCTTATGATTACAGGGACCGCCTTCATCTTGATCATGTCCCTATCTGTCAGAAGATTGCCTTATACTATTCGCTCATCTGTTGCTAGCTTGCAACAAATAGCACCAAGTATTGAAGAAGCCGCTGAGAGCTTAGGAAGTAGCCGTCTCAATACCTTTGCCAAGATTACAACTCCAATGATGCTATCTGGTATTATTTCTGGAGCTATCCTATCTTGGGTCACAATGATTTCAGAACTCTCTACTTCTATCCTCCTCTACAATGTCAAAACAAGAACAATGACTGTAGCTATTTATACAGAAGTTCTCCGAGGAAATTACGGTGTTGCGGCAGCCTTGTCAACTATCCTAACTGTTCTAACAGTAGGTTCCTTGCTCTTGTTTATGAAAATCTCTAAAAGCAATAGCATTACACTTTAGTTTTCCCCATCAAAAACAGCCGAAAGGATTACCCTCGGCTGTTTTTTCTTATCTTGATATTCCTATCAAATCCTCAGTTCCTAGCAAGCAAGTCTAGACTGATTATACTCAATGAAAATCAAAGAGCAAACTAGGAAACTAGCCGCAGGTTGCTCAAAGCACTGCTTTGAGGTTG
>OBUY01000420.1_pt1 | contig 17833 bp, 11 predicted proteins | sample 1475781 | NCBI WGS metagenome assembly OBUY01 (sample SAMEA2579912, study PRJEB22360) | human gut metagenome | biome: human gut; feature: human-associated habitat; material: faeces | place: Denmark | collected 2008/2010 | reverse complement strand
TAGTACGCAGTTCGTCGATAGTACCACAGCCGGTCAGGCCCATACAGGAGCGCAGACCGCCCATCTGCTGGTGGATGATCTCTTTCAGGCGACCTTTGTAAGCCACACGGCCTTCGATGCCTTCTGGCACCAGTTTGTCAGCGGCGTTGTCGCTCTGGAAGTAACGGTCAGAAGAACCTTTGGACATCGCGCCCAGAGAACCCATACCACGGTAAGATTTATAAGAACGGCCCTGGTAGAGTTCGATTTCACCCGGAGATTCTTCCGTACCTGCCAGCATGGAGCCTACCATCACCGCGCTTGCGCCAGCAGCGATAGCTTTAGCGATATCGCCGGAGAAGCGAATGCCACCGTCAGCGATAACTGGAATACCGGTGCCTTCCAGGGCTTCTACTGCGTCAGCAACGGCGGTGATCTGCGGAACACCTACGCCAGTGACGATACGGGTGGTACAAATAGAACCAGGGCCGATACCGACTTTAACCGCGCTACAACCGGCTTCCGCCAGCGCACGAGCGCCTGCAGCAGTGGCGACGTTACCGCCGATGATTTGCAGATCCGGGTATTTGGCTCGGGTTTCGCGAATACGTTGCAGAACACCTTCAGAGTGACCGTGAGAGGAGTCGATCAGCAGAACGTCAACACCAGCGGCCACCAGCGCATCAACACGCTCTTCGTTACCTGCGCCAGCACCAACCGCCGCACCAACACGCAGACGGCCTTGCTCGTCTTTACAGGCGTTCGGTTTACGCTCCGCTTTCTGGAAATCTTTCACGGTGATCATGCCAATCAGGTGGAATTCATCATCAACCACCAGCGCTTTCTCAACGCGTTTTTCGTGCATTTTGGTCAGCACAACTTCACGGGCTTCGCCTTCACGCACGGTCACCAGACGCTCTTTCGGCGTCATGTAAACGCTAACCGGCTGATTCAGGTCGGTCACAAAACGCACGTCACGACCGGTGATGATACCAACCAGTTCGTTTTCTTCGGTTACTACCGGGTAGCCAGCAAAACCGTTACGCTCGGTCAGTTCTTTCACCTCGCGCAGAGTCGTGGTTGGCAGAACAGTCTGCGGGTCAGTCACCACGCCAGACTCGTGTTTTTTCACGCGGCGAACTTCTTCCGCCTGGCGTTCAATGGACATGTTTTTGTGGATAAAGCCAATACCGCCTTCCTGAGCCAGGGCAATAGCCAGGCGCGCTTCCGTTACGGTATCCATTGCTGCGGAAAGCATAGGGATGTTCAGACGAATAGTTTTCGTCAGTTGAGTGCTGAGGTCAGCGGTATTCGGCAGGACGGTAGAATGAGCAGGAACGAGGAGAACGTCGTCAAACGTCAGAGCTTCTTTAGCGATACGTAGCATGGGCAATATCTCGACCAGAGTGGTTAATAAATATTGCCGCGGCATTATACAGAGCGTAACCGATTGCATCTACCCCTTTTTGCAAAAAATGCTTGCTATCCCCTGCTGGCGGGTTACTATCGACTGAATAACTTGCTGATTTAGAATTTGATCTCGCTCACATGTTACCTTCTCAATCCCCTGCAATTTTTACCGTTAGTCGCCTGAATCAAACGGTTCGTCTGCTGCTTGAGCATGAGATGGGACAGGTATGGATCAGCGGTGAAATATCTAACTTCACGCAACCGGCTTCCGGTCACTGGTATTTTACGCTCAAAGACGATACCGCCCAGGTGCGCTGCGCAATGTTCCGTAACAGCAACCGCCGGGTAGCCTTTCGCCCACAGCACGGGCAACAGGTGCTGGTTCGCGCCAATATTACGCTGTATGAGCCGCGTGGTGACTATCAGATAATCGTTGAAAGTATGCAGCCCGCCGGTGAAGGCTTGTTGCAACAGAAGTATGAACAGCTAAAAGCGAAATTGCAGGCTGAAGGTTTGTTCGATCAACAGTTTAAGAAGCCACTCCCCTCCCCCGCGCACTGTGTAGGTGTCATCACCTCAAAAACCGGTGCCGCGTTGCACGATATTTTGCATGTGCTTAAACGCCGCGATCCGTCTCTACCCGTGATCATCTATCCTACCGCCGTACAGGGTGATGATGCGCCTGGGCAAATTGTTCGCGCCATTGAACTGGCGAATAAGCGCAACGAGTGCGACGTATTGATTGTCGGGCGCGGCGGCGGGTCGCTGGAAGATTTATGGAGTTTTAACGACGAACGCGTAGCGCGGGCGATTTTTGCCAGTCACATTCCGGTTGTCAGCGCCGTTGGACATGAAACTGATGTGACCATTGCCGATTTTGTTGCCGATTTACGAGCACCCACCCCATCGGCTGCCGCCGAAGTGGTGAGCCGTAATCAGCAAGAATTACTCCGTCAGGTGCAATCTGCCCGTCAGCGACTGGAGATGGCGATGGATTATTATCTCGCCAATCGCACCCGGCGTTTTACACAGATTCATCATCGATTACAGCAGCAGCACCCACAGCTACGGCTGGCGCGTCAGCAAACCACTCTCGAACGTCTACAAAAGCGGATGAGCTTTGCACTGGAAAATCAGCTAAAACGTGTCGGACAGCAACAGCAGCGATTAACACAGCGACTAACCCAGCAAAATCCGCAGTCACGTATTCATCGCGCGCAAACGCGGATTCAGCAACTGGAATATCGTCTGGCGGAAGTGTTACACGCACAACTTAGCGTAACACGTGAACGTTTTGGTAATGCAGTAACACACCTGGAAGCCGTGAGCCCGCTGTCAACACTGGCGCGTGGATATAGCGTAACCAGCGCCGCCGATGGCACAGTGCTGAAACAGGTTAAGCAGGTCAAAGCGGGCGATACGTTGACCACGCGGTTAGGTGATGGCGTGGTGGTCAGCGAAGTCAGTTCAGTTATGAAAACCCGCAAACCACGTAAAAAAGCGGCTAATCCGTAGGCCGGATAAGATGCGCCAGTATCGCATCCGGCAATATCACCATGCCAACACCAGATATAATCCGGGCATCACTGAATGTACCCTGCCGTATTACTCATACTTCCACACTGTTTTGCTATATCACATTTGCCTGAATCAACTCAGTGTCCCAACGCCCAGGTTTCGTTGGCGACATTTGGTGCCACCACAACAACTGCACCAGAAGGTAATTCTGTTTTCAACAGAGGTCGATGTGTTTTTCAAACCCTTGTGTTGCAGAGTTGGTGATGTAATCGGCACTGCGTTCTTTAAATGAAGTTCCTTTATTATTTTGTGCTTCTTGTCGGGTCGCTTCGCTGCCGAACTCGAGCTATGGGTCGTTATTTTGTTTAATGTTTGTCTCCGGTGCGGTAATGGCTGCACCAGAGATCAGCATCATTACAATACAGCGCCCCCAATGCACCATCCCTGAATAATATATCAATACAAAAAATTAATAATGACAGGCAGTATATTCCACACATAAAGGAAAAATCACTCAAGCAAATATAAATACAATTTTAATTAAAATGGTCTAACCGATCTGTTTATCGACCAGACACTGATAAATCTAATTTTTATAGTGTGAATATAAATTTTAAATAAAACTTAATATTCAGGAAGGACAAACTCAACACGTTTGCGGGAAATAAGCCCGTGACCATTCTGACAGAAGTAATCTACCGCACCGCAGGCTTTGAGTACCTGCAAAGGCTGATGGCAATCAGGGCACAATGCCTGGAGAGAGAAATTTTTGTCACAGGTTTCACAATGAGCGATGTCACCATTACGCTCGAGAGGTTTCTGACAGATTGGGCAGTTGAGTTCCATATAAACTCCTTCGATAAGTTTCCCCCTACTTACGAGAGGGAAACTATAGATAAGTACTTACCTACTATTACTTATTTTTTTTGATGTGAAACACAAAAAACAACGAAAGATATTTGATTTTAAATGATTTTCTAACGATCACCTTTCCATTGGGTACACCCATGTGTACACATAAAATTGACACTTTATCGATTTTTTGCTTGTTTTTTGCTCCATGCCAAAATCTCTGCGGCATCAAACATTACTCGCCTCTCACCCATTTTAACTGGCTTTGGAAAATCGGGTCTCATCTTCCATCGCTGTAATGTGCTTTTGCTCACAGCAAGAAAATCGGCTACCTTTTGCACACTCACATATCCTTGGCTTGGAAAATCAGAGCTGGTGACATCATTCTCCCGTTCTATCCTTGTCTCTTCATGAAAACCAGCTTTCTTTGAAGGTATTTTAAGCGGTCTCTCCCGCGCTTTATCTTTTACAGAGTAAGACTCAATCCTGAGCTTTTTGTGTATCTTAAGAGGATGTTTTTTGGCTGGTGGCTCAGGCGTTGGCTCTGGTGGTAAATAGTAATAGTAAGCCCTCACTAAATCCTCTGGTGTCAGTACACCGTAACTCATTGTTTCACGATCCGGGCGTAGTTCCAGTACCCCAAATCTAAGCAACTTGTCCATTTCTGCGCTTGTTATTTCGAAGTGTTCTGACTGCTGCACCCGAAGCTGGTAAGTTAACGCTTCTCTGGCTTCTTCAATGTCATATTCCGGATGAGGAAAATGCGGCTTGCGAATCATCAATGTAAACATCCACCCATGACTTATCACATAAGCAGACAATATCAGATATAACAAAAATGGTAAGTAGTTACTTAGTTGTTGAAGTAAGTAAGATACATATGAATATGGCAGTTCTAGTGTCGTAGGCGGATCTAAAGGTCTCCCCGGCTATGTAGTTTTGAGTCATCTGGACTACCTCACTCCGGTAGACGCTCCAGCCGAAAGTAAACTCACTTATCTACCTTTCGACCCTGTTAATCGCTTAGCGAACGCAGTGATTCCAAGACAGAGCAATTTTTCAACAAATTGAAATAAAAAATAATTTAATTATCTATTGATTTTTCATACCGTCGATGTAAGCCTCATTCTTCCATCGGTATAGAAAAAATTTCCTTACCTATTGCTGTCACTTCTACTCAGACATTAAAGAATGAAAACAAGATATATAAAAACATAACAAAATGAAATTATAACTATTAGTCATAGTTGATGAATTTATAATTAGCATGCTTATTATGGAAAAGAGTGATTATGAACAGAATATTAGTCATAAAAGAAGAAAATCATACTGTCAATCCAGATATGGGATTGGTAATCCCTGTTGCGTATATAACCGAAAACGGAGCATATGAAAAAATAGATACAAATGACTTCCCTAATGGAGGGATTTTTATATCAAAAGGATTCATGAATATTAGCCAACAGTTTGGCAATGACGAATTATTTATTCTTACCGAGTTTTATGAAAGCAATGATGATGACTGGAAAAATAACTCTAGACATCAGAAGCATTTTGGATTAGGGAATAAAGTTGAAAGACTTGAAAAAAACTATTTCATACCGATCATAAAATCCGAATTACCCGATATCACGACAGGTTTCATTAGTCATGATATTGATGCTCCTAGTACTCAGTTTTTTATTGAGAACAGCGATTATATTTATGGACCTTTCAAAGCATCTAAACAAGATAATAATTGGCAGCTATCACCATTATCAACACCATCCCCCTTACAGTTAAAACAAGATCATATCGCGAGAATAGGATTTAACTATATAGTCGAAGATAAGTTATCTTCTGAATGGAATATTAAAGGTGAAAATAGAAATTATATAAATAATCTAAAAGACCTTTCAACTTTATCTTACGACCAAATTGATTACATATCTGATACTCGATTAGTATCATATTTCACAAAAAATGGTTTTGGTAATGGTTTTTCTAAAAACAAAAACCCATTAGGAAAAAGTGAAGCACAAAAACTCTCACAAGGCATTGACGAATATGTTAAAAAGAACAAAGTACTAGAGAACAGCGAGCGCCTAAAAAGGCTTAAAGAACTTTTAGGTGATTTCTTAGACTCTAGTCCGTTTGGGCAGGAAATAGTTCAAGAATTTTTAGCTGAAAGTAGAGATGGAAGGCTTTATTTGGATAATTACTTTGCAAAAAACAAAGATTTATTGGTGAAGCAAAAATCTGAAGAGCTTGAAGAAGTTACCAGAGTTCAAAAATTAAAATTAGATAAAGAGTTAAGTGATCTAGAAAGATTAATCGCTAATAAAAAATCAGAATTTGAATTTGAAGTAAAAAATGTCGAAGCAGAAAAATTAAAAGCTAAAGATGAAATAGAAAAAATAAAAAAACAAACTGCTGAAGATGCGCATAAAATATTATTACAAAAACAACAATCATTGACAGAAGAAAACTCAATTTTAGAAGAAAAAATAAATGATACAACTCAAAAACTAAATGATTTCTATTCCACCTTATCACGGGTAAATGATTATAACTCACTCGTAGAAGAGATAAATTATTTAAAAAGGCGAAAAGAAGATCTTGATAAAGAAAAAGAATCTGTTGAAAAAGCTGTAAGTCTTAAAAAGGCAACTTTAAACTCTCCACAACTTTTAGAGAAAGCAGTAGAAATTCAAACCTTGACTACATTATTAAATGGAGGAAGAGTTAAAGAGAGTTCACCCAAAATATATAAAACTAAAATAACACCATCCACCATAAAACTGACTAAAGAGAACAGGAATGATTATATAAATTATTTGATAGATTCATTTAGTAATGACAATGGTAGAAATTTCTCATTTGATGAAATGTCTAATTTACTTATATGCTTAAATCAGTCATTTATGACAATTTTAGCAGGACCACCTGGGACAGGGAAAACCTCCACAGCCATCAGGCTTGCACAAAGCATGGGGTTAACTAGTGAAGAAAACACTTATAACACAAGTAACTTCATTAATATCCCTGTAGGTCGTGCCTGGGTTTCTAGTCGAGATATATTAGGATTTTATAACTCTTTAAAAGATGTTTACCAACCGGCACGAACGGGACTTTATGAATTTTTGAAAAGTGATCATAATCAAGACTATCTGAAGCTAATTTTGTTAGATGAAGCAAACCTATCCAGCGTTGAACATTATTGGTCAGATTTTTTAGGCATGTGTGATCCTGAAGGTAGAAATAGAAAAATTGACTCTGGCATACCTTCAGATGTTGAAAGGCATATAAATATTTCAAAAAGCGTACGTTTTATCGCAACTATAAATAATGATGCCTCTACGGAACGTTTGTCACCAAGATTGATTGATCGTGTTCCAGTTATAAGTTTAAATCATAACTCAGAATTTAAGTCTAATTTATTAAAGACTATAGACTTCGATGGTGCAATAAATAATGAATCCTTAGAAAGTTGCTTTGATGTAAACTTGTATGAATCTTCATTTACTACTGAAGAAGAGAATTCACTTGAACAAATCATAGAAATTTTAAGAACACCAATTAATAGAACGACATCAATAAGAGTTAGTCAAAGGAAATATAACGCAATTAAGCGGTATTGCCATGTGGCGAATGAAATCGAGGGGCTAAGAGTCCAGCCCTTAGACTTTGCTATTAATCAACATATTCTGCCATTGATTGAGGGTTATGGTAGTGGTTTCAAAGAAAGACTACATAATCTTGAGCAAAAACTAGTTGAACTTGATTTAAACATATCTAAAGCGACGTTAAAAAACATAATAAATAATGGCGATATATATAGCGAGTCGTACTCGTATTTTTAAGGATGAATTAGATGAAAATTAAAATTTCAATTTGGGGGGGGAAGCGTCAAGGAGACGCTTTTGAACTACCTTTAGTTGAAGCTAGAAGTAACTCATCTTTTTTCATTCTTGAAGATGAGTCAATAGAAATATCATTTTCCAGCGATATTTATTACGATAAAATATCTTTGCTTCTATACGAAAATGAAGTTGAACCAACTATAATTGAAAACCATAATGATCTTTGGACTTATAAGTGGCAACCTAAGAGACTAGGACGATTCTCACACGAGTGTTTTTTCCATAATTATTATGGTGTCGCTGAGTTAATGTTAGAGGCACAAATTAAAGATCAAATTAAGCTCTTTAACTTTCAACCAATAGAAGTATTGGCTAAAAAAATAAATGCTGAGCGAGTAGAAAAAATGCTTTCATTTTTAGCAGGAATTGACAGCGAGGCATTATGTTCTTTTTTTAGAGTAACCCGCCGCAAAGCTGGTTATAAACATGGAGATACTCCAGCCGAGATTTTACTTGAGCAAATAGAGAACACTACAGAAAAGACTTCAACCCTAGTAAAAAAAATAATTACTCGGCCAATTACTAAATTATCCACTCGAGAAAAATATGTTTACCCAGACAACAGTACTAATGTTGATGATTTGACACTTTCGTGGCTTTGCAATAATGCTGATGAGCTATTTGAGACTGATTATATAGACAATGCTGTTTTGGAACATAATAATAATCTTTATGGAGCAAGGAAATTAATTGAGTATCAGGCAACTGAGGACTCTGACGTCTACGAAAATCAGGTATTACATGGCTTCATAAATACTTTAATCCAAACTACATCGACACTACTATCTGGATTTGAAAGTCCCGAAAGAAAAGTTTATAAAGTAAATGGCACGCCTTCAGGGTATGTCAGTTTTTTTAGTCAAATACAGAAATTTCAAAAAAGCATTAACGAGAGAAAAATATTAAAGTGCAAGTCTATTTTAGTGAATCTGCATTCCATTAAAAGGCTTATGACTGAAAAAATCCCCTCAAAAAAAAATATTGTTGGCATACCGACATTCACTATGAAGGCAAAAAAAGATTCATTGTATTTATCAGTATTTAAAAAAATTGTTGATTGGTATCGTTTTGGCAGCCCTGACTGGAGTGTTCAAGAGGAATTATTATCTATCCAAAGCATACCAAAACTATTTGAGTATTACTCTCTATTTTATATTAAGGTTGTTTTAGAGAAAAAATACATCTCCAAGTCGACAATAGAACCAACTAGTGAATCACTTTCATTTAGCTTCAATCTCAAAAAAGACCTTAAATTAAATTTATTTTATGAGCCTAAATACTGGATGGCTAAACATCCAATGGCTGATTTAAGAGGACTTGTTAATACTGAAGGTTGGACTATTTACAATGGAAAAGTATCAAAACGCTCTAGTTCTGGACGATTCTCAAATAGATCCCCAGACTTTGTTATAAAAATAAGTGATACTTTTGATAACGAAAAGTTTATTATTTTAGATGCTAAGTACACATATTCAGACAAAGCATTTATCCATTACCTACCTGATTTGACGCTTAAGTACTTACACGGACTTCATTCGATTTCAAATGCTCAAAACAAAATAGCCGGTTTAATGATTTTAAATCCTGATGAAGAATCTCAAGTACGAGATTTTCACAATAGTGCTTTTGATGTGTTTTCAGAAACACCTGCCATGCCATTTTTATTATGTGCTTCAGTAGCTCCGGGAGATGAATTCATTGGCAATAATAGATTTGAACATACACTCATGAAAATACTTGATCTCACCTTAGAGCAGTTTAAAAAAAGTCATGAAGATATTTATTCTCTCAGAGCTATTCGTGCGTAATGTGCAGATGCTATCCTTGCCAAACAAGCTCACCTCATGAGTGAATTGTTCTACCGATGCAGAACTAACCCGGAGTAAACCAGCTCCGGGGCAATAACATTTAAAAATAAGGAAGTTTTACATTATGATCACTCCACAATAAAATACTTCAAAAATTTATTTCAATATCTGTTTTTCGTTGGCTGGGTTTTTTACGTGTACCATACAGGGTACACATCCCAAAAAACTCTTACAGTATTGACGTTACGTTGCAGGTATTCTGGCTTTCAGCAATACAATGAAATTTTCTATATTATTGTTTTTAATTCTGTTTTTTCATTTATCATCATAACATTGCTTGTTTTTTATACGTCAATTTTTCTATAAGAGTGAATCCTAAATATTGATATTTCTATGGGCTTGCCCTTCATCAAAATTGCGTTTTTTTCTAAGACTTTTGATTTTTCATTGAGCTACGCGGATACGCCGCCTCTGGCGGCTTTCTCCCGCGACAGGTCTTAATCGTCGAATGCGAGTCGCCGCCTTTGGCGGCTTTCTCGCTACTGACGTTTGAGGAGATTATGTTGTGGTTTAATGACTATTTTTGATTAAAAAAACCACAAACGGTCGCAAAACTCTACTACTAATAGTAACTGCGCATCCTTCTCTCTCTGGATATGTTCAAGCGCGCTTTTCTCAGCACCAGCAACAGCGGTTTACTTCTTAACAATTCACAAAGCGTTATCGCCTTCGGTGAGTACTGTCTGGCTTGTAGCGCCTCTCTACGCTCTACCTCTGCGGCTTTTCTGAGGGCTAGCGTTTGTAAGTTGTAGTATGTTTTATCGCTGCATGTAACGATGATTGGTTTCACATGTGATCGTTCGGGTGAGTCAGCCAGTGTTCGCTGTATCCTGCGGCGCTGCGCTGGTCTTTTTGCTTTTGACGCTTCAAGTTTCAACTGCGTACGCCGTACTTCAAAGTATCCTGCTGCTTCTGGGGTTATGATCTGCGATGCGTGCGTTGCCCAATTACTGGATGACGCCCATACGGACACTGATAACCAGTCGTACGGGCTTTTTTCTGCTCTGGCATTAAACTCCTTAAGTTTAGTTTTACCTTTTGTAAGGTACGATAGGACGTCAAAGCTGTATACAAATCTAACATCTTGATTTTCAATTAAATTACGGCGACCCTCATATGGCTGGCGCTTTACCCACGCAACCAGCAAGTCTCTCGCTGTATTCTCATCTGGAACTTTCACAATCATGTGTAAATGTAGGGTATCCTGAAACGCCGCCCACTCAACGCAATATATCCACGGAATACTGCGTCTCGTAAGCGAGCGAGTGAATGTGGTTATCGCCGTTTTCAAAGTCTCCGGCGTAATGCACTGTGCTGGGCGTAAGGTCAGCATATATGCGTTTTCGCCTTGTGTAGCATCCAGATCGATAGAGAGTAGACGTCTTTTGAAGGCTCTAAGCCTGTCAATCGAAAAAGCCACTTTGCGCTTTCTGATGTGGCTGTTTGGGCATGTTTTCTTTCTTTGCCTGTTTTGGTTGCGTGGTTTCATGTAAGCGTCAACAAATGCACCACGCTTGCGCACGATGTGTTGTTCAGCGCGATCCCCGTGATATAATTTCATTGCGAATATGTTCCTAAAATTACCCGCCTGGCAGGGCGGGTTTTTTTATGTCTTACAGGTACTTTTCCCCAATTGCTCGCGTTATCTCTGAGAACGACGATTCAGACACGTCCCCTCTGATCCCCCTAAGTATTCGTAACGCAGACTCAACCTTGCGTAATATCTTCGTGTATCTTGCATTGGTGCGCCATATACAAAGCGTTCCCGCTTTGTCGAGTCGGTATTTTACCAAATCCCTTTCTGGAATGTGATATGCACCATCCATTCGCTGTTCGACGGGGATACCCCAATCATTACGTAACAGTGTTAAAACACGGCTGCGCTCATGTCCACCAGCCGCAGATAAGTATCTATCAAATTGGGTTGGGGTAAGGCTATGACCATCTAACAGAATATCGCGGATCTGTGCGGTAGCTTGGTTTCGTGTTAATGCTTCCATCATTCGCCCCTTACAGAAATCGGGCTGCGAATTGGTCGAGATCTGCGACCAACCATACTCTGCGCTTTCTGCCGTTGATAGATTGGACGGTGCAAGTCGGAAAAGCTGGAATGTAACGCTTATATTGGTAAAAGCGTGATAGACAAACGCCAAGATATTGCGCGGATTCTCGCGCGGTAAGGTAATTTTCCATAATAACGATCCATGTTTATGTTTAGTTCACATTATGGGGCATCCTGCCCCATAAATACTGTACATAATTTTTTCAATTATCCCAAGTCTACAACCAAAAAATTTCCCGCGTAGCAATCCCTATAGTTCACCCTTGTTCTGTTTCAATTTCATATACGCTAGCTCCACACAAGCTGTATCGCCACCATAATTTCGATCTCCTGCTAATTACAGTTACTATATTTTTTCATGGGGACGACGTTGTAATCTTCACCACTTTCCAGCGTAACCAGCAGTTCAGCCCACTGCTCCAACGCAGCTTTTCTCTCTTCAAAATAGTGGTGGCGATTATAAATACCTTCAACACCGGGTATTTTATGATTAAGACATCTTTCAGCTATTACAGGATCAATCCCCAATGCTGCCATCTGGGTACGCATCGTACGTCGTAAGTCATGAATGCTAAATGGCTCAACATCAGGCATCTCTTTTAATACTGAAGGCAAAACCATATTCAGCGTACTGCGACTAACGTGCGATGTAGTCCTCCCCCTCCTTGCCGGAATTAACCAGCGGCTATTACCAGCAAACAGACGGATTTCCTTGATCCACTCGATAACAGGATCAGCTAGCGGGATGTCTATCTCCTCACCATTTTTTGCTCGATTAGCAGGAAAATGCCAAACCTTTTCATCAAGATTAAACTCTGACCACTCGGCAGCGCATAATTCCATCTTGCGAACCCCTAGCGCGAGAATGATTTTAAACGTTAATTCATTCTCTCTGCTAATACCCCGCCCCTTACGCAGAGCTTTAAAAAACATTACTAGCTCCTCACGCGTAAGTGCTCGCTTACGCCCTTGCTCTTTCCCACCTGCATCTTTTGAACTAAATGAAATCGCGGGGTTTACTTCAATCATCCCGCGTACAACAGCATAATCAAAAAGGCGCTTAAGCATTCTTAGCACGTCATTCGCAACAGTAGGAGAACCGCGCTCTAATACATCCTGCAAAACATCGTCGATATGTTTCGGGCGTACATCCTCAATTTTCATTTTGCCGATAGATGCGACAATGTTTTTTTGTAAGCTACTGCGAAATAACTCCGGATGCTTGTAAGTGGGTTCTATCTGCCGCGAGTAATACTCAACAGCTAAATCTGATACTCGTTTTGCGTTCTTTTGCGCTTCAATCTTTTCCAATGCTTCAGCTTTTCGCTTCTGTTTCTCTCCTGCTACGTCATAACCAAGAGAAACACGGGCTGCCAGTTCTCTGGCGACCTCTCTTGCTTTTGCAAGAGAGAAATCAGTATACGAACCAATCAGCACAACTCGCGATTTTCCGCCTAACTTGTAACGAAAGCGCCAGTTAGGGAATTTGTCACTTTTCCTAAATCGAAGATAAAGCCCGTTTCCGTCTGCCTTACCTTCGAATCTCTCATCGGCTTTAATCCAAGCTTTGATTTGTAGGTCAGTTAATTTTGCCATTACGAACACCTGAATACGTTACATCGGGTACGCAAAGCCATCGTCACCGTGTACCCAATTTCTAACACCGTGTACCCAAACCACAAGAACCTCTCTTTGGGCACACTTTTGTGTACACAATATCTTGCATCTTTATGAACTGTTATGACAACTAGTGATAATAAAAAAGCCCGCAACATGCGGGCTTATAAAGTTTTGTAGTGTTTAGTGAATCGTGAAGATTCGCTATTTGCTTTTCTTGATGTGCTTCATCAGACGCTTGCGCTTACGCATCTGGGTCGGCGTCAGGGTGTTACGCTTGTTCGCATACGGGTTTTCCCCTTCTTTGAACTGAATACGAATCGGCGTACCCATCACATCCAGAGATTTGCGGAAGTAATTCATCAGATAACGCTTATAGGAATCCGGCAGGTCTTTTACCTGGTTGCCGTGGATTACCACAATCGGCGGGTTGTAACCACCGGCGTGGGCATATTTCAGCTTCACGCGACGACCGCGAACCAGCGGCGGCTGGTGGTCTTCAACAGCCATAGTCATGATACGCGTCAGCATAGACGTGCCTACGCGACGGGTAGAGCTGTCATACGCTTCACGCACTGATTCAAACAGATTGCCAACCCCGCTACCATGCAACGCAGAGATAAAGTGCACGCGAGCAAAATCGATAAAGCCCAGACGGAAGTCCAGCGTCTCTTTCACCTGCTCCTTCACTTCCTGGCTCAGGCCATCCCACTTGTTCACCACAATCACAAGTGAGCGCCCACTATTGAGAATAAAGCCCAGCAGGGAGAGATCCTGATCGGAAATACCTTCGCGTGCATCAATCACCAGCATCACAACGTTGGCATCTTCAATTGCCTGCAACGTTTTGATTACCGAGAACTTCTCTACCGCATCGGTAATTTTGCCACGTTTACGTACGCCTGCTGTGTCAATGAGTACATACTCACGTCCATCACGTTCCATTGGAATGTAGATGCTGTCGCGCGTAGTCCCGGGCATGTCGTAAACCACCACGCGCTCTTCACCGAGAATACGGTTAGTGAGTGTAGACTTACCCACGTTCGGACGACCCACTATCGCCAGTTTGATCGGCAGACTTTGCGGATCGAAGTCGTCTTCCTCTTCTTCTTCCTCGCCATTCTCTTGCGCTTCAAATTGCGCCCAATATTCCGCGTCTTCATCCACTTCTTCTTGCGGCGCGATATCTTCCATCCACGGCAGCAGAACATGCTCAAGCAGACTCAAAACACCACGACCATGCGAAGCGGCAATCGGGTAGATTTCACCTAAACCAAGTGAATAAAAATCAACGATTGCTTGATCCGGATCCAGTCCGTCAGTTTTATTCGCCACCAGGAAGGTTGGCTTTTCGCGGGAACGCAGATGTTTGGCAATGGCTTCATCCGCTGGCATCAGACCCGCGCGTGCATCCACCATAAACAGCACCACATCCGCCTCTTCAATCGCCAGCAGCGATTGTTCCGCCATGCGGGTTTCTACACCGTCTTCTGTGCCGTCAATCCCGCCGGTATCAATACAGATAAACTCGCGGCCTTCAATTTCCGCACGACCGTACTTACGGTCACGAGTCAGACCCGGGAAATCCGCAACCAGCGCATCTCGGGTGCGAGTTAGACGGTTAAATAACGTGGATTTTCCTACGTTAGGGCGCCCGACAAGCGCGACCACAGGTACCATGTTTAAAGCCTCATTTTTATAAATCATCAGACAACGCCCGCAATTTTCGCGTCGTTGTTAAAAACAGGAAAACGGCCCCTGTCCAGGAGCCGTTTTCAAAGTGAACGACAGAGACGATTAACGTGTAATGGAATACACGGTCCCGTCTTTTGCCTGGATCAGCAGTTTGCCATCAGCGGCAACCGGGTCAGTCTGGAAACCGGAGCTATCAACTTTTTGCTGGGCAACGAAACGGCCATCTTCAACGTTAATCCAGTGCAGATAACCTTCGCTGTCACCCACCACCAGATTGCCATTATACAGCACCGGGGACGTCAGCAGGCGATGCAGCAGATCGCTTTGAGTCCACAGTGTAACGCCACCGTCGATGGTCAGCGCCATCACCCGGTCATTTTGATCGACCAGATAGATGCGGTTGCCGTCGACGATGAAATCATTCACCGAACCCAACTCGCGTTTCCACATAATCTGACCACTGCGCAAATCAAGCGCCGTCAGGTTACCATTATAGGCCAGCGCGAAAACAACACCGTTCACCACAACCGGCGTAGTATCAACATCGCTCAAACGGTCGATTTCGGTAGAACCGGTCGCCTGGGAGATACGCTGCTGCCAAATCATCTGTCCCTGCTGCATCAACACAGCACTGACGCGACCATTATCACCACCGACCACTGCCGCACCAAATGCAGTTGCTGGCGCAGACTCGCCACGCAGAGAAAGCGAAGGCATATCGAGGTTAACTGTCCATTTAACAGCGCCGTCAGCTTCGTTCAACGCCTGCAACTGACCGTTGCTGGTGTGAATCAAAACCAGACCGTCACTGACTACCGGACGAGAAAGTGCTTCACCCGCTACTTTGGTTTGCCATGCAACAGTACCATCGCTGGTGTTCAGCGCGTAAACCTGCGCTTTTTCGCTGCCAATATAGACATGACCACCCGCGACGGTCACGCCGCCGGAAAGTAACGCAGGCTCTTTAGATAACCAGCCATCTTTCTCGGCCAGACTGACAGACCAGATTTCTTTGCCGTCATCCGCATTCATCGCTTTAACCAAACCAGCGCGATCGGCAGCATAGACAACGTTATCCGCCAATGCCGGATGAAGATTAGAGTAGAAGTTACCAATGCCGCTACCAACGGAAGTGCTCCACGCCGTGGTCGGCGTAAACTGGTTTTCAACGGTCGGTAATGGGGACATCTTCACCACATCTTCTTCACTGTTAAACAGCGAACAGCCGCTTAAAAGGGTAACGGAAAGCATTCCTGGCAGCAGTAATTTACGCAATTGCATCGGGTCCCTCTCAGATGGACAAATTATTAATTTTCATCTGCATCATTTCACTCAGTGCCGGGGTAACATCGCTTTTCACGCCTGTTTCCCACGCACTACGCGCACCTTGCTTATCACCTTTGCTCAGCAATGCTTCACCACGCAGGTCAGCAACAATAGCAGCCCAACCTTCACCTTTAATGGTATCGAGGGTTTTCAGCGCGGCATCAGCCTGCTTGAGCTGCACCTGAACTCGGGCAAGACGCAGATTTATCACGGCTTTGAGATTTTCATCGCTCGTGTCCGCCAACCCTTGTTGTAATTGGGTGGCAGCTTTCTCTAGTTCATTTTTGTCAACAAATTGCTGCGCAAGTTCCAAAGAAGCCAGCGCGCCATAAGTATTTTTATTTTCAGCAGCGAATTTTTCCGCCGCCGGGATGCTGTCCGGTTTGCCTTCGCTCACTGCGGTAACCGCATTTTGATAAGCAAGAGAAGTGGATCGTGAGGACTCAACCTGATGGCTGTTCCAGTAGCGCCAGCCAATCAGTGCGCCAACACCTAAAATCACCCCAACAGCCAGTGCTTTGCCATTTTCAGCAAAAAAGCGTTTAACTGCTTCAACCTGGTCGTTTTCGTTCTCGTAAATTTCCACGCAGTCCTTCTCCTTCCTTAACCCAGTAACGTGCGCAAATGCGCGGCTACGCTATCCTGCGCAACTGCCGTTTGCTCACCAGAGCGCAAATCCTTCACCACTGCCGTGCCGTTGGCCACTTCGGACTCACCCAGCACCACAGCAACACATGCGCCCCATTTATCAGCACGGGCAAACTGTTTCTTAAAGTTGCCGCCGCCGTGGTTGGTCATCAATTTCACGCCAGGTAATTCATCACGCAGACGCTCAGCTAATGCCATAGCCGCAGATTGAGTATCAGCACCTGAGGCCACCAGGTATATATCGACAACAGGATCGGCTTTAAATTCCGGATTAACTGCCTGAACTAACAACACAAGACGTTCGAGGCCCATTGCAAAACCCACTGCCGGTGTTGCGCGTCCGCCCAGTTGTTCCACCAGACCGTCATAACGACCGCCTGCGCACACTGTGCCCTGAGAACCAAGACTGTTAGTCACCCACTCGAAAACGGTACGGTTGTAGTAATCCAGACCACGAACCAGACGCTGATTTACGGTGTAGGCGATACCTGCGCTCTCCAGCAGTTTGCAAAGACCAGCAAAGTGCTCGCGAGACTCTTCGTCCAGATAATCGCCCAACGCCGGAGCATCGTTAAGTAGCGCCTGCACTTCCGGATTCTTGGAGTCCAGCACGCGCAGCGGGTTGGTATACATGCGGCGTTTGCAGTCTTCGTCCAGCTTTTCTTTATGCTGTTCGAGGAAAGCAACCAGCGCATCGCGGTAATTGGCACGCGCTTCCAGCGAACCAATTGAGTTCAGCTCGAGGGTAACGTGTTCAGAGATACCCAGCGCGCGCCACCAGCGGGCGGTGAGCATAATCAGTTCGGCGTCGATATCCGGGCCTTGCAGACCGAAGACTTCGCAGCCCAACTGATGGAACTGACGATAACGCCCTTTTTGCGGACGCTCGTGACGGAACATTGGCCCGATATACCACAGACGCTGTTCCTGATTGTACAGAAGACCATGCTCGATGC
>OBUY01000414.1_pt1 | contig 18080 bp, 23 predicted proteins | sample 1475781 | NCBI WGS metagenome assembly OBUY01 (sample SAMEA2579912, study PRJEB22360) | human gut metagenome | biome: human gut; feature: human-associated habitat; material: faeces | place: Denmark | collected 2008/2010 | reverse complement strand
ATGTCAGCACGACCAATCCAAGCCTCTACACGCGCGTAGAGAGTGAATCCCCGGTCATTATGGTTAAGGGGAAAGAAAAGACCTATCAAGAGAAATTACAAGCCTTGATCAGGGACCTTTCTGCGATCGATACGACAGCTTCTTACAACGCTTTTGATGCTATGTTGATTCTTCTGCGTGAAGGAGTAGAAGCGCTTCTGATCGTTATGGCCCTTTTGACGACTCTTAAGGCTGCTAAGATGAGGAAAGGCCTCAAATGGGTCTACGGTGGAGCTGTTGCTGGTGTTCTTGCAAGCGCAGCGATCGCTCTTGTTCTGCAAGTAGCTTTTCCAGCTGTGACTTCGGGGGCTAACCGGGAAATTATTGAAGGAGGCGTTGGGATTTTCGCTGTGGTCATGATGATCCTCATTGGAATTTGGCTCCACAGCAAGTCCTCTGTCAAACAGTGGAATGCCTTTATGGACCGTCAGATGAAGACGGTAACGGCTACAGGAAGTTTTGTCTCTATGTTTGCCCTCAGTTTCTTAGCAGTCTTTCGTGAAGGGGCTGAGACCATTCTCTTCTATGTTGGGATTATTCCACAGATTACAACTGCTCATTTCATACTAGGAATCGGGCTTGCCATAGCCGTTCTCATCATCATTGCAGTGGCGATGACCAAGGCCAGTCAAGCCATCCAACCTCATCGAATCTTTTTCATTCTGACGTGGTTGATTTACGCCTTGGCCTTCAAGATGCTTGGTGTCAGCATCCACGCCTTGCAGTTGACTAATATCCTACCGAGTCATTTGGTCAATGGACTTCCAACCATCGATTGGGCGGGGATCTATCCAAGTTGGGAAGCTCTTCTTCCTCAACTACTCTTTGTGGCCCTGATCGCCCTTATCACGGTGAGACAACATGGCAAAGAGTAGAGCAGATAAAATGACCATTGTCGAGCACTTGGTCGAATTTCGAAAACGATTGATCGCTGTGGTCTTGTGTTACATTATCGTCTTTATTGTAGCCTTGGTATTTGGAGGAGAACTCTACCAAGTATTGACAGCTAGCCTGCATCAAAAATTGCTGGTATTAGGGCCTAATGATATCCTCTGGATCTATGTTTCACTGGCCAATCTCACAGCCTTTAGCCTGACCCTGCCCTTTATTGTCTACCAGATTTGGCAATTTGTGAGACCGGCTTTAAGGGAGAAGGAGGCGCGTGCAGTCTTTGCCTACATCCCAGCTAGCTTTATTTGCTTTGTGCTAGGACTTGCATTTGGTTATTTCTTTGTCAGCCCAGCTATTTTAGAGGTCTTGATGCGCTTGGGAGAAGGGCTGTTCGATACCCAATTGACGGCGCAAAATTATTTAACCTTTTTATGGCACACCACCTTACCTTTAGGAGTCTTGTTCGAGTTACCAGTTTTAGTCGCTTTTCTGACCTCGATTGGGCTCTTGACACCACAGTTTTTAATCACCTACCGTCGTTACGCTTACTTTGTTCTGCTGGTCTTAGCCGTCGTGCTAACCCCTGCAGACTTTATTAGTGACTTGGCCATGACGCTCCCTTTGATCCTCTTATTTGAAGTGAGTGTCGCCATCAGTAAAGTCATCTATTCGAGAAAAAGGAGAAACTAATGGGAATTTTACGTGATATTGGAGCACCAGGTTTGATCATCATCATCCTGGGTGCCCTCTTGATTTTTGGACCAAAACGCCTGCCTGAGCTGGGCCAGTCTATCGGCAAAATGTTTGCTGAATTTAAGACAGCTGTCAATAAAGGCAGTGAAGAAGCCGATCTAGACGAAAAAGAAGATAAGAAAGAAAAAGAATAATCAGACAATTTTCAAAATTCTATTGAGTTCGATTGCATAAAAAGGTATAATAAGACAAGTACTTGCAATCGATGAAGGAGGAAACCATGATTATTACGATTTTGTCACTCATTTTCTATTTTAGCTATATCGGATTCTTATGCTGGTTGGTCGTAAAAATTGTCGAAAAATTGTTCAATTTCTTGTTGAACCGTTAATGAAGAAACAATCCATTTCACTCTGAGTGAGTGGATTTTTTTGTGTATCTAATTCCCCTAGCTAGTGACGAACTTGATCTTCAAACTGTATTTCGGTATGATAGTAGGGAGTAGAATTACGGTTTAGTTGTGTAGGGTGACTGAGTAATATACAAAGGCTGCAGATAAGAAGGAGAAGGAATGAAGGATATTTATAAATCACTGCTTTGTTTAGGAGATTATAAAGAAGATACTTATTATATCGATTTATCTACTGGCGACTTGAAAAAATCAGTTGCTCATAAGGCATCTTCGTCAAAAATATTTTTGTCGTCTATCATTGGTTACCATATTCTAGGATTGGTTCTATTTAAAAGTGTTGAATCTAACGTGGCGCTTAGTTTTGTTCTCTTGCTTGTTTCCTTTGTTCTTTCGATCATTGCTGCGATTGTTTTTAATAGACGGCTATATTTGAATACAGAATTTGAAAAGGTTGAATTGACCAAAGATGAGTATGAGGAATTTCGAAAGCAAGTAAAAAAATATAACAAAACCATCGTTTTACTTATCATCTTATTTATTGGTATGTTTTTCATTTCAATGCATTTATATCTTTCAACTCCTAGCATCTTCTTGTTACTAGTGATGGACTATGTGATTTTTTCTTTTTATCTACTTTATACGAATGGATTTTTTACAAAACGATTTTATTTTGAAAAATATATCAATACGGATTACATGAAGTAGTAAGGATCTTTTATCAATCAAATGGCAAAGAATATGAGTAAAAGAAGTAACCCAAATAGACATCTAGTTAGTTTAGTTTTGTATAAGAACAAATGGGTTTATTATGACTTGGAGGATAAAAAACTTTATTTCTCCATTTCAAAAAGGCCTTCCAAAAATCAGCAACTCTATTCAGTGGGTATCACATTACTATCTCTCCCATTGGTTAGATTGCTAAATGATTCAACTATTTTTAGTATACCTACTATCAAATACTCTTGCTTAATTCTATGCTCCTGTCTTTCCTTACTCATAGGGAAATTAGTAGTTGACTATTATAACAAAGACTTGGATGTTTTTCCTGAATTATTTACGGATAGTGAGTACTTAGAATTCTCCCAAGCAGCCAAAAAAAAATGCATCATTGGTTTCCTCGTTTATCTATGTCACTTATCTTACTATAGTAGTATCCTTAGTGGTTTACCTTACCTACTCAGTATTCTTAGGATTGCTGATCTATTCTATTTTCTTATCTGTTCTTTCTATTTGTTTAGCAAATAATGTACATAAGCGCAAGAAAATTGTGAAACGTTTATGACAGATTGAATGGGTCTTGTTATAGTTTTTTCAATAATTGTCATAAAATAAGGATTAATGAATGTTAAAAATAGTAGATCTAAGTTTAATAGCTTCGAAAGGTTGTTTTCATGGTTCGTAAAGAAAAAATTAATGGTCGTGTCTACAATATCTCCCTAAATGACCAAACGCTTCAAAAAGGATGGTATTTGATTGTGACAGACCAAAATCAAGAATACTTAGTGAAAAGGAATTGTAGCCTTTCTACAAAGCGACCTTTTGCCATTTATCAAACAAACTATTCATTTATCAAACATACACATAACCAAAACGTAAAAAGCAGTAAGGGTCTATCATACCTTGGAGCAACTGTTGTGATCGCTTCAATCATTCGTTTACTTACTCCGTATCAATTATGGTTAGGCCCTACCATTAAAGCGACAAACTATCTTCAAGGTATAGTACATTTACTATCTTTAGCTTTTGCGGTGACCGTCTCATTTATTTTTGTTGCTGTGTTTAGGAAAATGAAATTAAAAGCCTTTCTTAAAGGGAAAAAGGCAGACTTAAAGTATATTGGTAGAGTTAAAACACTGACCCCATTAAAAGTAACGAAAGAAGGAGTGGATTTTTGGTAATGAAGAAACGAATTTTTCAAAAAGGCTTGGGTTATGGAATATTATTTCTCGTTTTCATTCTTCCAATGTTTTTATTTGCTTATTTTGTCCAATTGAGGGTATTCTTAATTGGACCAATTGTGCTTTATATGGTTCTATTTTTCAATGGTGTTATTGTGAGTGATCATGATCGGATGATCGAATTTGAAATTTCAAGCGATAGCATAAAACAAGTGGAGGGTTAGTATGCGTAAAGAATATCTAGTTTATCAAAACAAAGTATACTCTAATTTTGTGAATTATATAAATGATTACATCCTACTTTCGGAAGATCCAGCGATGCTGGAAGAAGGTTATATTCCCTATAGTTCCTATGTATGTGATGCCGGAGAAGGCGTATACGGGAAGATTGTGCCTTATAGTGAAGTTACGCAAAGATATGTGGTTTGTGATAGTGTCTTGTATAAAGATCATGAATTTGAAATCGCAGGTCACAAGCATGGAGATGATGATTTTACAGCACCTGATTCTTATGTGAGACTATTAGTTTTTAATAAAGAATTTCTAATTGAAAACAATTTAGCTGATGATGCGGTATTATTGGATGATAAATATGGTCAGACCATGTATGCATCAGGAAAAATCCCTATTAGCGAAGTAACCATTCTACGTCGCAGAAAGGATTTGCCAGTAGACCGAAGGAGAAAAATATAAGGATAATAAATGACTTTTAGAGATACATTAACTACAAAAGATAGAATATTAAGGCTAATTGATTTTGAAAAAAACCTCATAGATGAAAAACGAAATAAAATTAAGAGTTTAATGAAGGATACGGAGGAAGGAGTTCAAAGATACAAGTTAACAAATGACAAAGTTATTGCAAATACAAAGGGTACAATTAAAGTATTAACTGAAGAATTGCTAGTAGCTACCTATACAGCTGGTTACCCGCTCAAAAAAGTCAAAGAAGAGTACCTTAAATATGTCGATAGCCTTCTCCCTGTTTGGCAAAGTAATTCAGGTTATGATGAGATGCTCTGGGCTCTATCCATTGGCATTTTGTTAGAGATTGATGAAACGACTTTTGATCAGTTAGTAGACTTGGTCAAAAAAGATGATCCAGAGGACTATTTGATCGATTATCTCATCCAGTCTCGTCATCCAGAGTGGACAATTCGGATAAACTATAATTTTCCAAGACCCTATGGCTTTACCCGAAAGATTATAGAGGAAGAAAATTCTGAAAAGGCGTTAGGTCTCCTTAAAGAATACTTGACTAAAAATGGTATCAGGGATGTAGGGATGAAGGCTGGTATGATTTGCATAAGCGCAACATTGATAATTATTATGGTTACTGGTCATTTGAATCAGGCGCTATTTGCAAGCTCAAAGGCTTAGATTATAAACACTTAGAAGTACTTCCATATTTTCCATATGACTTGGTTGCGGCAGGTGAGACGGAAGAATAAGTCTCATGATGTATGAGTCATTAAATTAAAAGAAGAGAGGAAATAAATTATGATAGAACCTAAGTACGGTGAAAATATTGTTGTTCTTTTTAAACATGAAAATAAATATACTTGGTATGTTTCGGATTTAGAATTCTGGTATATTGATTATGAGGTAGCACGCTATTCACTTGATACTCTGTATGATGAGCGAAAACGTTCTTCGAAACTGACCCATGAAACATTGCCATATTTTTTAGCAGATATGGAAGTGTATAAATGTGATCGAAATGAGCTAGGAGAAGCATTTGCTAAATCGTATCAGGAAGATAGATTGAACGCAGTTTATGATTTTAAACCTTCCCTGTTTATTGATATGGATGAGATGAAACTGTACTCGCAGTACGCTGAATACGTATCATTTGAAGAATATGTTTCGAAACCATGGATAGGCCAATATAAATCATTTTGGGATAAGATTCCAGAAGAAGAAAAATTCTGGTTGGCTTGTGGCAGTGATGTATATGGTGAAGATTGATTAAAGTCGAAGAACAGAGAGGATAAATATAGGAGTAGGTAGAAGGAGGGGCAACTGATGAGAAGGAAATGGGTAAAAATCATTGCTATTTTAATTTTAATCCTATCCGGTAGTTACTTTGTCTACAATAAACTAACGAAGCCGAATCTTGGACCCAAAACAACTAGATTATACAAGCGAGGCTTTCGACTTCTTGAAGAGCAAATTGGAACCTATATCAAAGACCACTATACTGGGATCGAAAAGATTGAGTTCTCCCCAATCTACGTTACTGAAGAAGGGTCAACATTCTCAAATGCCTATGTGCGTCCGACGATCTATGACAACTATGGAAATAAAGCTACTCTGGGAGATAAAATAAAGAAATTTATTCCATTAAGTTATGGATTGATTTCAGACATTGTTCTTGATTTTGATGGAGGTGGCAATGAAGTCATTGAGTTACTGGACTCAAATGAGAAACCTATAGACGTTTCAAATGAGGAGCATTTACCTAAGAAAGCTATACTCACAGAGGCAAGAAGTACAGATGAAAACATCTCTTTGTTGGTTGACAATGGTCATTTAAGAGGAGTCGTGAAGGATAAAAAAGGAAGTCCAAATGCTGAAATTGTTTATAATACGGAACTCCACAAAGGAGACGCGAGAGAATAGCGCTAACCAATGAAATAGAATGAAAAACGAGGAAAAAACACATGCAATATTATTTTATTGGCGGTCTAGGTGGCAATTGCTACCACCTGGTGCCACTTATCGATGAGCTCGGTTTTCCGGTAATCTTTTTAGATCCCTACAGGGAAATGATTCAGACAGAAAAAGATCTTCGTGCTTGGTTCCAAGGTCAGATTGTACAAGATGAAGAGATCTGTTTATTGGGGCATTCCTTGGGTGGAGATTTGGCTCGTTATCTGGCTGCAGAGTTTCCTCAGATAAAGGCTCTGATTCTCTTGGATGGGGGTTATCTGGATATGGAAAAGATCCTGCCTTTGGAGGAAGAACTAGAAGGTACATCGTCCTTCATGCAGCAGCAAGTCTTTTCGACATTGGAAGAAGCCGTGTTAGCAGAATTCGGTGATGGAGCAGATCCTACGCCTATAGCGCGAAAAGCAGTAGAGGCTAGCTATCACTGGAATCCAGCGAGTGAACAATATGAATTAAATCTGGATCTAGAAAAGGTCTTGGCCTTATTGCGTCTACGGCGTCAGATCAAGGCTAACCAGATTTCAATTACAGACAAGCCTGTCCTCTTTATCGGACCTCTTTACCAAGAAGAGCCTGAATGGAGGAAAGCAGCTCTGAATCAACTAGATCCCAAGATCCAGCAAGTCTTGCTAGAAGGGTTGGGGCACGAACTGTATACAGAGGCACCAGAAATTGTAGCTAGAGAAATCAACAATTGGCTCCAAAATGTTCATAAATAAAACCTGTTTCTCTTTTCAAAACAGGTTTTGTATTGTAATTTCCGAACGTTGTTTCCTATAAAATCATTCCCGTTGAATTAAGTCCGTATCTTTGATATAATTTATCAAGGAAACGTCAAGTGACGTAGTGATGCGGAAACGCATAGGTAGGTCAGTTTTTAGAAAAGAGATCTTACAATCCATGTTAAATGAATTTCCTATTTTTGACTACGAAGATATTCAGCTAATTCCGAACAAATGTATCATCAATAGCCGTTCTGAGGCTGACACGACCGTTCAGTTTGGCAATCATACCTTTAAGCTTCCTGTTGTACCAGCCAATATGCAGACCATTCTAGATGAGGATGTGGCAGAACAGTTGGCGCGTGGTGGGTATTTCTACATCATGCACCGGTTTGACGAAGCAGGTCGGATTCCTTTTGTCAAACGCATGCATGAGCAAGGTTTGATTGCTTCGATTTCGGTCGGTGTTAAGGAATATGAGTATGACTTTGTGAGTCAATTAAAGGCAGATGCACCGGAGTACATCACCATTGATATTGCCCATGGCCATGCGGATAGTGTGATTCGGATGATCCATCACATTAAGAAAGAATTGCCAGGTACCTTTGTCATTGCTGGAAATGTCGGCACCCCTGAAGCTGTCCGTGAATTGGAAAACGCTGGAGCTGATGCGACCAAGGTCGGGATCGGTCCTGGTAAGGTTTGTATCACCAAAGTTAAGACTGGTTTTGGTACAGGTGGTTGGCAATTAGCAGCCCTTCGCTGGTGTTCAAAAGCAGCCCGCAAGCCGATCATTGCGGATGGTGGGATTCGGACCAATGGCGATATTGCCAAATCCATTCGTTTTGGGGCGTCTATGGTCATGATCGGTTCGCTTTTTGCAGGCCATATCGAAAGTCCTGGTAAAACGGTAGAAATCGACGGAGAGTCTTTCAAAGAGTACTATGGATCCGCTTCAGAGTACCAAAAAGGTGCTTATAAGAATGTCGAGGGCAAGAAGATTTTATTGCCGGCTAAGGGGCACTTGCAAGACACCTTGACAGAAATGGAACAAGATTTGCAAAGTTCGATCTCGTATGCAGGAGGTCGGAAATTAGCGGATCTGAAACACGTCGACTATGTGATCGTGAAGAATTCTATCTGGAATGGCGATGCACACTAATTCAATTACTTATTTATTTCACGAATGGGCGTGATGTTTCTACAAGGTGCCGGAACACCTAACAATAAGTAAGTCGGGATTATTTCTCTTCCTAGAGAGATTTCAAGGCTTGCTTAGCAGGCCTTTTTGTGTTTTGTGAATGAGTAGAGGATTGTTTAAAGTAGGAGGAAGTATGAAACTACTGGAAGAACGCATCTTAAAAGATGGTAATGTTTTAGGGGAAAATATCCTCAAGGTGGATTCCTTTTTGACCCACCAAGTGGATTTCAAATTGATGAAGGAAATTGGTCAAACATTTGCGGATCATTTCAAAGACGCTGGTATCACCAAAGTTGTGACCATTGAAGCATCTGGGATTGCGCCTGCTCTTTATGTAGCAGAAGCGCTGGTTGTTCCCATGATTTTTGCGAAGAAAGCGAAAAATATCACCATGAATGAGGGGATTTTGACGGCTGAGGTTTATTCCTTTACCAAGCAAGTCACCAGCACCGTTTCGATTGCGGGTAAATTCTTGGATCCAGCAGATAAGGTCTTGATCATTGATGATTTCCTTGCGAATGGCCAAGCGGCTAAAGGCTTGATCCAAATCATCGAACAAGCGGGTGCTAAAGTGGAAGCCATTGGAATTGTGATTGAGAAATCCTTCCAAGATGGTCGAGGATTGTTAGAAGACTTGGGATATCCTGTGGTATCTCTTGCGCGTTTGGATCGTTTTGAAAACGGTCAGGTTGTATTTAAGGAGGCAGACATCTAATGCAAAAGCAAGAAAGCCATTCGCAAGCGGCTATTTTAGGCTTGCAACATTTATTAGCCATGTATTCGGGATCTATTCTGGTGCCGATCATGATCGCGGGAGCGTTGGGTTATAACGCTCATCAGCTGACCTACCTCATTTCTACAGATATCTTCATGTGTGGGGTAGCGACTTTCCTTCAAGTCCAGCTCAATAAGTACTTTGGGATCGGTCTTCCTGTTGTCCTTGGGGTTGCCTTCCAGTCTGTAGCACCTCTCAGCATGATCGGAGCTAGCCATGGTAGTGGTGCCATGTTTGGTGCCTTGATTGTTTCAGGGCTTTATGTCATCCTTGTCTCTGGTTTCTTCTCTAAGATTGCCAACCTCTTCCCATCGATCGTGACGGGATCGGTCATTACGACCATTGGTTTGACCTTGATTCCGGTAGCGATTGGAAACATGGGAAATAATGCACCTAAACCAACCGTTCAAAGCTTGATCTTGGCCTTGATTACGATTCTCATTATCTTGATCGTTAATATCTATACGACTGGCTTTATCAAGTCTATCTCTATCTTGATTGGCTTGATCGCAGGGACTGCTATTGCGGCCTCTATGGGCTTGGTGGATTTCACACCTGTATCGCAAGCACCAGTGGTTCACGTTCCAACACCATTCTTCTTTGGAGCACCTAAGTTTGAAATCACTTCAATCTTAATGATGTGTATCATCGCGACAGTTTCCATGGTGGAATCAACAGGGGTTTATCTTGCCCTTTCTGATATTACCAAAGATCCAATTACCAGCACGCGCCTTCGCAATGGTTATCGCGCTGAAGGGTTGGCTGTTCTCCTCGGTGGTATCTTCAACACCTTCCCTTACACTGGATTCTCACAAAACGTTGGTTTGGTCAAATTGTCTGGTATTAAGACTCGTCTTCCAATCTATTATGCGGCTGGTTTCCTTGTTCTACTCGGTCTCCTTCCAAAGTTTGGAGCTTTGGCACAAATCATCCCAAGCCCAGTTCTTGGGGGAGCGATGTTAGTGATGTTTGGTTTTGTATCGATTCAAGGGATGCAGATCCTTGCGCGTGTTGATTTTGAGCACAATGAGCACAATTTCTTAATTGCAGCGGTATCGATTGCTGCCGGGGTTGGCTTGAACAACAGCACCCTCTTCAAAGGCCTTCCAACAGGATTCCAAATGTTCTTTGCGAACGGAATTGTCGTCGCAAGTGTCTTGGCGATTATTCTTAACGCGATTTTGAACCGCCATCAAAAATAATCTCTGAACTTCCGAAGATCTCACCTGAGGTCTTCGGTTTTTTTGACTTTTTAGAAGACATATAGTAGAGTGGAAGAAGGGAAATAATGATGGATTAGAAAAGAGTTAGGATTATGTATGAAACCCACCGTTTTAAAGAACGCCTGCGCTTGTTTATAAGCCTATTTTTACCGATTTTGATTTACCAATTGGCAAATTATTCTGCTAGTTTTGTTGATACAGCCATGACAGGCCAATACCGGACCCTTGATTTGGCTGGGGTTTCTACAGCTACCAGTCTGTGGAATCCTTTTTTTACCTTTTTGACAGGGATTGTCTCTGCCCTAACACCGATTGTCGGGCACCACTTAGGCAAGGGAAATAAAGAACGGATTGCTGGAGATTTTTACCAATTCCTCTATATGTCATTTGCGATGGCCATTCTCTTAATAGGCTTTGTCTGGGGGATTGCGCCAATGATTCTCAAGCAGATTGGCTTAGAAAAGGTCGTGGCTCAGATCGCGGTTCATTATCTATACTATCTTTCGCTTGGTATTTTGCCTTTGTTGCTCTTTAGTATCGTTCGGACCTTCCTTGATACGTTGGGAATGACGCGTCTATCCATGTACTTGATGCTCTTGCTCTTGCCTTTGAATGCTTGTTTTAACTATATCTTGATCTATGGGGCTTTTGGCTTTCCTGAGATAGGAGGAGCGGGAGCAGGTCTTGGAACCTCTCTGGCCTACTGGGTCTTGCTGGCTATTGCAGTTTTGATCTTGTGCAAGCACCCTAAGGTAGCATCTTTCCAATTGTGGAAGCCGCAACCTTATGATTTTAAAGGGATGAAAGAAGTACTGCGCCTTGGGCTTCCAATCGGTGGAATTGTTTTTGCAGAAGTCATCATCTTCTCGCTGGTTGGTCTGTTAATGGCAAAATTCCCATCACTCACCATCGCTAGTCACCAATCGGCCATGAATTTTTCTACCCTGATGTATGCTTTCCCGGTTAGTATCTCGAGCACCATGGCTATTATCGTATCTTACGAACTAGGAGCAGGAAGACCAGAAGTGGTCAAACAATATTGCCGTTTGGGACGGTTGACAGCCTTTGGTTTTGCGATTGTCACCCTCGTCTTTCTTTATACATTCCGCTTCCAACTGGCAGGGATATACGGCAAGGATCCAGTCTTTGTGCAGCAAACTGCTATTTTCATGACCTATAGTCTCTTTTTCCAAGTAGCTGATACTTTTGCAGCACCCCTCCAAGGGATTTTGCGGGGTTATAAGGATACAACCGTTCCATTCTTATTAGGTGTTTTTAGCTATTGGTGTATTTCGATTCCTTTAGGGATTTTACTTGATCATGTGACCAACCTTGGTCCCTATGCATATTGGATCGGTCTTATTTCTAGCCTTGTCGTGAGTGGTATTTGTTACCAGATGCGACTATGGCAGATTCAAAAAAAATACCAGGTATCCTAAAAGAGGCTGGGACAAAAGTCCTAGCCTCTCAATTGTCTTTGGATTATCGAGCAAAACGCAGTGGTTGAGTGGGCTCTACTACGCTGATTTCATCAGCTTTTACAGCCCTACTCAACTGTGTGGAGGTGGGACGACGAAATCGAATTCTAATGAATTACCGATTTCTGTCCCACTCTCTTATTTGGTACGCATTTCACCATGTGGGAAGTAGGTTCCTTCAGGCATATCATTAATGATAACGTGAACAGCTGACTGAGGAGCGCCAGTATTGCGGACAACAGCCTCCGTTACTTCTTTAGCGAGGGCTTTCTTTTGTTCCAAAGTGCGTCCTTCAAATAGATCAATTCGTACAAATGGCATAGGGCCACCTCCTAAATTTTTTATAGGACTATTTTATCACATTTTGGAATACAAAGCTTGGCAAAATTATGGTAAAATGATAATGAAACACATTTTAGAGAGAACAGAAGGAAAATGGCACAATTATATTATAAATATGGGACCATGAACTCTGGGAAAACCATTGAGATTTTGAAGGTGGCTCATAATTATGAAGAGCAAGGCAAGAGCGTCGTCATTATGACCTCGGCAATCGATACCAGAGATGGAGTAGGAGTAGTTTCTAGCCGGATTGGTATGAAACGGGAAGCCGTTGCGATCGAAGACGAAACTGATATCTTTGGCTTTATTAAAAACCAAGCAATCAAACCCTACTGCGTCTTAATCGATGAAGCTCAGTTTTTGAAACGACACCATGTCTATGATCTGGCAAGAGTCGTGGATGAACTGGATGTGCCGGTAATGGCTTTTGGCCTCAAAAATGATTTTCGAAATGAACTCTTTGAGGGCTCTAAACACCTCCTTTTGTTAGCGGACAAGATCGAGGAAATCAAAACCATCTGCCAATACTGTTCCCGCAAGGCGACCATGGTCTTGCGCACCCAAGCGGGCAAACCTGTCTATGACGGAGAGCAGATCCAAATCGGTGGACACGAGACCTATATCTCGGTTTGCCGCAAGCATTATTTTAATCCGGACATACCAACTGAAAGCGTCTAGAACGTTTTGGAGAGGATAATAATGTCTATTTGTTTAAAAGATATTACAATAGAGAATTATTTTGACGTTTTAAATCTAGAAGTTCATCCAAACCAAAGGAATTTTATTGCATCCAATTCCGTTAGTTTAGCTGAAGCCTATGTATATGATAAAAATGGTGATTTTATAGCTCCCTTAGCAGTTTATGATAAGGAAGTATTAGTTGGTTTTGTTATGATTGCCTATGACCAGAAAATTGGGATCAGTAAGGGGAACTACTTGTTATTTCGTTTTATGATCGATAAACGATTTCAAGGTTTAGGCTATTTTAAACCGACTATGGATGCAGTCATTGACTTTGTTCGAACAGAGCCAGCTGGAAAAGCAACAAGTCTTTGGTTATCTTATGAACCGGAAAATAATCAAGCGAGATCTTGCTATCTCCATTATGGATTTAAAGAAACTGGCCAAGTCATAGAAGGCGAGATTGTAGCAATCTATGATCTAACAACCAAGAATTAAGGAGCAAATATGAATATCTATGATCAACTACAAGCTGTAGAAGACCGATACGAAGAGTTAGGAGAATTACTGAGTGACCCGGATGTGGTCTCTGATACCAAACGCTTTATGGAGCTTTCAAAAGAAGAGGCTTCCACTCGTGACACGGTGACAGCCTACCGAGAATACAAGCAAGTCCTTCAAAACATCGTCGATGCTGAAGAAATGATCAAGGAATCAGGCGGAGATGCGGATTTGGAAGAAATGGCCAAGCAAGAGCTCAAAGATGCCAAGGCTGAAAAAGAAGAGTACGAAGAAAAACTGAAGATTTTACTTCTTCCCAAAGATCCAAACGATGATAAGAATATTATCTTGGAAATCCGTGGGGCAGCAGGAGGAGACGAAGCCCAGTTGTTTGCGGGTGACCTCTTGCAGATGTACCAAAAATACGCGGAAAGCCAAGGCTGGCGATTCGAAGTCATGGAAGCTTCCTACAATGGTGTTGGTGGGATCAAAGAAGTCGTAGCCATGGTTTCTGGTCAGTCTGTTTATTCAAAACTCAAGTATGAATCAGGTGCCCATCGGGTACAACGGGTTCCTGTGACAGAAAGTCAAGGTCGTGTCCATACCTCTACAGCAACCGTTCTGGTCATGCCAGAAATTGAAGAAGTTGAGTATGACATTGATCCAAAAGACCTTCGGATTGATATCTACCATGCATCTGGCGCGGGTGGACAAAACGTCAACAAGGTCGCAACAGCCGTTCGTATCGTCCACTTGCCTACCAACATCAAGGTAGAGATGCAGGAAGAACGGACCCAACAAAAGAACCGTGATAAGGCCATGAAGATTATCCGTGCGCGTGTGGCTGACCACTTCGCTCAGATTGCCCAAGATGAGCAAGATGCAGAGCGGAAGTCAACTATCGGTACGGGTGACCGCTCAGAGCGGATCCGGACTTATAACTTCCCTCAAAACCGTGTGACTGATCACCGGATTGGCTTGACCCTTCAAAAATTGGATACGATTTTGTCTGGTAAATTAGATGAAGTAGTGGACGCCTTGGTTCTCTATGACCAAACACAAAAATTAGAAGAATTAAACAAATCATGAAGTTAGCTCAAATTTTTAAGGATTTTGAGGAACAATTAATCACACAAGGAGAGGAAGCGGAAAGCCTCTCTTTTGTCTATCGGAACCTCAAAAATCTCTCTTTTACAGACTTTATTTTTGCTATTCAACAGGAAATCACACCAGATGAGAAAGAGTTTGTAGAAAGTATCTACAAACAACTGGTAGCACATGTACCTGCCCAGTACATCATCGGCCTCGCTGAATTTTATGGGATGAAGCTAAAGGTGGATGAGCGAGTCTTGATTCCACGCCCTGAAACAGAAGAGTTGGTTGAGCTCATCTTAACTGAAAATCCTAATCCCAATCTGTCAGTTTTGGATATTGGGACAGGAAGTGGCGCTATCGCGCTTGCTTTAGCGAAAAATCGCCCAAATTGGTGCGTTACAGCAAGCGATATTTCTCCAGATGCACTGAACTTAGCAAGCGAAAATGCTGCGTTGCAAGACCTAAAAATATCCTTTAAAAAATCTGATTGTTTTGAAGAAATTGCTGAAAATTATGATATAATTGTATCCAATCCCCCCTATATCTCTCGGGCAGATGAGTCGGAGGTAGGCTTGAATGTCCTACATTCGGAGCCCCATCTTGCGCTCTTTGCTGAGGAAGATGGTCTGGCTATCTATCGCAAGATTGCTCAAGAAGCTAAGAACCATCTCCGTGAGGGAGGTAAGATTTACCTTGAAATTGGATACAAACAAGGTCTCAGTGTTCCTGCATTGTTTAGGAAATATCTTCCTGAAAAGCGTGTGAGGACACTCAAGGACCAGTTTGGTCAAGATAGGATGGTTGTTGTGGATGATGGATAGAATAAAGCAAGAGTTGGAAAATGGTGGAGCAGTCGTCTTGCCCACGGAAACAGTTTACGGTCTTTTTGCTAAGGCTTTAGATGAACAAGCTGTTGAACATGTCTACCAGCTCAAACGTCGCCCAAAAGACAAGGCGCTCAATCTCAACGTCGCTTCCCTCGAAGCTATCGAATTCTTTTCTAAGAATCAACCGACCTATCTCAAACGATTGGTAGAAGCCTTTTTACCAGGTCCCTTGACCCTTATCCTAGAAGCCAACGACAGAGTTCCCTACTGGGTTAACTCTGGTCTAAAAACAGTCGGTTTTCGGATGCCCAGTCACCCTATCACGCTTGATCTGATTAGGGAGACAGGTCCCTTGATTGGCCCCTCTGCCAATATTTCCGGTCATGCCAGCGGAATTGTCTTTAAAGACATTTTGAAGGATTTTGATCAAGAAGTTTTAGGACTAGAGGATGATGCTTTTCTGACCGGGCAAGATTCGACCATTATGGATTTGTCTGGTGATAAGGTCAAGATTTTACGACAAGGAGCGATCACGCAAGAAGACATTCTTGCTAAGTTACCAGATATTCCTTTTGAAGAGGTAGGATATGCTACGTGAGTTGAAATCAAGAGATGTCGAAGCTATTTATGAGATAAACAAAGAATCTTTAGGCTATGATTTTAGTCCTGAAAAAACAGCGAATCAGATGGCTAAATTATCTCAGGACGTGCATCATTTCTTACTTGGGTACGAGGATTCAAGCAGTCATGAACTACTTGGATATGTCCATGCTGAGGTTTACGAATCGCTTTATTCACAGCCAGGTTTCAATATCTTGGCTTTAGCAGTTCAGCCAGACCATCAAGGTCAAGGCATTGGGAAAAGTTTGCTAGAGGGGTTGGAAAAAGAAGCAAAAAGACGGGGTTACGGGTTTATTCGTTTAAACTCTGCCGATCATCGTCTGGGGGCTCACGCATTTTATGAAAAAGTTGGCTATACTTGCGATAAAATGCAGAAACGGTTCATACGCATCTTTTAGTTTGTCTCTAATTTCTTTTTAGAATTAGGATACACGACACAACTAAGGGACTAGTCATTTAGTAAAGGAGAAGACCTATGATTTTTGACAAAGACGATTTTAAAGCATACGATGCTGATCTTTGGAATGCCATTGCCAAAGAAGAGGAACGCCAGCAAAACAACATTGAGTTGATTGCTTCTGAAAATGTAGTTTCCAAGGCCGTTATGGCCGCTCAAGGGTCCATCCTTACCAACAAGTATGCAGAAGGTTACCCAGGTCGCCGCTACTACGGTGGGACAGATGTGGTCGATGTGGTCGAAAGCCTCGCCATCGAACGGGCCAAAGAAATTTTTGGTGCTAAATTTGCCAATGTCCAACCTCACTCAGGAAGTCAAGCCAATTGTGCGGCCTACATGGCTTTGATTGAGCCAGGAGATACCGTTATGGGTATGGATTTGGCAGCAGGTGGTCACTTGACACACGGTGCTTCTGTGAGTTTCTCAGGTCAAACCTATCACTTTGTGCCTTATAATGTTGATCCCGAAACGGAACTCTTGGATTTTGATGCGATTTTGAAGCAGGCCCAAGAAGTGAAGCCAAAACTCATTGTAGCTGGTGCGTCAGCCTACTCTCACATCATTGACTTCTCTAAATTCCGTGAAATTGCGGATGCAGTAGGAGCCAAGCTCTTGGTTGATATGGCCCATATCGCTGGTTTGGTCGCTGCTGGACTTCACCCAAGTCCAGTACCATACGCCCATATCACAACAACAACGACTCATAAAACCCTTCGCGGACCTCGTGGTGGCTTGATTTTGACCAATGACGAAGACCTAGCTAAGAAGATTAATTCAGCTATCTTCCCAGGCATTCAAGGTGGTCCATTAGAACATGTTGTAGCTGCTAAAGCAGTTGCCTTTAAGGAGGTATTAGATCCAGCCTTTAAAGAATACGCTGCGAACGTGATTAAAAACACCCAGGCTATGGCTGAAGTCTTCTTAGAAGATCCTGATTTTCGGATTATTTCTGGAGGGACTGAAAACCACCTCTTCTTGGTTGATGTGACCAAGGTTGTTGATAATGGAAAAGTTGCTCAGAACCTCCTGGATGACGTCAATATTACTTTAAACAAAAATTCTATTCCGTACGAAACCTTGTCTCCTTTTAAGACAAGTGGAATTCGTATCGGATCTGCAGCCATTACTGCGCGTGGATTTGGTGAAAATGAAAGCCGCAAAGTCGCTCACTTGATCATCAAAGCTCTAAAACACACAGAAGATCCAGCTGTACTAGAAGAAGTGAGAGGGGAAGTCAAAGCCTTGACAGACGCCTTCCCACTCTATGAGGACTAATCATTTTATGGATATCTATATTCAGAAAGCAATCATTCATCAGTTCCGTCCAGATGATACAGACTTGGTTTTAGCGGATAAGTTTCTCAATATTACTCCAAAAATTGAAGAATATCTACGTAGAAAAGTGGAGCGTGTGTATTCTGATGAAGCAAAGACTGGGATTTTCAAAGAAGGAAATCCCTTCTTCCATCACATCACGGATGATCTTATAGAAACATCCGTTACCCTAGCCAATCTTTGGAAGGAAGAGTTCAGTATTTCTGAAAATCAAAAGAC
>OBUY01000406.1_pt1 | contig 18286 bp, 23 predicted proteins | sample 1475781 | NCBI WGS metagenome assembly OBUY01 (sample SAMEA2579912, study PRJEB22360) | human gut metagenome | biome: human gut; feature: human-associated habitat; material: faeces | place: Denmark | collected 2008/2010 | reverse complement strand
TTCTCATGTTTTACGTACCTTTTTCTCATGTTTTACGTACCTTTTTCTCATGTTTAGTAGAAACAAACCCTTGATGCAACTGGATTTCTTGACCCCATCAAATAGTCTAAATAATATAAATAGCAACTAAATAGACGACTGTCGTCGTCTATAAATGACGACGACGATTCTATTTAACATTAGTACTTTCATAAAATTAAGTATAGTAAGTCACTAATACATGAGAAAAAGGTACGTTTGCCTAATAAAAGCTATAAAAAGGTACTAATTCTCTTTGAAAGTAGATTATATTTGATACAACAGATACATGAGAAAAAAGTACGTCATATATTTAAGTAAACTTTTCATGTAAAAAAGTTTGAGTTAGCTATCATTTAGGTTTACTTTAGAACCTTAACAATCAACTCTCCTCCCTCACATGCTCTCTTATGACTTGTTAAGCATGAAATCCAAAAGCTAGCAAGGCTAACGCCTTATTTCTCTCCCTTTTCTCTGCTAATAAGGTACATTCGCTTTTTTAGCTCACTTTCCTTTATTACAACAATGAAAGTAGGATCTACCAGCTAAATCGATACAAAATACCACCCCACCCATTCATGTTCCAAAACATAACAATTTTATTATCTACCAGATCTTAAAATCGATGCTACGCCCTCAGACCCCCTAAAATCAATTTTAAGCCCTCTTTTCAAATTACCTATAAATTCAGCCACCAGCAACCCGAAGTACGCCTACACGTCCGATATAAGCCCACAGACCCTATTGTAGATGTGACGAAATGAGCAACAGATGAAAGTCCTGGAGCATTACTTGAATTTAAAAATGGGAAGAGACTAACTTTATAAGCTAGTCTCTTTTATTTATTGAAAAAGGCTAGTAAGCTAGCCTTGTGGCTTATCTATCGTAGTCATAGCTGAAATCATCACGTTCTAATTTCTTGTCTTCCTCTTCTCGTTCCTGCGCTCTTACGTCTAACTTACGATATAGCTTGTCTTTTTCTTCCTGCGTAAGATATTTTTCACACATTTTTCCAATATCTCGCCCAATCACGTCTTGATAGTGCAGGTCGCTGATCTCGTGCCTCAAGCGGTCGTTATCCTTTTCTAAATTACTTTTCTCTTTCTCTAAATCAGCATTTTTCGCCCGCTCCGACTCAAAAAGTCCTTTCCACTTGTCAATTTCAGCTTGTAGCTTCGCTTTCATCTCTTTATACACGCTAGTTTCTTTGATTGTAGAAACCAAGTTATTAGCAAAACTCTTGATACTGTCGAAAAATCCTGCTTTCTTTTTCAAGTTTTCGTAATGTTCTTGCCCGATAGTTACCCTTCCAAGTGCTTTGATAACGCCTTTTTCGCCGTATTTTACCTTGCTTACATTTTCGATTTCAGCAAGCGCCTTGTTTCTTCTTGCTAAAAAGTCGATTTGCTCGTCGTGTTGGCGTGTTTGTTGCGCCATAAACGCTTTATTATTGTCGATTCTCGCCTCTTGCTCGCTGATTTTGCTCGTATTTTCCCTTACTTGGTCTTTGAGGAGGTTCTTTTCTGCTTCTTGTGCCGTTTTCTCGCTCTTGATGCGCTCTAATTCAGCTTTAAAGCTATCCGCCTGCTTCTGCGCAATCTCGGCATTTTGACGTGCGATACGCTCTTCTCGGCTCGCTTCGTCTTTCGCTTTAGCAGCCATTTCAGTAGCGTTTTCTAAAGCTTCTACTTTGGATTTTTTCTCTGCTAAATCTTTATCTAATTCTTTAATTTTAGCTTGTTTATTCCCTGCTTCCTTATCAATATCTGATAGTTTAGCTTCTTTGTATTCATTGATTTCTTTATTAGCTTTAGCAAGCAGTTTTTTAGCCTTTTCCTTGGCTTCCTGTTCAGCTTTTTGTGCAAGTTTTTTAAAAGTATGCAAGTCTTTGATCGGATTTGTTTCTCCTGGTACATACTCAAATCCATGCGCACGTGCTTTCTCAATGAAAATCTGCTTAGATTCGCTTAGAAATTGAGTGTAGACATCTGCACTTGCACTCATAAAGGCTTTGCGGTCTGCTTGGAGTGGCTCCAGCCCAGCTTTCTTCCTGCGCCGATTTTCTTTCTCAAATTCATTTTTGGCCTTGCTTGTAGCTTGCATTTTCTCATAAAAATCGCCGTCCAGATCTTGAGCGATTGCACGTGTAGTCCGTGGCTGAATCCGTAATCCTTTTTCAAGCCCCTCTGCCATTCCAAAAAAGTTCATGTGCATGTGTGGCGCTCCTTTTTCATCGTAGTGTGCCACCGCATTAAAAACGTACAAGTGTTTATGTTTGGCTTGAAACTCATCTAAAAACTCTTTAAAAGTAGCGTCAGATTCTTGTTTTTTGTATTGGATAAAAGCTTCTTCTGCTTTTTCATGATCTTTATAGTGGTCGTGGAAACTTTGGTGGATATTATCCCACATCTCTTTATTTCCAATAGTAAGAATCACTTCATCTTGAAGATTATAAGTGGTATTTCCCTTTTTCTTTCCTTTTGCCTTGTCCACTTTCTCTTTAATGTATTCATAATAATCATCTATGCGCCTGCTCTTTTTCTTTTGTTTCTCGTTATATTCTTTTAAAGCTTCTCCAAATACCTTTTCGTATGCCTGCTTTATATCTTCCTTGATGAAAGTGGTATTGTATTGGCTCAGGCTTCTATCTATGTGCTTATTTGTTGTTTGCCCCCATTCCTTTTCGTCAAAACTGCGGTTGTTGTGTTTCAAATTCATCAGTTTATCATTGTGTTTTAGCGATAGTGTTGACTTCATTTTTTACACCCTCTTTCTAGAATTTTTTATTTTCAAAGTTATTATGCCATTTTTTTCAAAAAATTTAGGATCAACTGGCGAATGGAAATAAAAAAGTTTTAGAAATATTGGTTTAAAGTTTTTTTAGAGAAATTTTAGAAATGAAAAAGATAAAAATCACGATTTTTGAAAAAATGATAGGCAGATGAAGCTCATATTTTTACGTTTTATTGGTTTACTATATAAGTCCATTTATTGCCATTTTATGGATTTGTACAATGTCCATAAAAAGATACTTTATGGATTGATATAGTTGTCCATTTTTTGTTGAAAATATGGTATATAACTTGTCCATAAACTACGGGAAAATGGACACGTAATAAGTCCATTAAATCTAGACAAATGAATGGAACATATTATAAAAGGGCTTCGCCAGCTATTGTCGTCTTACGCCGACCGACCGCCGAAACGGTCGAAAGGCGAGCGCTACCGCTATTCTCGCCGTCTCACACTCCCTAAAATGGAGAAAAATTTGCAGTTCCTAGCACTCGCTCAGAGGACAGTTTTGTTACTTTTTCAAAAGTAACGTTTTCTTCGTGTCGCCCCTGCGGGCCAAAACGGAAAACGCTCCTAGCGGAGGGCAAGGGAGAGCCCTCTTGGTCTATAGACCAATTCACCCCCTGCGACCGAATCGCGGTCGCCTGACCGTCGAAACGGTCAGAGGTCGGTGCGCGATTCGCACCGATTTCGCGAACAACGCGAAAATAGATTTGTCTAACAGAAAAAAGAAATGCCCATATAGACATCTCTTTTTTCTGTTAGAGCAATCTAAACAATCTTAGAATTACAAATACTAAGTTGTATACTAAAGTGATAGAATATAGCGTTTTTCTATACTTATAGATCATATCTAATTTCTTTGCCATTTTAAACATGCAATCACCTCCATTTCTATAGAATTTCTATATTTCTATTTTACCTAGATTTCAATGAAAACGACTTATTAATTTAAAAAAATTAAAGATACCTTTCAGAAAATAATGGCAAAAAAAATGGAGGCTGAAGCCTCTATTTTTGAATTTTATAGATAGATTGGACCAAGCTAATCCCAATATGCGTTGATTGAGGAGATTCCATCTTCTAGTTCGTCTTCCCAAGTGTCTTTAACGTTCCACCAATATTCTAGCTCATCGTTTTTTGCTAACATATCTACCACTCCTTTTTAGATATTATATCACAACGTTTCACTTATGCAAAAAAACATAATTAAACTATGGGACATAATTTCTATTTATTTAAATGATAAATCTCTTCTAATTCCAGTAGATTTAAACAATAATTAGCAGTTCCTGTATTTATTGTCTCTCTTGTTTCGCCTTTTACTTTCACAGCTCTAACATCAGCGCACCTTCTTTTAATTGTTTCCTTTTTAGGACGGAGATAGTTTATTTCATTTATCAAAAGATTATAGTATGCAGGATCTGTTGAAAGAATCCCATCCATATTTATTTTCTCTCGATACCTTTCTGGAACAGGAAGCATGTTGTTAATCAGTAAAAAAGCTATCTTATTATCATTCTGGTCATATATAGGCATATTTACATAAGTGCTCCTTTTGTCGGTCTTTGATGTCAATGGAACTAAATAATCAATATCATCAACAGTCAGCATTATTCCGATATAAGGGCGTGTTTTCTTTGAGTTACCAACATATTCTTTATTAAAAGGCACACGTTCATCAATAAGGCGTAATTCATTTAAATAATTTGTATTTATTTTATAAAACTTCATTTCCAATAAGTTCGTCATCTTTTCACCTAAAAAATGGGCTGTCTTGCCGACAACCCAAAATTAAAACTTCCAGTAAGGCTCGGAATCTCCAAAATTAAAACTTCCAGTAAGGCTCGGAATCTCCAAAAAAGATTAATATCTTTATTTCATTACAATTATAGTACAAAACATGCCATAATGTCAACGACCTCCTTGACTTTTCCTAAAAATCCTTTCATCTTATACAACATTAGTATCACAAAAAGTCTGAAAAACTCCAATTTTTCGGGAAAATACTTTCCTAAAAGAAAGTATCTTAAAAACGCCCAAAACCCTTGGCGCTCTAAAGATTTCTGATGATAGATAATGCACAAAAAAGTCTGAAAAGCCCCCAGAATCATCATCTCAGCACCAAATAAACTCATTTTTTGCATGGTTAAAACAAAAATCGAGGCATCTCTACAAAACTTAAGGGCACAAAAAGTGGAGGTGTTATCCTCCGCTTCATCCTATTTATTTTTTATTCAAAAACTGGTCTACGTAATACTGGAAGTATGTTTTCTTGCCTGTAATCACAACAGCTCGTCCCTCCAATCCATAGCGAAGGTTTTGAGATTGTTTATCTGATAACTCGGTCTCTGCCTCTAGTTTAAAGAAGTTTCCCTGCTCGGTCTTGGTGGCAGTAGTGTCGATACTAGAGATTGTAGAAGTCAGCTTTTGTTGTTTATTCAGGTCATCCAATGTGGTAAAACGAATAACATCGCCTACTTTTAGACTAGCAATGTCTTTAGAAGAAATGTAAGCTGTTATCTTGACCCTCTTTTCGTTTATCAGGAGTGGATAGAGTTGAGCAAGGAGGGTTCCTTCAGGTACAAGTTTAGAACTTGTTTCCTTGGGATTAAGATGGAGAACACCGTCCTCGCTGGCTGTAATGGAGCCTTTTTGTGCGACACCAGCTTGGATTTCCTTACCAGCCTTGGCATCAAGAATTTTCTGTTCAAGGATGGTAAGTTCCTGCCCGACACGAGTCAGCTGCTGAGCTTTGAGGGATTCCAGCTGGCTACCCAGACTCCTCGAATAAGCCTGCTGGGCACCTGATCCCGCATACTGGACACGGTAGCTTGACAAAGTGCCTTCTAGCTGAGCAATCTGGGCATCGACTTGTGCGATAGTCTGGTTTTTAACTATCCCTGTGCTGTCTGCTTCTGCCTGAGCCTGATAGGATTGGTAGAGAGAGTAGGCTGGATTATTGCTGGCAAGGCTCGTTCCATTTTGAATGGCAGACTTCGCTGTTTGGTAATCCAAGATTTTAGCTTTGATTTCTGCTATAAGATTGCCCATCTCGGCTTGCGAGTTAGCAGAAGCTACATTTTGCGAGGCAATGGTGGCGTTCTGCTGGTCGGTGTTGGCACGGATAGTTATTACTTGGTTCAGATAGTCTTGGAAGGACTGATGATAGCCAAAGTTATCTGGAGTAGGGAACTGATTGTCCCCTGTTTCAATACTAGTTTTCAGATACTCCAGCTGCTGTTTCTGTTCTTCTAACATTGCGAGCGTACTAGCATAGGTCGCCTCCTGCACAATCTCTGCTCCACTCTGATACTGGACGAGGAGGTCTCCTTTCTTGACAGCCTTATTTTCCACCAAGTTATTTGTAATAATGGCATTATTACTGGTTGACTGGATATTGGTAATGATACGGTTAGGTTCGATAGTAGCTCTAGTCGCAACGGTGATTTCTTTGGTCGCAAAGAGAGTAAAGAGGAGGATAAAGACCAGGAGCACCGCAGTTGGGATAATGATACGGCTGGAAAAGTTATGGTAGCGACGGTTGTAAAACTCGGCACTTTCTAAAAATTCGTAGTTCATGTCCTCTCCTTTCTAACTCTTGACTAAGTGGGCGTAAAAACCGCCTTGATCCAGCAAATCTTGATGAGTTCCTTCTTCAATAATTTTACCTTTATCAAGAACAATAACCTGCTCCGTTCTTTCAGGAATTGTTAATCTATGGGCTATAAAAATCAGTGTCTTGTCTAGTTCCATGAGATTATCTATAATTTTTTTCTCTGTCAGTACATCTAAGCTACTTGTTGCCTCATCCAAAATTAATATTTGAGAATCTGTCAACAATGCTCTTGCTAAAGCGATTCTCTGACGCTGTCCTCCTGAAATACCTGTACCATCTGACGTTAATTCTGTTTGATAGTTCAATGGCATAGATTCTATATCGGACTTGATTTCTGCGATTTGAACAGCTCTAATAATATCTTCCTGAGTAGTTCCCTCTTTTGCACCTAATAAAAGATTATCGAGGATGGTACCATTAAAAACATACGGTTGTTGCGGTAGATAATTTATATAGCTTCGAAGACTTTCTTTGTTAATATCTTCTAGGTTCACATCATCTAATAAAATATCACCCTTTGATGGACTGAAGAAGTTGACAAACATCTTGGCCAACGTAGTTTTTCCTGAACCTGAAATACCTACAAATGACACCTTGCTACCTGCTTTCAATGTGAGATTAATATCACTAATAACATCTCTACCATAGCCATATTTATAGCTGACATTGTTTAACGTTAAATCCCCTTTAAAATGGCTCAAATCATGAACTGTTTTTTTCTCTTCAAATTCAGATTTTACCAAGTAAACTTCATTTAAACGATTGTTTGCAACTTTAGCAGTTTGTAACTTTGTCTGAAGGTTGATAATATTTTCGAGAGGGTTCGTGAAGTAAACCAATAGAGAATTATAGGTAATAAGTTGACCAATAGTCATCTTATTATCCATAACAAGATTTGCTCCCATCCATAATACTGTAACATTAAGCAGTAACTGAGCTAATTTTTTTAAGATTTTCTGAACACTCTCTGCTCTACCATAAGTAAACGACTTTTTCAAATAATCAACAAATTCCTTGTCAATTTTTTGATAGCGTTGGCGTTCACTTGTTAAGGATTTTATTGTTTCAATACCGTTAATATCTTCGATGATTGAAGATGATAGAATCGCATTAGATTCCATCGTCTCTTGATTCATTCTTTCAAATGGTTTCATGAAAGATAGGATAATCACGGTATATATTGGCAATGCAAGCAAGCTAATGAAAAATAAGTTAATGTTTTGAGAAAATAAAACAATTGAAACAATGATAATAATCGACACATCTAAAAAAACCGATAAAATCGTACTTGCTAGAGCATCGATGATTGAATTAGCATCAGTGAAACGTGAGACAATCTCCCCTGTTCTTCTTGTCGCAAAGAAAGACATCGGTAAGTGAAAAACATGCTTGATATAAGACAAAATAACATCAATCGATAGCCTTTGCCCCAGGACTAATAATAAGTATTCCTGGGAATAAGAAATCAGTTGTTGAAGAATATAGCCGATAACTAATCCAATAGACACAATGCTTAGAGTATTTTTTACTTGTTCAGGAATATAGGTGTCTATAATCGATTGTAGATAATAAGAACCAATAACATTGATTATAGTCACTATAAGAGTTGCAATGACAATATTTAATATCAGTCCCTTCTGCCTAGCAAGTATAGGTACAAAAGATAACAAGCTATCTTTCTTTTCTTTATGTACCTTATAGTTTGGAGTTGGAGCAATAAAAATTGAAACTCCTGTCCATTCCTCTTTAAATTGCTCACGTGGCATTTTCTTCATTTTTACAGATGGATCTGGATCGGCAATATGAATTGATTTCTTATCACAACCTGTCACCACATAATAGTGCATCAAATTCCCATTTTTGACTACATGAGCAATAAAAGGATAGATAATATCTTCATCAAAAAGAGTCATGTCCGCACGAATTGCTCGAGTGTCAAAACCTTCACCCTCAGCAACTTTGACCAGACCAAAAGCTGTTGTCCCCTCTTGCGTAGTCTTAGCTAATTCACGCAAAGTGGCCAGTGAATAATATGACCCATAGAAACCAAAAACCATTGCCAAGGAGGCAACACCGCAATCTCGGGTATCTACTTGAGCACGATAATGTTTCTTCTTAAAACGCATATAATCTCCTCTTGTTTTACATCTCTATTATCAAACACTATTTCCACTGATTTAAAAACGATAACAAAACTAATATAATCTATTTCTTTGTGCTTTGGCAAATCGCATATTTCATAGCATATGCTCCTGTACAAATTCCAACACCAACTGAAACTATTATACAATGATTTCAATTTTTTCGAAAATTGTATTTTGATATGAAATGGTTTTAGAAACCTAATAGACTGCGTTCCTAAATCAAATAATACTGCTGACTATTCTATAAAAGATAAATCAGCAGTATTATAAAGATGGTACTCAGCTTATTTCACAATTAGTGTATCTACTGCCATAAGGGAATTCACCAATTTAACTCCTAATCACTGATAAAATACAATACAGCAAGGTTTGCAAAAATGTACATAGAATTCAACTTTTTCTCCATCATTAAATCCATAACACATACTGCAACCGTAGATATGCCGATAGAATATCTGATGAAATCCATGATGTTCTTATTTATATATATATCTTTTGCCATGATTTTTCACCTTTCTTAATTAGGAAATGTTCGAAGTTACTAGCGTCGAGACTCATTATATCCTACCCAGACGCCCCATGCAGCAGCACCTCCAAGAACTGCTCCACCACCTGCAAGAATAGCAATTGCTTTTGCACCAACATAAGTTACCCCTAAGATTGTGATGGCAATACCGCCATCTGTACTCATTAATTCTTGTTCTGATAGAGATTCAAAATTATAGTTCTCAATTGTTTTTAAGTTTGTCATATCAACCCTCCAGTATAATTATTATTCTATTAAATCATTAAAAATATCCAAGTCCACGACCAATAGCATACCCTGACGCATATGCTGCAGCAATACCACCAGCAAGCATTTTCCCTGTAACTGTAATTGTAGCAGCACCAACTACAATAGTTGCCACTACAAAACCACCATCTGTCTCGATCAACTCTTGTTCTGAAAGTACTACAAAGTTCGTATTCATATTATCCATTGATTCAAATTTAGTCATATTATTTTCTCCTATATATTTTTTCTAAATTATGATCTGTGTATCTATGTTTTTTTATGATTTGTTCTAGATTTTAAATGAAAATAATCATTGTTGGTAAAAATGCCATCTTTAAAATATTTAACATATGCGACATCTCTATCACCTACCTTCTTGATTTCTTATTTTAAATTCATTTCCAATGATTAGCAATCCATAGCACAATTTCCGCTTGCCAAAATACTGGTGAGGTAATTATAAAACCACCAGAAGTTTTATATAGTTCGTCTTTGCTGATATCTTGAAATTTTTCCATTTTTATACCTCCTACATAATTGCTAATTTGGTTTTCATAGGGTTACCTGGAAGATAGATTCTAGGTGGACGAAAGAAATTCCCTATTAGACCTATAATAATGCCGCCTGTAAAATTTTGAAGCTCTACATCTGTCATTTTTTTCATGAGTTTCTCCTTTCTTTATTTTTTATATAATTTAGTTTACATGTACAGTATAAAACAAAAAGAATCCTATTTTGTTTTTTGTCATGAAATGTCGTTGTTTAGTAATGAATGAGCTTTTTTACCGTTAAATAAAAAATCCAGCTAAAGTAAGCTGAATTTTGTGTTTATTTTCTGGTAAAATAATAATCTCTAATTATGCTGGAAAGAAACTGTGAATCTGATACACGGATAGGGGACGATTCTGCTAATTCCTTAAGCATTTGGCGTTCTGATGGTAATAGAGTAAAAGAATAAGTTTTCTTCAGTTCTTGCTTTTCTGATACAATCGTTCCTTTTTTTACGGAAATTTCTTCTCTAGCTTTTTGAAAATCTGAAAATTTATTGGTCATGATTACTTCTCCTTATATAGTATTAATGATTTTTTCAAAGACTTCTTCAATATGTTCATAAAATTTTCTATGGCGTTTCTTTTCAGCAGATGACATTTCATCCTGAAGTTCAAATATACTCTTATCGCTCAACAAGCTCTTTGCTAGTAATTCTTTCTTAGGAATTATTCCTACCAACCCTGGATCGTTGGCAATAATATCCAGAAATTCTCGTGAGCTTCTTCCGATATGCTCTATTTTATTTCCAATCAGATATGGAACAGCTTGAATATAGGATTTCCTGGTCATAATATCGACAACCTCAGACTTAAGGCGATTAATGGTTTCTTTGAGTTCTAACCAGGCACGATACCCGTTTCTAGAAGGCTCTGATACCCCAATCACAGCATCTGCAACTGCTATAAAGTTCGATGTAACCAAGCTAGCATCATTATGTGTATCAATAATCACATAATCATACTTACTCAACATTTCTATATTATCAGCAAACCACATAAAAAGAATCAGACAATTATTTTGTTTCTTCCTAAGCTCCAAATCCTCGTCAGTTAGAAATTCTGACCCCTTTATGAAGTCCATATTTTTATCTACAGGATATATCTCAAAACCTCCTCCTTTAAATACATCATAAATAGAACTTGTCCCTAATTCTTTAAAAGAATAAGTTAAATTACATGATGAGTCTCCATCTATTAAAAGAACCTTTTTATTTTTTCTAGATGATAACCACTTAGAAAAGTTATAAGAAAAAGTAGACTTACCTGTACCACCTTTATTGATATTAATTGTTACTATCTGCATACAAACCACCTCCGCTATATCATAATACAATATTTTACAATATATTGCAATATATTTTCTGTTTTTATAGCAAAAACAGTCATTCATTACTAAATATTAACCATTCATGAATTATGTTTGCGCTTTCATCTGCAATCTATTATAATAAAACTATAAATAAATTCACAATAAAAGGAGATTAACAAATGCCTAGACGCGAAGAATTTACAGCATACCATACACTTTCAACAAAAGAACTCGAGAATGTCAGAGGAGGAGATATTTGGAATTTTTGGAATATTCTCTTTCCTCCTACTAATAATAAAAAACGAGGTTAGAGATAATTACTAAATATAGTAAGAAAAACTTCAAGAATAGTTTTACTAAAAAACACATAAAATCTTTTATTAACTTGATTTTATGTGTTTTTTAATTATGTGACTTTCAGTCCGTCTCGCTCCGTTAGGTGCGAGACAAATAAACCACCCACTATTCAGGTACGCGTTGAAGATTATGCCAAAACTAATATTAATCTATAAAGATCAACTCCTGAATAAATCTATGATTACTACTATTCGTTGTCAACGTAATTTTAGGATATTTATCTAAAATAGCTTTTACATTAGCTAACCCAATTCCTCTCCTATCTCCTTTTGTAGAGTGACCATACTCAAAGATGTAACTTGTTGATACCTTATCTTCAACCGTAGTATTTTCAACAACAACAATTTTCCTGTCTTCTTCCTGGAAATAGGCAAATACAATATTTCCATTTGTGCACTGCTCTGCAGCATCTATTGCATTATCTAATAAAATTGATAGAATCGTTATGAATTCAATCAACTCTAAATTAGGTTTGTCAATTTCGGAATCTACTTCTACAGAAATTGCAATACTTTTTTTTTGTGCCTCCAACATCTTAGATGACAGCAAACTCTTTACCGCATCATTTTTTATATTGGATAGTCTAGCTATATCGTATTTCCCGTCATAAAATTTTTTATCTGAGTCTGCAATAACTTCTTGATAAATCGAACGAATCGCAACAATGTCCTCTTCTTTAATCGCCTCATTTAAGCTAATGAGAATATTAGTATAGTCGTGTCTGAAACTTCGGATTTCTTTATAAAGAGACTCAACATGACGACTGTAGCGTCCTAAATCCGTTAGCTGTTTGTCCTTTAAATCCTGAATTTCTCTATCTTGCTTTTCTTTTTTCTGATAGTTCAAATATAATAGACTAACCGTAAATACTATAAAGTATATCATTAACACATTGGTCCTTATAAAGTAAGTATTTATCTTTAAATTCAGACCATTTTCTACAGCAATTTCAAGTAGAATAATACTACGGATTATCAAAAAGTAAGTAATAAAAAATATATTCATCCCAATAAATATATTTTTAAAATTTTGATGCGAAGTATCAACTTGAAGATTTTTTGATTCTATTCTAAGCCCTTTGAAGAATACTATATAAAATGGAACTACTAATAGTGATAGGAGAACATTGAAATATGGACTGCTATCAAACGAATTGATATCAATATCAAAAATGAATCGCAAATACAAACCTATTATCCTTTGAAACATATCTCCAATTACAAACGGCAATAAACAATAGAATATTTTTTGCGTTTTATTCCAACCTGTTTTTAAAAAAGGAACTATCAACAACAGTGAAAAAGGTTCCCATAATTGAAATGTACTACTTAATACAATAGAAGCAACGGTTATAACAAATGCTATTATAAATTTGTTTTTTTCTTTTATTTTCAATCCACTAATCTGCTGGAAAATATAAATTCTTATTAAGATATCAAGAAAAAGAAGTAAGTCATATCCTATTGAGATATTCATTTCTTATTCTCCACTAATTCTACTAATCTTCCTTGCTTTATTCTGGATATAAAGCAAGAATCTCCATTCTCAAAAAATGCAATGTGGTTTGTTCTATCCAACTTCGTTATATTTAATGGATTCACTACACAAGAACGATGTGCCTGGTAAAGTCGGTCGTCAGCTTTAACTATATCGGATACTTTCCCATAAAACTCAGTCTGACCTGTTTTCGTTTTTAAAATAACTTTATGGATTGCTGAAGATGTTTCAAAATAAAGGATGTCACTAAAAGGGACTTGGATGTGGGCGTTTGCAGTTTTATATACAAAAGAATTTTCAGCGACAGTATGATCAATGTTTTCAAAAGCATATACTAACACATCTGATACTGCCTTTTGAAAGTCACTGTCCTCCAGGCTTTTATCTATAAAATCTAAAGCAGAAACCCGATACCGATACGTTACCGGCATAAATTCTGAGTGAGTTGTTACAAAGACAATAACAGCATACGGGTCTCTGGCTCGAATTTCTTTAGCAATTTCCATTCCTTTCTTTTCTTCACCTTTTATTTCAATATCTAAAAAGAAAAATTGGTGATTCCCCGTTTCCTCGATTGATTCCAATAATTGATTTGGCTTACCGAAAATCTCCAGAAATTTATATCTTACTGACGTTTTCTCAACACAATGCCTGATCGCATTTTCTATTCTACTCTGCTGAAAAAAATCATCTTCTAATACAAAAATATTAAGCATCGATTATCCTCTTTTCCATAATTTATTTAACTCCTTCTGTTTATACCTTGAAAAAGAAACACTTTCAATACTATCATTTGAAAACACTATTAGACGTTCTGACAGATTTAGTCCTTGAATTTTAGTAATATTGACAAGGAATTTGCGATGACACCTAAAAAAGTTCAATTTCAACTTATCTTCTAAATCTTTTAAAGTACCATAAAACTCAAAAACTCCAGACTCTGTAACAGCCTTTAACACATGAGGTTTGATAGTATCTGAACTAATATAAAATATATCCTCAAAAAACAGTTTCATTGAAATTTCATCTTTATTAACAATTAAAAAATTCATAAGATTACCTCTTCTTTTAGAAGTAGCTTATCAAAAATCAACTCTTAATTTCAAAAAAATCATAAACTGTACATTATCTATCATAAATGACCATTTAGCGCCACTCATTATGTAATATGAACTTTTCGTCATATCAATAAAGTTTATTCTCACTGACTGATATAATACAAAATAAGAAAGTAGGAACTATGTTTTATATTATTGAACAACAACGCAAAAACTTACAAATTACCAGTATCATCAGTGATTATTTAAAAAATAGATATCCGAGAACTACATTCAAAATATTACAAAGCTTCAAAGCTGATCTATCTCATCAATCTAATACATATTTTATCATAAATGAAGATATATGTTTAAATGAAGAAGCCTTAGAAGTAGTAAAGAATATTAGAAAAAACGATCAATTTGGTTACATCATCCTTATTTCAAAAAATATCGACTACCAACAGCTATTCCGATCCCACATTAACTTCCTGGAAATCATTGATTGTGACAACAATCTCAAAGAAGAAATTTGCAATTGTATTGACTTCCTACATAAAAACACCTCTTAAGGAGCAAAGGACAATACAATACATTACATTACATTATATTATATTGTATCGCCCTTTTTGTGCCAATTCTTCTCTACACCTCCTAAAAGTTTTAGCGCCCCCCTAAACCTTTTGTCTCCCTATCAGAATAGCCTAATTTAAATAAATCAAAAGTATGATTCTATTGAGGATTCCCACTAGTAAACAAAGGTCTTCTCTACTCATATTTTTCTTTTAACAATCTCAATTCGCTAGCGTTGTATCTCTAGAAACTGAGAAAGTAAGATTTCTAAAGCAAGTATATTCTTATCCTTTCCACTAAGCTCATCTGAAAAGAAATTAACAACAGTAGAGAGATTTTCTACTTGCCTATCAAAATTCTGTTCCGTACTACTAATTCTAATATAACTACACATGCTGATGCCTAATCCTAATGTCCTAAAAATAACGACACCAAATAAAACATACCAACAATGACATTTGAACTATACTCTATTGTCCCTTTCTGTCTAACTTTTGGGGATCAGTTCAGTAAAGGTCTATTTTTGTATATTCAACTCTGATTTGTGTTTTTTTCATGCAAAAAACACGCATTTTTGATTCTGACATGATAATTCTGAGAGCTTTTCAGATATTTTTGTGGATCTATCGTTGTTAGAAATTCCTAGAGCGCCAATGGCTTTGGGCGTTTTTAAAATACTTTCTTTTAGGAAAGTATTTTTCCGAAAAAGACCAATTTTTCGGAAAGTTGTTTGAAAAATAAAAAAACCTAGCTTCACTAGGCTAATTAATTTAAAAGAAGATAGCTTTGAACATCCCAAGAATTTCTCCGAGTTCCGCGTTTGATATGAATTCTTCATCATCAAACTCATATTCACGTTGCCGTAAATCTAAAGTTTTAGGTTGATCAACAACGACCCAACTGCTACTAGCAGAAAGTTCAATCCTATAGCGAAAGGGTAATTTACGTTCAGTGCTTGTAATAGGCAATACTGTTACAACATTCGAACTATTAGTTTCTTTGTGTGATAGAACAAGATGTGGACGATAATTGCCTTGTTCGTGTCCTTCAACAGGATTTGAATCTAACCAAACCAAGTCCCCCTGAGACAGTTCTCCTAGTTCCCCTTCTTTAAATAAAATTTTCATATACTTCTCACTTTCTTAAGTAATTAAATATTAGTTGCTTTCGTAGATATTGGAGAGGTCCTACTTAGGCATTTAATAGTATAAACTATGTTTAAACATTTGTCAATAGAAATTAAAAGAGACGCAAAAATTTGCGCCTCTTACATTTCTTCCCCAACCAGAGGGGTATCTTGCCATTCAAAATGATTTTGATAATTTTCAAAACCATTTAGCAAATCTTCCAATTTAAATTCTGGAATGATTAATTTATCTTTATTATTTTTTATAGTGACCTGTTGTTCTTCTACCGAAAAATTAAGGGTATCTCCTTTGACTAGTCCAAAGGAATCTATCATTGATTTAGGTAGTAAAATTCCTAGACCGTTGCCCCATTTTTGGACCGTCCGCGTTTCCACTATTTTAGGTGTATCTACGCTAATCATATCCATTTCTCCTTGCGAAATTAGTCCTTTACGCTTTATTTATTTAACACGTGTTCCACCGTGTCTAATTAATAGTATAAACTAAGTTTAAACGTTTTTCAAGATATAAATTAATATTTCTCGCTCTATTTCTAAAAAACCTCGTCTGTTAAACTAATTGGAATAATTTTAGGACTATATAGATCAAATAAATCCTATATTCGGCTTTCAAAAAGCCCATCTAATGCGATTGCCTTGATTTCGTCAATGTTCGTTTCGCCGTTGTCAATATACTCCAAAATCTCAACAAGCGTAGCGTTGAGATAATCTGCTTCTATGATTGCCTGTTTCCTAGTTAAATGCCCAAAATCGGAGTTCTCGTCTAGATTATGTTCATCATAAAACTGCTCGAATAGGTCTCTCGTTTTTTCGAAAATATCTTCTGTCATACTTTCTCCTTTCTGCGATTGATAGCATACGCTAAAGTCCAAATCTGAGGAACTACAATACTAAAAAGTAAATCAGTCCCATAAAATAAGACAAATAACCAACCAATAGCGCCGTTAAACAATGCAACACCAACTATTTTTAGAACTCCTTGCATTTACCACCCCTTTCTATTTATTATTATCAACTTCAGACGCTTCATTTATTTCATTCTGCAACTTTTCACGTTCTGCAATGGATTTTGGCGTGTCAAAAACTCCTAAAGTATTTTGGATTTCGATAAGTTTGTCCAAATCCTCTTGCGTAGCTTTTGCTTTTTGCTTATTTTCGTTGTCAGGGTGCATATCGCTCCACCCTGGAATGTTGGTTTCTTGCGGTTGTTGAGGTGTTTTTGATGACGAATTTAGCTCATAAAACTCTTTCGCTTCTTTCAAAGTCTTGATGTTATTCTCTTTCCATTTTTCCAACGTTTTGATAAGATAACCAGCTTTTTCCGCTTGATGGGCGATAAAAAGCTCCTTAGCAAAACTAAGTACCTGCACTCGTTCTTCCTCGTCAAAAGTTTCAGCAAGTAACGCAATTTGCGCTTTTTGTTGCTTGTTAATTTTTGTCAAACTTTGCAAACTTTTGAAAAAATGATCCATAGAAACAAGAGGGCTCACAGGTGCTTCAACTTGCTCTTTTTGCTCGATTTTTGGAACTTCCACAATTTCAGCTTCTATAACTTCACCGTGAACATTACGATTACTTAAGATTACAACCTCATAGCCTGTGACTTTTCGCCCTTTTTTCAAAACTTCTACAGAAATATTCATATCTTCCTGCTTATTTAATTCATTAACCGCCTTTTGCAGGCAGTCACGCTTGAAAATTGCAGGTTCTAACCTCCTATCATCGCCTAAAAGCCACGATTGCCACTCTTCGACACTTCCAATCAAGATGGTCTTATACTGGTTTTTATAACGCTTAGCACCCCATAATTTAAGTAAAACCAAGGCGTATTTAGACTTGATTTTTGAGAGTTCTTCTAATCGAAAAGCATAGAAGTCTTTTTTTAAATCAAAAAGATCAGCTTTTAAGTCGCTTGAAAAAGTAAACTCGATAGCACCATCAAGACCAAAATAAACTTTTTCAAATAAGTTCACTAGCTCAATCCCAATTAGTTTGTTTTTATCAAAACGTGGGAGAGACAACGTAGTCCCCTCCAGCAATCGTTTTAAAGCGTTTGTGGCACGTATATAGTTCTTTCCTGCTGGCTCCAACTCGAAATAATCTAGTATGTTTTTCATAGTTGTTCTATAAGTTGTTTGGCTGTCATCTTTATTCCTAATAAAGCTAATGCAATAGTCCAATAGACGATGCTCAAAAGTATTAAGTTTCCCAAAAGACTTTGCTAAGTTGTTTTTTTGCGAAACTAGATACCGACCACGTAAAGCCTCCGATATGACTAACTCATTTTTCTTTCTTTCGTCTTTGTTCATATAGCTAAAAAACCTTTCTATACAACCTCTATAAACATTATACCACTATATATGAGACAAGTAAACAAATTATAAAAAAATTCTCATGTTTTACGTACCTTTTTCTCATGTTTTACGTACCTTTTTCTCATGTTTTACGTACCTTTTTCTCATGTTT
>OBUY01000405.1_pt1 | contig 18339 bp, 39 predicted proteins | sample 1475781 | NCBI WGS metagenome assembly OBUY01 (sample SAMEA2579912, study PRJEB22360) | human gut metagenome | biome: human gut; feature: human-associated habitat; material: faeces | place: Denmark | collected 2008/2010 | reverse complement strand
TTCGCGGGTATAAAAAAACGATGGGGCGGGCAGTCCGGAAGACGTCAGGTCACAGAGATTTGACCCGCCCCTCCCCTCTGGCAGTGGGAACTGGTTCTTACTTCAGTCGTTCACGGGCCGTCTTCGCCTTATGACACGGCCAGCACAGGCTCTGCAGATTGCTGTCTGAATCTGTGCCGCCATGCGCTTTAGGAATGATGTGGTCAACGGTTTTCGCCTCGCGCACCACACCAGCACGCAGGCACAACTGGCACAGGCCCTTGTCACGCTTCAGCACGCGCGCGCGGATAACATCCCACTTCGAACCGTAGCCGCGCTGGTGACGGGACTGGCCTGGCTTGTATTGTTTCCAGCCTTCGCTTTTGTGGCTTTCGCAGTAGCCTGACGGGTCAGTCGTGGTTGGGCGGCAGCCGCGAACGCGGCAGGCTTTTGGGGTTCGTGGTGGCATGCTGGCTCCAATAAAAAGCCCCGCGACGCGAGGCTTAGACAGAAAAAACACCGGATAAGATCTGGTCATTCTTCCTTTTTAATAATGACTTCTCGAGGGCGCAATTGTTGGATAGCACGACAAATACAATATGGAATAACTGCCCATGCTACTCCCATTGCTGCACCTGCAGCCTGTTGTGGAGCACTCTGAGCACCGAAAGCCCCGAGGATTCCTTCAATAAATCCAATAGCACTACACAAAAGACTGATGACCCAGAGAATTTTCATAAACCCAAACTCCTTTTAAATAAACACTTTACTAGGATAATTCTCATAAAATGTTAGTAAAGTATTTTCAGGAAAATAGCGTATCACTGCCTATTTTTGACACTGATGCTGGGATAATTATTCCGGTCGCTGGAGTTGCTCATGATGATACAGAGCGAGAATCAGGTCATAAGACCCTTGCCTGTCTTTGTAACCAGTTTTATCAACCAATTCAGCTTTACTGATTCCGGGTAAATCAAGAATCAGATTCGCAACTTCAATTGCCCTTTGGTACAACTTACCGCCCTTTTTCTCCCCATGCAGTGGTTTTACATTCTTGAGGTAACCGCTATCCGCCAGGGCGAGAAATGTTGTCCTTGGGCATATCTTCTTTCTTGACGATTCGCTTTCTGTAACCTCTGCGACAGCTGCATCCCATGCATCACGAGGAGGCATTGAGCTATCAGCAACCAAATGATAAGCGATTAAAGCGGCGCGCGCGTATTGAGACATAATGCATCCATATACAAAAATCTTATGATAAGACTTTTCTAATATGAACACTGTGATCTCACATACTCTTGCAGGCCATTCAATTGGTTAGTTATGGTTTCGATGCGCTCTCTGAGAACGAAATAATCCCGTTGAGCGGTGTCAGTAAGTCTGGGGCTGGCGCCATCATCCACGCCGGAGGCGGCGGTGGTTTTATGCATGTCCGGACAGACTGCTTTGACGTGCAGCCACTTACGACCAGCAGAAACATCAGCACGAAGACTTTCGATAGTCGCGTTAGCATCAGCAAGCTCCTTTGTGTATCTGGCGTCGAGTTCTGCTACATCACGTTGACGCTTCTGCATGTCAGCGATGATGGATGCGGCCTTATCGCGCTGCTCTTTGTAGGCGATGGCGTTATCACGGTAATGATTAACAGCCCATGACAGGCAGACGATGATGCAGATAACCAGAGCGGAGATAATCGCGGTTACTCTGTTCATTGCTGACCCCACAAACAGATTTCACGCTCAATCTCACGACGAGTCATGAGACCTTTCCATTGCTTACCGCCAGCATATGTCCAGCGACGTAGCTGATCACATGCGCCTTTGATATCGCCCTGGTTTATTTTGCGAAGAAGCGTCGATGTTCTGAAATTGCCAGCACCCACGTTGTAGACGAACGAGTAAAGAGCGCCGCGCGTTGTTTCCGGCATATCGACTTTGATGTACGGGTTAATTTGTCTGGCGACCGTGGCAAGGTCTTTATTCAGGAGGGCTTTGCATTCTGCTTTGGTATACGTTTTACCGAGCATGATGTCTTTTCCTGTATGCCCGTGACATACAGTCCATACACCAACAATATCTTTGTATGGTATGTAGCTGACACCTTCCAGACCATCGTTACCACTTGGTCCAGTGATTAACACAGATGCTATAGCAATAGCCCCGCCACTTATCGCCGCTATTACGCTATTTCGTAGTGCCGGTGACATTGCCATTCAATCTGTCCTCGCGCTCTTTGCGCTTGTAGTACCAGTTGATGCCAAATGTGCCGACAGTACAAAGAATACCAATGATGACAGCCCAGTCATTCAGGGAGAGAATGCCACCCATCGCAGTCAGTCCTCCGAAGCTGTAACTGAACCATTCTCTGATTTTGTCCATACGGTACATGCTCTACCCCTTCATTGAGGGGATTTGCTCTATTTAATTAGGAATAAGGTCGATTACTGATAGAACAAATCCAGGCTACTGTGTTTAGTAATCAGATTTGTTCGTGACCGATATGCACGAGCAAAACGGCAGGAGGTTGTTAGCGCAACCTCCTGCCACCCGCTTTCACGAAGCCAGCCATTGAGCTGGTTTTCTTTTATGCAAAGCACACCGCACCGTAGCCACAGCGGATAAGGTGATTATTTTTGTCTGTCTGGTATTTGGTTTGATGTGCTTTCAGAAAGGCCGTGCTTAAAACGCAAAAAGCCCCGAGCTATTAACTCAGGGCTTTATTTAACGAGTGCATTTATCCATCGTTGGGTCAAATTTACCCAACTTTATTCAAAAAGTCAATATCATGCCGTTAATATGTTGCCATCCGTGGCAATCATGCTGCTAACGTGTGACCGCATTCAAAATGTTGTCTGCGATTGACTCTTCTTTGTGGCATTGCACCACCAGAGCGTCATACAGCGGCTTAACAGTGCGTGACCAGGTGGGTTGAGTAAGGTTTGGGATTAGCATCGTTACAGCGCGATATGCGGCGCTTGCTGGCATCCTGGAATAGCCGACTCCTTTGCATCTTCCGCACTCTTTCTCAACAACTCTCCCCCACTGCTCTGTTTTTGCTATATCAACCGCACGGCCTGTTCCGTGGCAATCTCTGCATCTTGCGCCCGGCGTCGCGGCACTACGGCAATAATCCGCATAAGCGAATGTTGCGAGCACTTGCAGCACCTTTGCCTTAGTATTTCCTTCGAGCTTTGCCACACCACGGTATTTCCCAGATACCTTGTGTGCAAATTGCATCAGATAGTTGATAGCCTTTTGTTTGTCGTTCTGGCTGAGTTCGTGCTTACCACAGAATGCAGCCATTCCGAATCCGGCTTGTGATTGCGCCATCCCCATAGCAGCCATCACATCAGTACCGGAAAGAGAGTCAGAAGCCGTAGCCCGTGGTGAGTCGCTCATCATCGGGCTTTTTGGCGAATGAAATTTAGCTACGCTTTCGAGTCTCATCGTCTTCCCCTCTTGCCCTGTTTGACCATCAGGACGCCGTTAACTATTACGTGACGCTCACCTTTGCTGTCTCGGTTGTACTTGAGCACCGTTCCTCTTGCGCAGGAAAGCATCCTCGCCACTTCGGTCTGATTGCCTCGTGTCTGGATAAGAAGCTCTGGTATCGTTTGAATTGTGGCGTTCATGCGTTCTCCAGTTCGGTGATTTTTATTCCAGGCCGTCCGCCTGGTACTTTCACACCACGAATTACGCGAATGTCATCGAATTGCTCGTCGTCTTCCGCAAATCCGGCGTGGATAAGGGAGTCGAGTAAACCTTTCAGGATGTTGTCGAGGTCGCGGCGGCGGGAGTCTGGAACGTCTGCGATGACTTTGATGCGGAGTCGTGATTTGGTGAAAATGTCTAACTTGAGTTGGCGGATGATTTGCTGAACGTCTTTTCGGTATTTCTGGCCTTTATCGCTGATGTAGTATTGGCTTCCCCGTCTTCGCCAGTAGGTGTTCACCGACGGCGGGTATGGAAGCACAAACTGATATTCGTTCATGGCTTAATCTTCCCCTCCTTCAGCAGTATCGCCTGCGTCCTGATCACGCCTTCCAGGTGGTAAAGTCTGGCGTCTTTGTTGTCGAGGTTATGGGTGCGTCGGTCGATTTCATCGTGACACGCGCTACAAGCCCATGCGCCGATCAGGTCGTCAGGCTTCATTCCAGTTCCGCAAATTCCAGCCATCCGGTAATGCGCCAGAACTGTAGTTTCAGGGTTGCCATTGCATACGCCGTAAATACGTACCTGGCATTCTCTGCCGCGTGCTTCTTTGCGTAGGTTAGCCATTTGCCAGCTCCTTCTGTTGCTCATCTTCGTGAGAGAAGTCTTCTCCGTCGATTGGCATGAGTTCATCACTGTAAAAATAAGAGAAACCACCTGAAGGCTCGTTTGTATAAATCGATACATCGCCTTTAACTAACCACCCAGGGGTGTCATCACGCCAACTATGCTTACCTGCACCAGGAAAATTAAATACATATCCGTTTGTTACTTTTTCGATTAACTCAACGCATCTGCCAATTTCGGGTTTGTTTTCTGAAAAAATGACTATTGCGATGCCACCTGCGCGTAACTCACTCATCATCTTCCTCCAGCATTTGTCCGTTAGGGTCTGCCATTAACTCTGCACAGCAGTGCTCACACACGTGAACTTCCAGCACATGCAGTTTATGACCGCAGTTAGCGCACGTTAAAGCTCGCTCGACGCTTTCTTTCTGGTATTGAATGGATTGGGATGGGCTAAGCATTATTGGATTCTCTGCATCATGAGAAAGACAATCATGGCGGCGCGGAGGGGATTTTCATGTATAGCTCGCTTAGATTTACAGTAGGCCACACCGCGTGCACCCCACTCGTCTTCATCGAGATTGATAATGCTAATCCTGTATTTTTCAATAATCGGCCATGCGTCTGCTGGGTTTGCGCATGGGTTAAAGGAACCGCGCTCAACTTCTACTTCAACTGCGTCTCCGTTTACAATGTCTCCCTCAAATGAGACAAACACCATATCGCCATTCTCACCTTCTTTGTAATCCGGTGATCCGTTATGAATAGCTTCGAATACCGCCACGTTAATTTCAAAATCACTTAACTGTGAATAATCCATTGTCATTTCCTCGCACGATGTCTAAGCCACCTGATATCCCACAGGTGAGCCGTGTAATTGAAGGTTTTTACGTCAGATTCTTTTGGGATTGGCTTGCGTTTATTTCTGGAGCGTTTCGTTGGAAGGTATTTGCAGTTTTCGCAGATTATGTCGGTGATACTTCGTCGCTGTCGCCTCATGCCGCCCTCCTGACGCCCTGCCCGATCGCCATCAATGCCGCTTTGGATACGGTAGTAAACATCCGTCGAGGACTGATGAACGGTCGCCAAATCAGCAGCATGGAGCCTTTGCTGTTTCCCTTCTTCTCCAGCCCTGTCGATGGTTCGATAAAATTAATCCGTCCATCAGTGATAATGCGAACTTCGTCAACACTCTCCAGAGCCTTGCTGAACCATCCGACAGACATATCCTCTGGCACAAGCATCACTACCGTCTGTCGCTGTTGTATGCACTGCTCAGCGGCTTTTTCCACCCACGGCCTGATATTGCTGTACGGTGGGTTATTCCAGATTGCACCGTGGCTTACCCACTCAGAATTGAGCGCGTCGTCGGCCTCAGTTAGCCAGTGAGCACACAGAGCGTTTTTGTCGCTCGCTGCCGAATCCAGCCAGAATCCAAACTCAATATCCAGTGCATCAAAAAGCCAAAGCGGCGTTTGCCAGCAGTCCTTGTCGTGTGCCGGCGTATTTGATTTGATAGTCATGCAGCCCGATCTCCCCATCTCGCTTTCCACTCCAGAGCCAGTCGCGCTTCGTCTGACCACTTAACGCCACGCTCTGTACCGAATGCCTGTATAAGCTCTAATAGCTCCGCAAATTCGCTTACACGCATTCTGCTGGTTGACTGGCCTATTACCACAAAGCCATTCCCGGCAAGGTTAGGAACAACGTCCTGCTGCTTTAATGCTGCGGTAAACACACACTTCCAGCTTTCTGCATCCAGCCAGCGACCATGCCATTCAACCTGACGCGAAACGTCACCAAGACAAGCCCAAAGCTTCCGATTTTGGTCTAAGCTGCGGTTGCGCTCCTGAATGGTTACTACGATTGGTTTGGTTGGGTCTGGAAGGATTTGCTGGATGGCTTGAATGGCGTTCTGCTGATGGACGTGGCTTCTTAGTTCAAACGTTAGTTTCCTCATGGGATGAACTCCAGTGTGCGATGTTAAATTCCCATTTAATTACCTTTGCATACCCAATTTTGAACCCATCAATACCTATCCACCGCTTGCCACTCCAATAAGCTGTACCACTATGCTTGAAATGATGTGGATGCTTAGATTAAGTGGTCACTGTTACAGGTAAATATGGCTTCGGGTATTCCCCATTCCCTGGATAACCAGATTTAATTCTGCTCATTGATACCCTCTCTCACTTAATCGCCTCCACGCTTCGTTAAACTCTTCTCGGGTTGCGCCGGATTTTCTTTCTTCAAACATCATGCATTCGCTGATGTCTCCCCATGACTTTGGTCGCTTTTCAGCGAACAGATCATCCCATTCGAATACCCAGCGGCCTGATTTTCGGTAGTGGTAAATGGTCAGCCATGTTGTGCTGTTCGCTGGATACCCATAGAGAACTTTGACTTTTTGATCACGGTCTTTATGCTTTTTCAGCAGGATAAAGCCAGCAACCAGCGAAGCTCCGGCAAGAATGATGATTGGAATTTGCCCGTCAGCCACGATTTACTCTCCCCCAAATAAAAAAGCCTGCGATTACCAGCAGGCCTGTTATTAGCTCAGTGATGTAGATGGTCATCAGAATCCTCCTTTCTTCTTGGACTGCGGCTCCTCGCGTTCACGGCGGCGCATTTCAGCAGACTGTTGGTCTGTGTCATAAATAGCGCCATTTGCCTGAATGCAATACACCGTGCCGGTATTGCCATGACGGTTGAGACGAAGGATTAGTTCGGTTTCACCAGGTGGAACACTGTCATCAAAAGCACCTTCACGATGGATCCCCACCCAATAATCGCAATCCTGTTCAATCTGCCCTGTATCGCGCGAGTCACTTGGTAATGGGCGTTTATTGGTTCGGCTTTCCAGTGCGCGGTTAAGCTGCGTCAGAAGCACAACAACGCAATCAAGCTCTTTGGCAAGGTTCTTCAGTCCTTTGGTGATCATGCCGTAAGCAAGGTCGTTGCGATCGGCCTTCTCAGCGGTCATTAGTGTCAGGTAATCGACCAGAATCATGCCAACACATCCTTTTTCTCGCTTGATTCGACGGCTTTCGCTGACGATTTGAGCCAGAGATAATCCCGGCGTGTCGTCGATGTAAAGCATGTCGATTTCACTCAAGCGATTGGCTGTTTCGATCGCCCTGTTGAAGTCACCATCGTAATCACCCTGATAGCCGTCATCGGCGTCATTTGTCGCCGGAAGGTAAAAAATATTCGGGTTAACACCAGACTTCTGCCCTACCAGTTTTTCCAGTATCTGATCACCTGGCATTTCAAGGCTGAACATCAGAGCGGGCTTTTTCTCATACACTGCGCAGTTGATTGCCATCTGGCTGTATAGCGTCGTTTTCCCCATCTTAGGGCGAGCGCCAATGACAAACAGAGAGCCTTTCACCAGACCTTTCGGTGACAGCATCCTGTCCAGCGATGGGATCCCTGTGCTCATTCCTCGTTGTTCGCCTGACGGGTCAAATCGCTTCTCAAGGTCGCTAACCCAGTCTTCCATGACCTCACCAAATGAGCGAAGGCCGCGACGCGATCCGGTTTTTGCATGGTCTGTCAGTTGCGTGAAAATTGCCTGAATAGCTTCGTACTTCTGCGTTGCAGTCATTCCGTTGCGGGAATAGAGCAATTCCGTCGCTTCAGTCATGCGGTTGATGGCGTAGCGTTCCATTGCGGTTTCACGAACCTGCATTGCATAGGCAACGATGTTTGCTGCGCTTGGCGTGTTCTTTGCGATCTCAGCGATATAAGCAAAACCGCCAACAGACGCCGTTAACGATTTACGCTCCAGTTCATCGAAAAGCGTCAGGCCATCTACTGGCTTTTGCTCACGGTGCATTCTGGTTATTTCTTCGAAAAGGATTTTGTGTGGTCGGCTGTAAAATGAATCAGGCTTCAGCATTGCCAGAACTTTCTGGACGCGCTCACTGCTGTCATCATCCAGAAGCAATCCACCAATCACCGCCTGCTCTGCCTCGATGCTATGGGGCGGCGCATAAAAATTATCGGTCATCGTGTTCACCCTCACGAACTTTCAGGTAGGTATTATCGTTAAGCAGGTAATCAAATCCCTTTTTGTGCCAGACAGTTCCGCGTTGATGGTTTGGACGCTCTTCGAACATCCATCGACAATTTTCGCCTACGTAGCTCAAATAATTTCTCCAGTCCTGCATCGTGAACCCATGCCCGTCAAGCTGGCGGGTTATCACTCCGGCTTTGCGCCAGAACGTTCGGATCTGGTTTTTACGCTTGTCATTCAGTGCGCGGATTCTTGGCGCTTCAGGAAGGATTTCGTGGTAAGCATCGACAACATCCTGACAGCTGACGGAAGGTTTTTTCTTGTCAGACTTTTTGTCTGCTGTGGCACTCTCTAATACGTCAGTATTAGAGATAATATTACTATATTCTTTATCTGTGGTAATTTGCTGGTAATCTGCTGGTACAGCATTGCTTACAGGCATTGGTATTGCTGGCTTTGAGGTGGTAATTTGCTGGTAATCTACTGGTACAAAATTTGACTGATAATCGTCATATTTCTCTACCGAGAAAACTGAGAATTTACCGTGTGAAACCCAGTCAATCATGCCGAGTTTTTTGAACTTTCTAAGCAGGTACTGAACGCGATCTGGTTTGAGTCCTGTTTCAAACGCCAGAGAGTTTCTACCGCCAAGTAGCTTCCCTCTGCCTACCAGAATTTCTCCTGCGTCAGTCATTACATACTCAGGCGTATGCTTTGCTTTGAGGATTAAGTGAACCCACAGATGTGCAGCTTCTGCGTCCTTGTAAAACGGCACATCCATAATTTTACGGTGCAGCAAGGCATACCCCTTACCGCTGCTTTGATGCGGTTGTTGTAGCCTTCTGGCCTCTCTGGCTTCGGCTAGATTAGATATGTTACTCATGACCTTTCTCCTTCTGCATCAGCTTCACCTTTTCCAACTCAGCCCGGAATCGACCAGGCTGCTTGAAGCTGGACAGGAAGCGATCACGTAGTATGTGTTTGTGAATTTTGTCCTGGTAAGGACTGAGTTGTTTTGTCATAATGACTCCTGTGGATTGATCCAGTAATTCCCTCAGAATTGCATATCAATTTGCTTAAAATCCTCGGTGGCGGCCGGGGATTTTTTCTTTGTGATTCCATCAAGCGCATACTTAAAAGCCCTGCTAATCGGACTGATGTCCGATGCCATTCCGAAAGCACACAGAACCGAAGCAATAAACCGCCAGTCCGTTCTGCTTATCTTCGATTCATGACAGCCAATCATCTTTGCCAGACCGCGCTGGGTAATCGCTGACAGGTTGATAAGTAAATCTGTTTCTGCGCGATCAACGTCGCGCTGTGATAGTTTGCTGTAACTTGTTTGTTCCATTTCTTACTATTTCCATAGGTAAATAATCACTAATACTCATCTTTCGATGAGTGCTTAATTAGTTACCGCGTTGTCGGCGGTGCAGATTGATAAAGAGCGATGTTACTTATGCAGCCAGAAGGTTCTTTTTGCTTATTTCAAGCATTTCGCTTGCTTGATATTTGCCACCAGAAATCTCTTCGATTTTTGATGCATATTTCGTTTTCCCAAAAAACTCAGTCTTAGGGAGGAAGCCGTTTTTAAGCCACTTATAGACAGCCCTTTCGCTAACTCCACAAGCCTTCGCAACTTCAGGGATGCCGACACCTTTAATCGGCTCATCAAGATTTTGCATAGGAATATCCTTTTTCGTACTTTCAGTACGCATTATGATTGAACTGAAAGTTTTTGCAAGTGCTTTAGTATCGTACTCATGGTTCAGAATGAAAAAGTGCGCAAAGAATTCGCCCAGCGGCTAGCGCAAGCCTGTAAAGAAGCTGGTCTTGATGAACATGGTAGGGGGATGGCCATAGCCCGTGCCCTTTCTCTTTCGTCCAAAGGCGTTAGCAAATGGTTTAATGCTGAGTCTTTACCGCGTCAGGAAAAAATGAATGCGCTTGCGAAATTTCTAAACGTTGATGTTGTTTGGCTTCAGCACGGCACTTCGTTAAATGGAGCGAATGATGAAGATACTCTTTCATTTGTTGGCAAATTAAAAAAAGGGTTAGTGCGCGTGGTTGGTGAGGCAATTCTTGGTGTTGATGGTGCCATCGAGATGACCGAAGAGCGCGATGGGTGGCTCAAGATTTATAGCGATGATCCAGATGCCTTTGGTCTTCGTGTGAAAGGAGACAGCATGTGGCCCAGAATAAAATCAGGAGAATATGTACTCATTGAGCCTAACACCAAAGTATTCCCGGGTGATGAGGTGTTTGTCAGAACTGTTGAAGGACACAACATGATCAAAGTTCTTGGCTATGACAGAGACGGAGAATACCAATTTACAAGCATCAACCAGGACCACAGGCCAATAACGTTGCCTTATCATCAAGTAGCAAAGGTGGAGTATGTGGCTGGTATTCTGAAGCAATCTCGCCATCTGGATGACATCGAGGCAAGGGAGTGGCTGAAAAGTTCGTGACTTCATCGTCACATAGCTGGTAACCAGTGGCCTGAAGAGACGTTTGGGTGAGTCCAATTGTGATTTATGAACAGTCAATTCCGCCAGATTGGTGATGATGACAAGCCGCTATGGCTTAGCTTCAACATGAATACATTCATCGTAACCACAGCAGGGAGTTTAACGAATGAATTCTATTGAAAATCATGATGTTTATGTGTATACAGGCGATATTCATCGTGATGGTTATCTTGATCTCACCAATGAAATCAAGAAACGTAAGTCACAACATGGATTAAAAGAGAATGTTATCTTCTGTGTTGCTACTTATGGCGGTGATCCAAATGCAGGTTATCGTATAGGTAGAGCTCTACAGCACCATTATGAAACGGTAACACTTTTAGTTGTTGGACCATGCAAAAGTGCTGGTACACTAATAGCTATAGCAGCCAATAAACTTGTTATTGGTGACATGGGGGAGCTTGGGCCATTAGATATCCAACTGAAAAAAAACGATGAAATAGGTGAGATGAGTTCTGGTTTAGCTATCATGACAGCTCTTGATGCTCTAAAGGAACGCTCTATTTCAGCGTTTAACTCACACCTTGTTAAGATAAGATACGAAAATCAGATAAGTACCAAAATGTCTGCTGATATCGCGACCAGACTTACAGAAGCGTTGATAGCACCTATGGCCGCACAGATAGATCCAATAAAGCTTGGTGAACATCAGCGCGCAATGAGTATAGCTATCACTTATGGCCAACGATTAGCAGACAAACCAAGCAGCCTAAAAGAAGGGGCGTTAGGCAAACTAATAGCCTCATATCCTTCACATGGATTTGTTATCGACAGAAAAGAAGCCAAGGAACTTTTCAAGTGTGTTGAGCATCCTAAAGGTATAACAGAAATACTCTATAATCTTTTCTGTGACAAAATTCATAATGGTGACATTCCAACATTTGGAAAGCCGAGGGTTATTGATTGTACAACGTATCTACAAAAAGAGGAAAAAGCTAATGCCGAAGAATCTGCAACCGGAGATGGAAATTCTCAACAAGATGTTGGAAAGCCAGATCCAAGAAGGTCACGATCTGGCAAAAAAAGCGGAACAACACCTGAACGAGATCAAGAAGGAATTGGAGCCGTATCAATTCAACCACCAGATGAACAGCAACCTAATGCATGATCTCTTTGCTCTGTAATTAATTCCTCACAACCCGGCCTCAGCGCCGGGTTTTCTTTGCCTCACGTTCGCCCTCCCATATTTAATAGCCGCAAATGTGGTAAACCGCGAACCAACTCACCAGCAATACTCCCTCCAACTACAGACCAATCTGCAGCATTTACAAAAATAAATTTCCTTATATATCAAAATCATATCTCGCTGCATTAATAAATCACAAAAATTTCGTACCAATAGTTCTTGATAATATCGAACTATTGGTTCATTATCATCACATCAGCAGGACGCTGGAAGCCAAACGGAACAGATTGGCAGGCTCTTTAACTTCGATGGGGCGCTGACAAAGCGCAAACAGATACCAAACGAGATGGGTTTGGCGGTGATGTGAATTGCAGCTGCAACGACAGCAACCAGAAGATCAGCATCTGGCGCATCACCACCAAAGCCATTTCACATGAGGAAAATATCATGACGGTAATCGTGTACGGGAAATCAACATTTGCAGGAAATGCCAAAACTCGCCGTCATGAGCGGCGCAGAAAGCTGGCTATCGAGCGTGATGCCATCTGCAACATCATCGATTCGATCTTCAGTACAGACAGTGAGGAACCTGTTCAGGAAGCCCCGAGAAAGCGTTTAAGCCTTTCTGAAAAAGCAATATCACTCGGAAGCCTTCGCTGCAAGAAGGCAGAAGAAGTCGAGAGTAAACAGAACCGTATTTACTACCGCAAGCCACGCAGTGAAATGGGTGTGACTTGTGTTGGTCGCCAGAAAATGAAATTAGGCAGCAAACCACTTATTTGAGGTGAGATATGGAAGAAGAATTTGAAGAGTTCGAAGAGCATCCGCAGGATGTGATGGAACAGTACCAGGACTATCCGTATGACTACGACTATTGATACAAATCAATGGTGTGGACAATTCAAGCGATGCAATGGATGCAAGCTGCAATCGGAATGCATGGTTAAGCCTGAAGAAATGTTTCCTGTAATGGAAGATGGGAAATATGTCGATAAATGGGCAATACGAACGACGGCAATGATTGCCAGAGAACTTGGTAAACAGAACAACAAGGCTGCCTAATGGTGGCCTTTATTTTTGGCATAAACAACAGAGACTAACATGGAATTTAAAGGTACTAGGAAAAATTGGCGAGAAGCCAATTTTGCAGGCTTAATTTTATTTTCACACCCGGGAATGGCCCTATCCGGTAAAGAAACAGAAGAGGCCGTAGCAAATGGAAGATTAGCTATGGCTGCACCGGATTTACTTGAAGCACTTCAGTTATTACTTAAGCAAGCCGAAAATAGAACAACGACAACATATCCAGAATGGTATGGAGCTGTTAATAAGGCTCGCGAAGCTATCAAAAAAGCCATAGGTGATGAGTAATGAATAAGAAATACATCGTTGAAGTTATAGAGCGAGAAACGAAAGAAGTAATTAAACATTTCGAATTTGATAATTATAGAAAAGCTGACCGCGTCGAAGAAGGATTGTTGCGACAAAGTAATCTCGAAAAATTTGATGTTGTCATGCGATGCGAATAAGCACCTATAGCAGATTTGCGAGTCTGCTATGTGAGCAATGTCGCTCGTAACTAAACAGGAGCCGACTTGTTCTGATTATTGGAAATCTTCTTTGCCCTCCAGTGTGAGGGCAATTTTTTTGACGGAGGATATATATGAGTGAAGTAACAGATTTAGTTGTTATTGAAAAAGCAAATGCAATGACTGTATTTCAGTCTGCCGACCAGATTGAAGAAATTCTCCAAAAGGTTGAACGTGAAGTTATGTCCTTTGTGCCTGATATCACAACGGCAAAGGGCAGAAAGGAGATCGCTTCTCTGGCGTATAAAGTTGCGCAGACGAAAACATATCTCGATGGTCTTGGCAAAGACCTTGTTGCTGAACTGAAGGAAATTCCAAAGCTAATTGATGCCAACCGCAAGACAGTGCGCGATCGCCTTGATGAACTGAAAGCAAGGCTCGCCAGCCTCTTACTGATTATGAGGAGGAACAGGCGCGGATTAAAGCCGAAGAAGAAGCTAAGGCAGCAGCTGAAGCTCTCGCAAAGCAAATTGAGTCTGACCATGAAATAGCGATTTTGATGGATCGCGAATTTGACCGCCAAAGAGAAGAGGCAAGACTCAAAGCGGAGCAGGAAAAGCGAGAGCATGAAGAACGCTTAAAAAGAGAAGCTGAAGAGAAAGCCAGAGCAGAAGCCGAAGCAAAGGCAAAAGCCGAAATTGAAGCAGCAGCAAGGCGAGAAGCAGAAGCTAAGGCCGCAGCGGAACGTGCAGAGCGTGAACGCATTGAAGCCGAGCAACGAGCACAGCGCGAAGCAAAAGAGGCAGCAGAACGAGCTGAAAGAGAAAAGCAGGCGGCAATTGAAGCAGAACGCCGAAAAGCACAGGAGGAGACTGAACGAATCCGGCGCGAGGCTGAAGCAAAAGAGCAAGCCAGAATAGCAGAAGAAAAAAGAATCAAGGAAGAAGAAGAGCGTAGAGCAAAGGATAAAGCTCACCGGAAAGAAGTAAATAACAAAATACTTGCTGACCTTATCAAGGTTGGCGCATCAGAAGATGTTGCTAAAAATATCATAACAGCCATCGTAAAAGGCGAAGTATTCGCAACAAAAATAACCTACTAATAAAACCAACATAAGGAACCACCCATGATTTACGCAATCGCGGGAGGCGCTCGCATGGGTGCCTTCCAACTAAATGAATCTTTACTTGAACGAATCACCCGTAAATTACGTGACGGATGGAAAAGAGTTGAGGTCTTATTATGCGCAATGAAATAGCCATCAATCACCAGATGCTTCGTGCAGCACAAAACAAAGCAGTAATAGCCAGATTTATTGGTGATTCCAAAATGTGGCTTGAAGCAAATAAAGCGATGAAATCAGCTATCAACCTTCCGTGGTATCGCAGGAAATGAGTTTTACAGATAGCTGGTCAGACGAAGAATTCATTCGTCAGATGAAAGAATTAATCGGTAACGAAGGAGATATTCATGTCACTTGCAACCACAGTGAAGGAGAGCAAGTTACAGAGACGCATGTACACGCAGCAGGCGTTAATGTATCGCCAGAAGGGAGATCGTGAAGGTGTTCGCGTATTTTTAAATGCGGCAAAGACTGAAGTATTAAATCAGCGTTATTTCCTTGGGCCATGTCCATTCTGAGAACAAACATATGAGCAAAGAATTTTATGCAAGACTGGCAGCTATTCAGGAGAATCTGAACGCGCCAAAGAATCAGTACAACTCATTCGGTAAATATAAATACAGAAGCTGCGAAGACATTCTTGAAGGCGTTAAGCCGTTACTGAATGGCCTGTTTTTATCAATCAGCGATGAAGTTGTGTTGATTGGTGATCGGTATTATGTGAAAGCCACGGCAACTATTACCGATGGCGAAAACCGCCATACGGCAACCGCTCTCGCAAGAGAGGAAGAAAGCAAGAAAGGAATGGATTCTGCACAAGTTACTGGAGCTACAAGTTCTTATGCGCGCAAGTATTGCCTCAATGGTTTGTTCGGCATTGATGATGCGAAAGATGCAGATACAGACGAGCATAAACATCAGCAGAACGCAGCAGCAAAGCAATCAAAACCATCACTTACACCTGAACAGGTTCTAAAAGCATTCACTGACGCAGCAATGCAGAAAAACACCGTAGAAGAGCTTAAACAGGCGTTCGCCAAAGCGTGGAAGATGCTCGAAGGGACGCCGGAGCAGCACAAAGCGCAGGACGTTTACAACATCAGACGAGACGAATTAGAAGGGGCAACTGCTTAATGGCACATTCGATTACAGTAAGACTAAACAAACCCGCAAGAGAGTTTCAGGCCGGGGAAAATATCGGATTCAACATCCGTGCTGGCGTTCAGTATTACGATCGCCAGACAAAAAAGAAAGAATGGACAAACTACAGCGCCGTTGTATTTGCCAAGCCGGGAGCGCAAGCGGATTACTATCGTAGCGTTCTGGTTGAAGGTGGAATTGTGGAAATTACCGGAGAAAACATCAGGGTTGATGTTTATCAGGGGCAAAATGGTCAATCAATCACTCTTGAATTACTGAATGCAAAGATTGGATTTGCAACTTCAGGAAACAGCCAACAGCAACAAAGTAACAATCATCAAAATCTTCCTGAATACGACGATTCAATTCCCTTCTAAATTAGCAAAATAAGGATTCCATTATGCCAGCGCCTCTGTATGGTGCGGATGACCCGCGCCGCTGTTCCGGCAATTCCGTATCGGAGGTGCTGGATAAATTCAGAAGAAACTACGATCGGATAATGTCACTACCGCAGGAAACGAAAGAGGAAAAAGAATTTCGCCACTGTATATGGCTTGCAGAGAAAGAAGAACGAGAGCGAATTTACCAGACATCAATCCGACCATTCCGCAAAGCCACATATACCCACTTCCCTGAATATATCGACCCGCGCCTGCGTAATTACCGCTCACGCTATGGCGCTATCAGTAATGACTGAGGAATTTACCATGAGAGGACTTGCATACAATCCCGGTATTCTTCCGGCAGAAATGATTATTCGCCAACGCGTAAAGCCAATGCCATCGAGAGAGGAATTGCTTAAGAGAAATTCTTTTCCTTCAGTGAATCAAAACAAATATCTGAATGCGATGTGGCGCAAAGGAGGCAACCAGTGAGTAATTCAGCACGACTACAGCTTGGTTTTTCACCGCTATCAAAAACTATCATGCTGGCAAAAATGCGCGATGTTGAAGGTGGGCGTATGCGCGTTGGCAATGATCCAGGTCGTGATGTTACCAATGAGGCTGCTCAATTGGTGTGGCAACTGGTCATGGCTGAAGGTGGTGAGATCGCGTGGGAGCTGGATGATGGTTCTCGCATGGTGTTGAAGGCAGAAAAACAGGAGGCAACCAATGAGCGAGATTGACAAACAGGCGCTGCGAGAAGCGGCAGCGAACGCAAAAATCGCTGGAGAGGAACCGGTTATGCCGTTCGACCAGCGAATCACTGCGCTGAACGACTTTATGAAGCATTGCACTCCCGCCACAGTGCTGGCACTACTGGATGAACGGGAAAGAAACCAGCAATACATCAAACGCCGCGACCAGGAGAACGAGGATATTGCGCTAACGGTAGGGAAGCTGCGTGTTGAGCTTGAGGAAGCAAAATCAAAACTCAACGAGCAACGCGAGTATTACGAAGGTGTTATCTCGGATGGGAGTAAGCGTATTGCAGAACTGGAAGCACGGGAAATAAAACCAGCCAAAGGTGAAGTTCTTGTCGTTGTTTCTGGTTTTACTGGTTGCGGAAAAAGCGCCATTGCCGGGGAAATAGAAATCGCGATGAAGGCTATTGGTGTACCGGTTCAGTGGACTAATGGCGATGCGGAAAAGCGCATGACTGGCGCTGACTGGCTGACAGCGATTGAGATGTACAAACCAACTGTGCGCATCGTGGAAGTTAATGTGCCACGCGCCGCTGGCATTCGCATCAAAGGAGAGTGAGATGAACGGACAAATCTCAATTGTTCGACCGGGAGCATGTGACGATCGCGAGATACGAATGATTATTCGTCTGTCGATGGGGAAAACAATAACGGCTCTCATTACTCCAGAAAATCTCGCATTAGCATTAACCGGAAAGTCAGACCTGCCAGTAGAGCTAAAGCTACGAAATGTTGAGATTAAGGTGAAATAGCATGAATTCTATTACCAAAGAACGTATCGAATTATTCATTAAAAATCCGCTTGAAAACGGGCTTACCCGTGGCGAACAAATGGAACTGGCACGAATTGCACTGGCATCACTGGCAGCAGTATCGGATGAACGAGCAGCCTATGAATTATTTATGGAGAAGCGTTTCGGGGAATCTGTAGATCGCCGCAGGGCGAAAAATGGCGATAGAGAATACATGGCATGGGATATGGCGCTTGGCTGGATTATCTGGTGTCACCGCGCCGCCATGCTTCAGGGAGGCCAACCTGTAAACCAAACTTACAACTTGCCAGAATTAATCGAAGGCATGGAAGTTTCCATTGATGTAAGCACTTGTGATGCTGATTTAGGTAATCGCTATTTCGGCACCGTCACCGAGGCGTTAGAACTTGATACTGCCAAGAATGGTTACATCCTCCTGGTTCAGGACGCAGAGCCAAACTTCGATGTAAATGGCAACTCTCCGGGAACTCCGGATAGTTGGATAAGCTGTAGTGATCGAATGCCTGAAAAGGGCCAGAACGTGCTTATTTCGGTGAATTTCGATAGCTCTCTGGTTGAAGCGCTAATATGCTCCGCACGCTATACCGGAAGCACCTTTCGGCGCGGAGATGCAACGATTAAGCCGGGTAATGGTATTGAGCAAGCAACTCACTGGATGCGGCTACCAGAACCGCCGCAGGAGGGTAACCACGGATGTGA
>OBUY01000402.1_pt1 | contig 18481 bp, 16 predicted proteins | sample 1475781 | NCBI WGS metagenome assembly OBUY01 (sample SAMEA2579912, study PRJEB22360) | human gut metagenome | biome: human gut; feature: human-associated habitat; material: faeces | place: Denmark | collected 2008/2010 | reverse complement strand
TGGAGCAGAACCTGCGCTACCAGGGACAGTACCTCGACAGGGAAACGGGGCTGCATTACAATCTGCACAGGTACTATGATCCGGATGTCGGGCGGTTCATGGTAACGGACCCGATAGGGCTGAGAGGCGGGTTAAACTTATATCAGTATGGGCCGAATCCGCTGGGGTGGGTTGATCCGTTAGGCTTACAACGGCTTTGTGCATTTGGAAATAAGAGTGGGCCAAAAGGTATTCGTGAGCGAGATTTGACACCCAATGAGCATGGTTTGCTTCCTTCACAAGCAGGTAAGGTTAGGCCTCAAGGTAAATCAGTGACCAGAACACCTAAAGAATCAGGTTTACAGGGGCATTATCATACGTTACCTGAAGATGTGAAAATGCCTGATGGGTTAGGTATTAAGCACGATGGGCGTGATATGCCGGGAGGGTATATGTCTCCTGGGCACTCAACAGTGTATCCTACTAGAGATATGACGCCAGATGAGTTCAATGATTTGTTTAATTCATTACCATGGGAGTATGGTGGTAAAATATGAACAATTTTATAAAGAAGTTTATTGCTATAGAAGATTCTTTTAATGAGGGGACCCGTAATTTTATTGAGTCCGTCCAATGCAACGAAATTACATGGTCAAAATATGAGTTACAGGAAATCGTTCTAAACCAATACTATTATCATGTCCGTTCCCTACTTCTTGAATATGAACCTGATTTAATGTTTTTGTTGTGTTCAAACGATAGTGAATATAGAAGAGTGTCTCTGAAATTAATAAAAGACGGTTTGCTTGATTTTTCTTCATCTGATTTATATCTCGAGAAACTTATAAATATATCGATCATCGGTAATGATGAAGAAAAAATTCTGTCAAGAAATATCATAATTTCACGCGGATGGCTGTTAGCTCGACATGAGTTAGTCGAAGATACCATATCCAATTTTTATAAGAATGGTTTAGACTATTATTTATATAAAGATATTGGAGAGTTTTTGTATCTTATAAGAAATAATGCATTGTTAAATATGCATGTAACATTAGGAATACATAGTCAAGATAAAGACATAGTTGAGTTGGCTAATGAGCTAAAAATGAATTTAGTCGGAAGATAATTCTGCATTTGCATTCTCAATGGATGACTTTGGTTGTGAGGCGAGACTGCATTATGACCTGTTCAGATACTATGACCTGGAGTGTGGAAGAATTACATAACCTGACCCGATAGGGCTGAGAGGCGGGTTAAACTTATATCAGTATGGGCCGAATCCGCTGTCATGGATAGATCCCCTTGGATTAAGTGGTAGCGGTCTTGTAAATGGCGTGCCTCAAAATCCTGGAATAGTTCGCCGTTTTATGTCAAAAGCTGAATATAAAGATTTCCTTAAAAATGGTTTTGTATTTGATCCAACAGATCCTCGAGGAGGAATAAGCGTCACCTCTGTTAAAGTTGATCCTAAAAACCCTGATGCGATAAAAAGAAGCACTGGGGCTTTAGGTGCTGACTATTATGTTGATATTGATACCACAAAGAAAAATGTTGAATTAAAAGGAAAAACGAAAGGTGGTGTAATGGACTGGAAAATTAAAGATAATGTTGATCCAAAAGATATAGTAAATCGAGGGAAAGTCAGGAAATGTTAGGTGATACCTTAAAACAGTTCAGTGACATATATAACCAATTATGGCATGACATAAGAAGTTATAATGGAAAGCAAAATGACTTTAACCAGTTCTTATCTCCTGAAGATATTTCAATATTGGAGTTTTTAGTAACTAATAAAATATTTCAATTAAAAGCATTCGAAATTCTTTTACACGTTGCTCCAGATAATGCACTTAATTTATTAAAAAGACGCTATCTTTCCCTTGATCTTTCTAATAACGCTAAAGATCATGTGGCAGATCTTGAAGTTATGCTATCTGATATAAAGGAAATCCTCGGTAAAGATAAACTTGAAGACATATTAAGTTGGTCAGGTTTTTTATTAGCTAACAAAAAGAATCAGAGGGTAATAGATGCTATAGATTTTGCTCAGGGCAATGATTGAAATAAAAAATGCCGGAAGATTAATGATTTTCCGGCTTTTTATTTTTTTAACTCTCATTCAGCACACTAAACATCCCGTCACGCATTCCCTTAACAGCCTGTTTAACCTGATAAAGCTCCCTCCGCAGTTCCTGTACTTCGTTGTTATCCGCGAGCAGGATCAGGCAACCTTCCGAGATCTTCACGGTAACGCCCGTGCCGATCTCAAATCCCGCTTCTCTCAGCCATTTGGCGCTGATTTTGATCATCGGCGTGTCGCTGCGGTTGGGCAGATAACCCACGGTACAGCGACGCTGTGTTTTGGAAATGGCGACTTCTGGCGTAATATCGCGTTCAGCCATGATTAACTACCTTGATGAGTTGCTTGCGGGGAGCGTGCTTTCGTAATTTTGCCCTGCTACAACAGGATTAACTTCACAAACATCATTTCCCAACGTCTACACTTACTCCTGTTAATATCTCAGGAGCAGTAATGAATCAGCAACGATTTGATGAAAGCACCCTAATCCGCATCTTCGCGATTTATGAGCTATATCGACTGAAAGAACATGGCTTAACGCGCGGGGCGCTTCTCGATTATCACAGCCGCTATAAACTCGTCTTTCTGGCTCATTCTCAGCCGGAATACCGCAAACTTGGCCCGTTTGTGGCTGATATTCATCAGTGGCAAAATCTGGATGATTTTTACAGCCAGTACCGTCAACGCGTAATTGTTTTGCTTTCTCATCCCGCCAACCCGCGCGATCACACCAACGTTTTGATGCACGTTCAGGGGTATTTTCGCCCGCATATTGATTCCACAGAACGCCAGCAGCTGGCGGCGCTTATCGACAGTTATCGCCGTGGCGAGCAACCGCTTCTTGCGCCGCTGATGCGTATCAAACACTATATGGCGCTTTATCCTAACGCCTGGCTTTCAGGGCAGCGTTATTTCGAACTTTGGCCGCATGTGATTAACTTGCGCCATTCAGGAGTTTTATGACTACCCATCTGGTCTGGTTTCGCCAGGATTTACGTCAGCACGATAATCTCGCGCTGGCTGCCGCTTGCCGCTATTCGTCTGCACGCGTGCTGGCGTTGTATATCGCTACACCACGCCAGTGGGCGGCGCATAATGTGTCGCCGCGTCAGGCTGAACTTATCAATGCTCAACTGAATGGGCTACAAATCGCGCTGGCGGAAAAAGGCATTCCTTTGCTGTTTCATGAAGTGGATGACTTTGCTGCCAGCGTCGAAATAGTTAAACAGGTGTGCGCGGAAAATCGTGTTACCCATCTGTTTTATAACTATCAGTATGAGGTGAATGAGCGGGTGCGGGATGCGCAGGTTGAGAGAACGCTGCGTAACGTGGTGTGTGAAGGATTTGACGACAGCGTGATCCTGCCGCCGGGGGCGGTGATGACTGGCAATCATGAGATGTACAAAGTCTTTACGCCATTTAAAAACGCCTGGCTGAAACGGCTGCGGGAAGGGATGCCGGAGTGCGTCGCTGCGCCAAAAGTACGTAGTAGTGGATCGATAGATCCCGCGCCATCCATTACGCTGAATTATCCTCGTCAGCCTTTCGATACTGCGCATTTCCCGGTGGAAGAAAAAGCTGCGATTGCGCAATTACGCCAGTTTTGCCAGAACGGTGCCGGAGAATATGAGCAACAACGAGATTTTCCGGCAGTGGAAGGCACCAGCCGTTTGTCCGCCAGCCTGGCAACGGGCGGGTTATCGCCTCGCCAGTGTCTGCATCGCCTGTTGGCGGAACAGCCGCAGGCGCTGGACGGTGGGGCCGGTAGTATCTGGCTTAATGAGCTGATCTGGCGCGAGTTTTACCGTCATCTGATAACGTATTACCCCTCGCTGTGTAAACATCGTCCGTTTATTGTCTGGACCGACCGCGTGCAGTGGCAGAGCAATTCCGCACATTTACAGGCCTGGCAGGAAGGCAAAACGGGATACCCGATTGTCGATGCTGCCATGCGTCAGCTTAACAGCACTGGCTGGATGCATAACCGGCTACGGATGATTACAGCCAGTTTTCAGGTGAAAGATTTGTTGATCGACTGGCGCGAAGGCGAGCGATATTTCATGTCGCAGCTGATTGATGGTGATTTGGCAGCTAATAACGGTGGCTGGCAGTGGGCCGCTTCAACCGGAACCGATGCAGCGCCGTATTTTCGTATTTTTAACCCGACAACCCAGGGCGAGAAATTTGACCGCGAAGGCGAGTTTATCCGCCGGTGGCTACCAGAGTTGCGCGATGTACCAGGGAAAGCGGTGCATGAACCGTGGAAGTGGGCAGATAAATCAGGTGTGACGCTGGATTATCCGCAACCGATAGTCGATCACAAAGAAGCGAGAGTACGAACGTTGGCAGCGTATGAGGCGGCGAGGAAGGGGAAATAACAGACGCGTCAGGCAATCTTGCCCGGATGCCGGATACTGCGTGAACGCCTTCTCCGGCCTGGCAAATAGTGCAAATTCAATATATTGCAGGGACATCCAGGCCTGATAAGACGCATTAAGCGTCGCATCAGGCATCGGTGCTGGCCTGTTAAGACTCCAGCGCCAGCGCGCGGTTTCTGAATTTCAGCGCCTGATACAGCCAAATCATCAACACCACTCCTACACACGCCAGTGCGCCCCAGGTAATTTGATCAAACACTTCAATATATGCATTGATGGAATAGTTGATTGCCCCGGAAGCATCAAACGAAGATTGCGATGTCTGATCGGCAATCACGCCCGCCAGATAGTTTGCGATCGCGCCGGAAAGCAGCATATAAATGCCAGTTAATACGCCAGTCACGCCGGGGATTTCAATGCGCGTAATCTGCGACATAGCAACCGGGTCGATAAACAGTTCCGCAAAGCCCATCACCGCCAGGCCTAACACCATCAGTGGCAGAGAAGAATGACCATACATTGCGGACCAGCGGGCGCTTAAGGTCAGAATGCAGAATCCGGCGCTCATCAGGCCAAGGCCAAGAGCAAATTTTCCCCAGATGCGCACGGTACGATTACCCGCGACACTCTCTTTTACCACCCACGCCAGGAACACACCGCACAGCATAACTGCGAAGGCATTAATCGACTGGAACATCGCAGTCGGAACGGTATAACCAAACATATCGCGGTTAACGAAGCGGTCGATATAAAGGCTAATCGAGCTGCCGCCCTGTTGTGCGAAGGCCCAGAACAACATACTGAAGAAGGTGAGCGTCACAATCAGCCCCAGCTCCTTACGCTGTTTCTGGTTTTCTGCTTTGCGATAAATTTTTGCCAATACACCCAGGCCAATAATAGTCGCGACAATTAAGGCGTATACCGACCACTCTTTCCAGAACAGTACGGTAATCAGCGCAGGCGTTGCCACCAGCAGAACCAGCAGCCATCCCCAGTTGGGCAGGAGAAAGTTTGTCGCACGCAGTACCTTTTTGTTAACGCCACGGGTATGTGTGAAATGACGATTGCCACATAAGAAGATAACCAGACCCGCGATCATGCCAACCGCCGCCAGACCAAAACCCATCGCCCAACTGTACTCTTCCTGGGCGTAGCCACAGGCGATAGGTGCGATAATAGACCCCACATTACCCGCCGCATACATCAGCGAGAAGCCGCCATCACGACGCGGATCGGTTGGCTCATACAGCTCGCCGAGCAGGCAACTGACGTTGGATTTAAACAGACCATAGCCACAAACGATAATCGCCAGGGACAGATAGAGGAATGACGGATGGATCTCACTGGCACCCAACACCACATGACCGATCGCCATCAACAACGCCCCCAGCATCACCGCCATGCGATTGCCGAGTACTTTATCCGCCAAAAAGCCACCGAGAATTGGCGTGACATACACCAGCGAACAGTAGGCGCTAAATAACTCGTAGGCGTGAGTATCGTTGTATTTTAGTTGATTGGTGAGATAGAGAATCAGCAGGGCACGCATGCCGTAAAAGCTAAAATATTCCCAGATTTGCAGCGCAACGACATAGTAAATAGCGCGCGGCTGTGATGCGTGTTTATTCATAATAATTCCACAATTGACTGCAACGTCACGTAATAGTTGCGCGGCGTGCTTGTGTTTCCTTAAAGTTAAAACTTTGATACAGATCTGATTATTTATGCAATATGCTGTCTGATTGCATAAATATACATTAGCTGAAGCGTGATGATATAAACAATTTGCGTCTTTTGGCGTCGGGTTTGTTTCTTAATATGTCAAAAGATTGGCTATCGACGAACAGGCGAGGTAACGCTATGTTAACGGTGTAGCTATCAGAATACGGAAGGCGCGAAGATGAAAAACACCGAACTGGAACAACTGATTAACGAAAAACTGAACAGCGCGGCGATTAGTGATTACGCGCCGAATGGTTTGCAGGTGGAAGGCAAAGAGACGGTGCAAAAAATTGTTACCGGTGTCACTGCCAGCCAGGCTTTGCTCGATGAGGCAGTGCGTCTGGGCGCGGATGCGGTCATTGTGCATCATGGCTACTTCTGGAAAGGCGAATCTCCGGTCATTCGCGGCATGAAGCGTAACCGTTTAAAAACGTTGCTGGCAAATGATATCAACCTGTATGGCTGGCATTTGCCGCTTGACGCACATCCTGAGTTGGGCAATAACGCGCAGCTGGCGGCGTTACTGGGGATCACGGTCATGGGCGAAATTGAGCCGTTGGTGCCGTGGGGCGAACTGACCATGCCTGTGCCGGGACTGGAGCTGGCTTCCTGGATTGAAGCGCGTCTGGGACGTAAGCCGTTATGGTGTGGCGATACCGGACCTGAGGTGGTCCAGCGCGTTGCCTGGTGCACGGGCGGCGGGCAGAGTTTTATCGATAGCGCCGCGCGTTTTGGCGTGGATGCTTTTATTACTGGCGAAGTTTCTGAACAAACCATTCATTCTGCCCGCGAGCAGGGATTGCATTTTTATGCTGCGGGGCACCATGCTACTGAACGCGGTGGTATTCGCGCGTTAAGCGAGTGGTTGAATGAAAATACCGATCTTGATGTGACCTTTATTGATATTCCTAATCCTGCATAACGAATAATCAGAGGGATCGAAAGTGCAACGAGCGCGTTGTTATCTGTTAGGCGAAACGGCGGTAGTGCTGGAGCTGGAGCCGCCAGTGACGTTGGCAAGCCAGAAACGTATCTGGCGACTGGCCCAGCGTCTGGTGGATATGCCGAATGTGGTTGAAGCCATTCCCGGCATGAACAATATCACGGTGATTTTACGTAATCCGGAGTCGCTGGCGCTGGATGCTATAGAGCGTTTGCAACGCTGGTGGGAGGAGAGTGAGGCACTGGAGCCAGAGTCACGCTTTATCGAAATCCCGGTGGTTTATGGTGGCGCAGGCGGGCCGGATTTGTCGGTGGTTGCGGCGCATTGTGGGTTGAGCGAAAAACAGGTTGTTGAATTGCACTCCTCCGTGGAATACGTGGTCTGGTTTTTAGGTTTTCAACCGGGCTTCCCGTATCTCGGGAGTTTGCCGGAACAACTAAACACGCCACGACGCGCAGAACCGCGCTTGCTTGTTCCGGCGGGGTCTGTCGGGATCGGTGGATCGCAAACGGGTGTTTATCCGGTGGCAACGCCGGGCGGTTGGCAGTTGATTGGTCATACCTCGCTCAGTTTGTTTGACCCGACCCGTGACGAGCCTATCTTATTACGTCCTGGAGACAGCGTGCGCTTTGTGCCGCAGAAGGAGGGAGTATGCTGAAGATTATTCGCGCGGGGATGTACACCACTGTTCAGGATGGCGGTCGTCACGGCTTTCGCCAGTCGGGTATCAGCCACTGTGGAGCGCTGGATTTGCCTGCGCTGCGCATTGCTAACCTGCTGGTGGGTAATGATGCTAACGCTCCGGCACTGGAAATCACGCTCGGTCAGTTAACGGTTGAATTTGAACGCGACGGCTGGTTTGCCCTGACAGGCGCGGGTTGCGAAGCTCGGTTGGATGATAACGCCGTCTGGACGGGCTGGCGTTTGCCGATGAAAGCAGGTCAGCGTTTAACGCTTAAACGCCCACAACATGGTGTACGCAGCTATCTGGCCGTGGCGGGCGGCATTGATGTTCCGCCAGTGATGGGATCATGCAGTACCGATCTCAAAGTAGGGATTGGCGGGCTGGAAGGGCGCTTACTGAAGGATGGAGACCGACTCCCCATCGGCAAAGCGAAGCGTGATTTTATGGAAGCGCAAGGCGTTAAACAGTTGCTGTGGGGTAACCGGATTCGCGCCTTACCGGGGCCGGAATACCATGAGTTCGATCGCGCCTCGCAGGATGCATTCTGGCGTTCGCCCTGGCAGCTTAGCTCGCAAAGTAACCGAATGGGCTATCGCTTACAGGGGCAAATTTTAAAACGTACCACCGATCGCGAACTGTTATCTCACGGTTTGTTACCGGGCGTGGTGCAGGTGCCGCATAACGGGCAGCCGATTGTGTTGCTGAACGACGCACAGACCACCGGTGGTTATCCGCGTATTGCCTGTATCATCGAGGCTGATATGTACCATCTGGCGCAAATTCCGCTCGGTCAGCCGATTCATTTTGTCCAGTGTTCACTGGAAGAGGCACTGAAAGCACGGCAAGATCAGCAACGTTATTTCGAACAATTAGCGTGGCGGCTGCACAATGAAAATTGATCTGAACGCCGATCTGGGCGAAGGCTGCGCCAGCGACGCAGAGCTATTAACGCTGGTTTCCTCTGCCAATATTGCCTGTGGATTTCATGCAGGCGATGCGCAAACCATGCAGGCTTGCGTGCGTGAAGCAATAAAAAATGGTGTCGCGATTGGCGCTCACCCGAGTTTTCCCGACAGGGAAAATTTTGGTCGCAGCGCCATGCAGCTGCCGCCAGAAACCGTTTACGCCCAGACGCTGTATCAAATTGGCGCGCTGGCAGCGATTACCCGTGCGCAAGGCGGCGTAATGTGTCATGTCAAACCGCACGGCATGTTATACAACCAGGCGGCGAAAGAGGCACAACTGGCAGACGCCATCGCCAGAGCGGTATACGCTTGCGATCCGGCATTGATTCTCGTCGGGCTGGCAGGAAGCGAGCTGATTCGTGCAGGCAAGCAATATGGCCTGACAACGCGCGAGGAAGTGTTTGCCGATCGCGGTTATCAGGCAGACGGTTCGCTGGTGCCGCGAAGCCAGCCAGGCGCGTTGATTGAAAACGAAGAACAGGCGCTGGCGCAAACGTTGGAGATGGTGCAACACGGCAGAGTCAAAAGCATCACCGGCGAATGGGCAACGGTCACGGCGCAAACGGTCTGCCTGCATGGCGATGGCGAGCACGCACTGGCGTTCGCCCGCCGACTACGCTCTACATTTGCCGAAAAGGGGATTGTTGTCGCAGCATAACCCCGCTTAATAAAGAATGAAAAAAGGATATCACCATGCCTGAAGGCCCGGAGATCCGCCGTGCAGCGGATAACCTGGAGGCGGCGATCAAAGGCAAACCACTAACTGATGTCTGGTTTGCCTTCCCGCAGTTAAAACCTTATCAATCACAACTTATCGGTCAACACGTTAGCCATGTGGAAACGCGAGGTAAGGCGTTGTTAACTCATTTTTCCAACGGTTTAACGCTCTACAGCCATAATCAGCTTTACGGCGTCTGGCGCGTGGTTGATACCGGCGAAGAGCCGCAGACCACGCGAGTATTGCGGGTAAAACTGCAAACGGCTGACAAAACCATTCTGCTTTATAGCGCCTCGGATATTGAGATGTTGACCCCGGAACAACTGACCACGCATCCGTTTTTACAACGCGTTGGTCCCGATGTGCTGGATCCGAATCTGACGCCGGAGGTGGTAAAGGAACGGTTATTGTCGCCGCGCTTTCGTAACCGTCAGTTTGCTGGATTACTACTCGATCAGGCGTTTCTGGCTGGGCTTGGCAATTATTTGCGGGTGGAGATCCTCTGGCAGGTTGGGTTAACCGGCAATCATAAAGCGAAAGATCTCAGTGCGGCGCAACTAGATGCACTCGCACACGCGTTACTGGATATTCCTCGACTTTCTTACGCTACGCGGGGGCAGGTGGATGAGAATAAGCATCATGGGGCGCTGTTTCGCTTTAAGGTTTTTCATCGTGATGGCGAACTGTGCGAACGCTGTGGCGGCATCATTGAGAAAACCACGCTGTCATCTCGCCCGTTTTACTGGTGCCCTGGCTGTCAGCACTAGGCCGTACGTTTCGGCGCATAGGTTGAAATAAACCGCGCAATGGCTGGCCCCGTCAGCAAAATACTGAACAGGCGCAGGGTTTGCATCGCCATAATAAGCGCCATATCGGCATTGCTCCCTGCGGCGATGACCGCCACGGTATCAAGCCCGCCGGGACTGGTGGCGAGGTAGGCGGTCATAAAATCAATGTGCATAAATCGGGTCAGTCCCCACGCCATACCCGCACAAATAGCCAGCAGAGCAAAAATCGACAGCAGGATTTGCGGTAGCGGGCGCAATGCCCGCAGTAAGATTTGTTTATCGAAACCAAGACCAATCCGCCAGCCAATTGCCATATACGCCATCGCCAGCAGCCATTCTGGTAGTTCGATGGTGATGAGCTGACCAGACTGGAGCACTGCGCCCGCCAGCATCGGGATGAGCATCGTGCCGGAAGGAAGACGTAGCAAGCATCCCGCCGTACCGGCAACGACCGCGAGCAAAATCGTAAGCAGGAGATTAATGCTCACTGGCGGGAACCAGACGATCTGCTGGTTAACCGCTTCAGCGTTATCGCCCAGCATCATGCGGGTGACCAGAACAGCGGCCCCCGCGACGAACAGCACTCGCAGATATTGCATAAACGCCACCAGGCGAATATCTGCGCCGTAATCTTGCGCCATAGCGACCATTGCCGCCGCGCCGCCAGGAGAAGAACCCCAGGCACCGGTATTTCCAGGTAGTGAGCTATAGCGCACCAATAACCAACCCACGATGGCGCTGGAAAGCAGCGTCACCAGTAAAATGGCTAACACTATCGGCCAGTTGGCGGCCAGCGTGGTGAGAATCGAACCAGTGAGGTTTTGCGCAATCATACAGCCAAGAATGGCCTGGGCGGCGAGAAAAGCGGAGCGGGGAAGTTGCAGAGTAATTCCGCGCATACTAAAGATGATCCCGGCGATCATCGGCCCAAGTAATAGTGCCGCCGGGAGATGTACCGCGAGGAAACCAATAGAAAGGAGAAGTGATAGCACACATAACATTCCCCACTGCAAAACTGGCATCCTTCGCTCCCTCATTATTTTCTCTTTGGTGTATCGATACAGCATAAAGAAAGCCGGGCCAGGAAAAAATAACAGCAATCAAGGAAAAGGGGAAAATCAGCAATTTTCTGAAAGAGATGCCCTTTCCGGCTGCAAAGGGCACCATGGCAAATCAGTTATAGTTAATCTTAAAAAGCACCACTGTATCGAAGGGGCCAGCCTCGATGGGGGTACCTGGAATGGACGAAAGTTCAGCCGTATAGGTTTTTTCGTAGATCAGCATATCGCTGGTGAAATCGGCGTATTCAGCATATTTATTGAAGGTATAAGGCGAGGCGTTTTCATCCAGCAAACGTAGCTTCAGACCATTACCAATCAACAATGCTTTATCTTCTTCAACCAACGTTTCTTCGGTATAAAAGGAGGAACTGACTTTAAATCCGTCGGTGCATTGGTCATTTTGTGATTTTGTCGTCTTAATACTGAATGTTTTCGACATTGTGTGGCGACGAATATCCAGCAAATTAAATTTACCAAAATCAATCACCTGTGTTTCCGGTGAAATGGAAAAATTGACGCTGCAATCCAGCACGCGAATGTTTTCCAGACCAGTAATATGATATTTTAGGTTTTGGGCGGTAGGGTCTTCGTTAACGCTACCGGCACCGTCAAATTGCACGACAATATAGTCGCTAAGCGTACTTTGATAATCATGCGGAGGCATTTCTCGTATTTTGACGTATAACCGCATGCGAGCGAGAAAGGTACGCGACATATGAATATTAGCGGGATCGCCCGAGCAAATTTTGTTCTGCCATCCCATCGCGATGATCTGCTCAGGGGTATAAATGTCAATGTTCTTACTGTCGATACACTGGTTAGTGTCGATGCGGCTTTTTCCCTGGTTGGCGTCATAATCAACGCCATTGTAAGTTACGCCGAGTTGATAATAGCGATCCTGCACCCCCGGGTAGGGGTTTACCCAGGCGTAGACATGCTCACTTTCAAAGTTGCCGTTGGTATTGTTGTCACAATAGACGGGAATTTTAATATCGTCAGATTCCCAAATCTTATCGCCGGGTTTGGCATTGCCTGGTACAGCAAAAGGTTGAATCACTTCTGATTTTTCTACCGAACCACCGGATGAACCAAAGTAGCAGTTCAGGGCAAGCGCAGACTTCAACGGCAGAAATACCAGACAGATGACGAGCAACACTCCCTTGCCAGCACTCATTTCTTCGCCTCCACTGCTTGTAAACGGCATTGTCCGCTGCAGTTGAGCGTCGTCATGCGTAACGCGCCGTAATCATCCATATAACCGAGATAAAACTGCCTGCCGCTATAACTTCCGGTGTTTGTAATTACTGTACTAAAAGGCGCAACCATCACGGTTTTGAAGCCCGGGAGAATACCTTGCTCATTTCGTCCCAGGTAGGCGATTGTCAGGTAATAGCCGGTCGGGTTTTTTAAGTTAAGTTGATTGCCCTGCTGGCTGACCTGTAACTGCAGTTCGACCTTTTCTCCTGCTTTCTTGCGTAATGCAGCCGGTCGCCAGAATACCTTGATACGACTCTGAATGGCGACTTGCAGAACGGCATGGTCGCTATTTTTTTCCGGGGCGGGAGGAATTTCACGCATATTGTAGAAAAATAGCGTTTCGCGATCGACCGGTAATTTTGTGGTCGAGGCTTGCTTTACTATCCGTACCTGCGTTGTTGCTTTCGGTTCCAGACGTTGTATCGGTGGCAGGGCAACCAGAAGATCATCGCTTTTCTCCCCTTTTTCATTTTCGAGCCAGGAATAAGCGAGGTAGGGGAGTTTATCGCTACGATTATCCACGCGCAGACTGGTAGCTTTATCATTAGCGTTAAACACAATACGAGTGCGATCGGGTTGTAGTGCAGCGTGGCTGCACAGACTGGCAACCAACAACAAAAGGGGTAGTCCTTTCATAAATGTCATTTTCATTTCCTTAATTAATGACAAGGTAAAATCAGGCGATTTGCGGTGTCTTCAATATGTTCAGGAAGATGGAGCGAGCAATGCTGACTATCACCCCAGACCACGGTAATCATTTGATTTTCAGCGACTCCGCTTAACCAGGCATGTCCTTCCTCGCCAACCATCCCCACGCTAATGCCGCTATCATCTTGGCGGATATCCGCTCCGAGGGGAGGGAACTGACCGCTGGCGTTGCGAATGATGACGTTAACGTCTTTACCGGAACGGGAAGCCAGCGATTTGTAACCTATCGCGCCTTCAATCCACGTTTCTTTGATAACGTTTTCTGCCACTGTTACGCCGTCGGGTAAGTCATTCATGTTCACCGCCACGGTGGAAGGCTGGTAACTGGAAATCAACGGCACCACCGCAATGCCAAAATGGTTGGTGTAGTCGAGATTGCCCTGAACCGGAATATCTGCCACGCCATCGGTACTGACCATCATACGTGGTTCATTGGTGGAGCTGCGACGATGGAACGCCGCACCATATTGAGTTGCCGTGAAAGAACCGCTCCAGCTGCTGCTGACGGAACTGTAATCATTGGCGGCATAGGTACCAGAAATATCCAACTCACCCGCTGAACTCAGGTGCTGATAGTTACCGCTCACCTGGACTCCATTATCCGGACGGTCGGATTGCAGTCCGGTAGACATGCCCCAGCTATTACGTTCATCTAACGTATCATTCCACGACATGCGGTGTGTGGTGCTGTGACTACTGTTTTGCATGTCATAACCGACCCGCCCCCCGTTACCGAAGGGGAGCGAAATCGACAGGTAAATCTGATTGTCGCGATCTTTATCTTCGTAATGGGTTGTATTGAATGACGTCGAGATCGAGATATCTCTCCAGTTACCAATATCAACATTAAAACCCGCCGTGATGTTGGCGGTCGTGGAGGCGTCTGCATTCCACCAGGTTTGATGCAGCAGGTTGGTGTACAGATTGAGGTTCAGTGGGGTAATCGGTTGCCCCACGGATAAGCTGATCGTCTGTTGTTCGTCCTGCGCATCGTTGTCGTTGTATTTGTGATCCAGATAGTTGGCGTAGCTGTGAAAATGACGATCTGAGAAGCGATAAGCGGCGAGCGAAATCGTGCTGTTAGTGGTATCCACTTGTTTGCTGTAATTAAAGCGGTAACTTAAGCCCCGCTCGTCCTGCTGAGTATCAAACTGACTACTGGCCCAGGTGACATCAAACGACAATGCACCAAGCCAGAGCATATTTTGCCCGATACCCATTGCGGCAGAATGGTAGTCGTCACCCGAAATCAGCAGGCCGCCGTACAGCGAGGTATTTGACAGCATCCCCCAGGAAACTTCATTGCTAAAAAAGGTTTCATTTTCAGTTTGATGAGACATAGATGTTCGCGGCTGACCGGCAGCAAGTTTATAGCGAACCTGCCCCTGGCGCGTAAGGAAAGGCGTCGATGCTGCCGAAACCTGGAAATTGTTCACCCGACCATCTTCTTCCGTCACTTTGACATCCAGCGTGCCCTGAACAGACTGATTGAGGTCATCAATAATAAACGGGCCTGGCGGGACTTTTTTCTGGTAAATGACGCGGCCTGATTGACTGATCGTCACCGTGGCATTGGTCTGTGCAATACCGCTAATTTGTGGGGCGTAGCCACGCAGCTCCCACGGTAACATTCGATCGTCACTCGCCAGTGCCGCGCCGGTATAAGAAAAACCATCGAAAATATTGGAACTTAAATCGGTTTCGCCGAGGGTTAACTTAGAGCCTAATTGCGGTAATGGACGAAAAAGATAGGTGCGCGATATTCCGCCTGACTGGTCATGGTTATCTTCGCTATCGGTCTTATTAAGCTGGTAATCACTGCGTAAGCGCCATGCCCCGGCGTTAATTCCAGCGGTACCGTAGGCATTCAGATTAGTGCTGCTGCTGCCGTCCTGTGGGCGGTAGCTGCTGGCAAACAAGTTGTAATCCATCAGGACACCGGCAACACCTTCTTTCCATGTAGAGGGGGGAGCCCAGTTTTCTGAGTGCCACGCCAGCCAGGCTTGCGGAATACTAATATTCAGTTGCTGATTGGCTTGATCGAAATTGAAGAGCATTTCAGGTCGGGAACTGAAATCAATACACCGATCTATCTGTGGCAAGGACTGACGGATATCTGGTTTTAAACCAAATTTATCGACCAGTGAATCATTGATGCATGGAATGGTTTTGTCACCATTTTTTTGCCAGTTGATTTTTTGCCCATTACTGATTTGGTTGTTATTCACCGCAACGCTAACAAAATATTCACCGGGAGCAATGACTCCTTTTTCCTTTAATAATGAAATATCAATGCGGTCGCGCATTGATTTATCGAGAACATTCAGATTGAATTCGACCGCCAATGCGGAAGGCATCGCCATGACCAGGCAGGATATAAAAGAGAGTCGATAAATATTCACGGTGTCCATACCTGATAAATATTTGAAGAAAGGCGGCGATAGCGCCGCCAAAGTGATACTTATTTATAATCCAGCACGTAGGTTGCATTCGCCGTAACTGCACCTGGTGTTACGGGCGTAGCCTGATCAATTTGTTCCATCCACGCAAAGAAATTTAACGTTTGTTCGCTGGAGGTTGGTGCCAGGTCGATATCTGGAGTAGCGGTGCCTAAAACGATATTGCTTTGATCTTTATTCATTAAACGCACGCCGACACCGGTCGCTTCACCCGTGCTGGTGTTGTTGAGAATCGGATCTGCGCCGGTGGTTTTCGCTGAGCTGTCAAAGGTGACTGCAACTTTAGAAATCTTGCCGCCGGAACCGTTGTTGGAGTTTTCCAGATCGCAGTTGACTAAGCGCAGGTCGACAGCAACGGCATCGCTGTGATGCGACTGATTAATGTGGCTGGTGGTCACCTGACCGAGTTCAACCTCTTTATCAATATCATCCTGATGTATTTCACACGGTGCTTCAATAACTTCACCTTTAAAGTGAATTTCACCGGATCCTTCATCAGCCGCATAAACAGGTGCAGTGAACAGCAGAGATACGGCCAGTGCGGCCAATGTTTTTTGTCCTTTAAACATAGCTGAGTCCTTTAAATAATGAGATAGAGTGTTGCGAGGCAAGAATATATTAACTGACAGTTGAATGTATTTGGTTTTATTTAACAATATTAAAAAGCTTGTTATATAAAGAATGGAATAATTGAGTGCATAAATTTATTGTTTAATGAGATGAAAGATGGGGTGGGATGGATATGCATAATTTTCATTGGGTTAAAAATGCTACCGGCAGGAAAGTATAAAAATAAACTTATCATTCTGCTCAGTATGTGACTTGTCACATTTTTTCACCTTATTAATGGGTATTTGCATCTGGTTTAATTTTTACAATTTATTATGTTCAGCCATATAAAAAAGAACCCGCTCTATTAAAGGCGGGTCCGGAAAGTAAACGGCTTGGCAATCAACCATTAACGCTTAATGTCGCTTTTAAAGTCGCGTTTTTCATATCCTGTATACAGTTGACGCGGACGGGCAATCTTCATACCGTCACTGTGCATTTCGCTCCAGTGGGCGATCCAGCCAACGGTACGTGCCATTGCGAAAATGACGGTGAACATGGAAGACGGAATACCCATCGCTTTCAGGATGATACCAGAGTAGAAATCGACGTTCGGGTAGAGTTTCTTCTCGATAAAGTACGGGTCGTTCAGCGCGATGTTTTCCAGCTCCATAGCCACTTCCAGCAGGTCATCTTTGGTACCCAGCTCTTTCAGCACTTCATGGCAGGTTTCACGCATTACGGTGGCGCGCGGGTCGTAATTTTTGTACACGCGGTGCCCGAAGCCCATCAGGCGGAAAGAGTCATTTTTGTCTTTCGCACGACGAACAAATTCCGGAATGTGTTTAACGGAGCTGATTTCTTCCAGCATTTTCAGCGCCGCTTCGTTAGCACCACCGTGCGCAGGTCCCCACAGTGAAGCAATACCTGCTGCGATACAGGCAAACGGGTTCGCCCCCGAAGAGCCAGCGGTACGCACGGTGGAGGTGGAGGCGTTCTGTTCATGGTCAGCGTGCAGGATCAAAATACGGTCCATAGCACGTTCCAGAATCGGATTAACTTCATACGGTTCGCACGGCGTGGAGAACATCATATTCAGGAAGTTACCGGCATAGGAGAGATCGTTGCGCGGGTAAACAAATGGCTGACCAATGGAATACTTGTAACACATCGCGGCCATGGTCGGCATTTTCGACAGCAGGCGGAACGCGGCAATTTCACGATGACGAGGATTGTTAACATCCAGCGAGTCGTGATAGAACGCCGCCAGCGCGCCGGTAATACCACACATGACTGCCATTGGATGCGAGTCGCGACGGAAAGCATGGAACAGACGGGTAATCTGTTCGTGGATCATGGTATGACGGGTCACCGTAGTTTTAAATTCGTCATACTGTTCCTGAGTCGGTTTTTCACCATTCAGCAGGATGTAACAAACTTCCAGGTAGTTAGAATCGGTCGCCAGCTGATCGATCGGGAAACCGCGGTGCAGCAAAATACCTTCATCACCATCAATAAAAGTAATTTTAGATTCGCAGGATGCGGTTGAAGTGAAGCCTGGGTCAAAGGTGAATACACCTTTTGAGCCGAGAGTACGGATATCAATAACATCTTGACCCAGTGTGCCTTTCAGCACATCCAGTTCAACAGCTGTATCCCCGTTGAGGGTGAGTTTTGCTTTTGTATCAGCCATTTAAGGTCTCCTTAGCGCCTTATTGCGTAAGACTGCCGGAACTTAAATTTGCCTTCGCACATCAACCTGGCTTTACCCGTTTGTTATTTGGCTCGCCGCTCTGTGAAAGAGGGGAAAACCTGGGTACAGAGCTCTGGGCGCTTGCAGGTAAAGGATCCATTGATGACGAATAAATGGCGAATCAAGTACTTAGCAATCCGAATTATTAAACTTGTCTACCACTAATAACTGTCCCGAATGAATTGGTCAATACTTCCACACTGTTACATAAGTTAATCTTAGGTGAAATACCGACTTCATAACTTTTACGCATTATATGCTTTTCCTGGTAATGTTTGTAACAACTTTGTTGAATGATTGTCAAATTAGATGATTAAAAATTAAATAAATGTTGTTATCGTGACCTGGATCACTGTTCAGGATAAAACCCGACAAACTATATGTAGGTTAATTGTAATGATTTTGTGAACGGCCTATACTGCCGCCAGGTCTC
>OBUY01000395.1_pt1 | contig 18584 bp, 15 predicted proteins | sample 1475781 | NCBI WGS metagenome assembly OBUY01 (sample SAMEA2579912, study PRJEB22360) | human gut metagenome | biome: human gut; feature: human-associated habitat; material: faeces | place: Denmark | collected 2008/2010 | reverse complement strand
GGAGCCGAGGACAGGCGATCTACGAGCCGCTCCCCGGAATCACGGTACGCGTCCCAGAACACCCAGAGCACGGCGCACGCGGCCAACGCGGCCATCCAGAAGGGCATGGACAGCAGCCCGCCGGCCACCGGGTCGCCGCCCGCCGCCGCGAACAGCAGCAGCGTGAACGCCATCGCCACGAGCAGGACGCCCACGGCCAGACGACGCACCAGCACCGACCCCTCACGCGACAGGGCGGCCAGAAGCCCCGTATGCTCCGCCAGCCACACGCCCGCACGCGAGTCCTCGAACCCACGCCACACGGCCATGACCCGACGGCGCGAATCGACACGCGACCCCTCCACGCCCCGGCCGGCATCGCCCTCCAGATCGGGCGCCAGCTCCTCATACCAGGGACGATCCCCGGACACATCCGCCATCAGCGGCCTCCTCACCAACGAATACGGAAAACGGATACAACAAAAACGATGCGGTTCAGGCCGCGGACCTCAGGTCGCTCGTGTCGAACAGGGCCGACAGGGTCGGACCGGCCAGGGCGCGCACCATGCGCGGATGCTCCGCGCCGACCCTCCACACCCCAAGCCCCTGCGGCAGCGTGGGAATCACCCGCCGCTCGTCCTCGCTCAGATCCGGGACCAGCCGGCTGAGCATGTCGATGTTCGACCCGCCCTGACGGAAGATGATCTTCGTCTGCATCTGGTTGAGGATCTCCTCGACACGGCCACGCAGCTCGCTGCCCTCGCCGAACACATGCGTCATGTCGTTCACGCCATGCACGATCAGCCAGGTCGCGCACCCCCAATGGCCGGCGGACCGCTGCCTGGTCTGCAACGAGTCCACCAGACGCGCGTTCGACAGCAGATCCCACGCCTCCTCGTCGACCACGATCCGCCGCCTCCCGTCACGCCCCTGCAGCAGACGGTCGATCCACGAGCTCACCGCCGCCGTGAACACGCGCTTGAGCTGCTCGTTGTTCAACGCCGGACTCGACGTGTCGAACACGATCATCGGGCTCGACGGGTCCAACCGGATCGTGGACTCCCTGTCGAACATGCCCGACAGGGTGCCGCCACGCACCATCGGCGCATACACGCGAGCCGCCGCGGCCGCCGCCGCACGCGCCAACGCCGGCTCATGCTCGAAACCCGTCATCGAGGGCGACTCCCCATCCACCCACGAACGGTCCGCGAGACGGTCCACCGCCGCCTCCAACGTCATCGGCCCAGTGCCGAACGACACCGCCACACGGTCCACGACCACCTGCATGTCGCGATCCAGCGGGAACGGGCCTCCATCCTCGCGCAATGCCTCCGCCAGGCTCATGAACGCCGCCTTGCGCCCGGAAAGCACCTCCTGACGCCACAAATCGTCCTCGCCGGCGGACGGACGGTCCGGCAACGCGAACGGATTCAGATAATGGCCGCCGCCCGGCGAGACGACCTGGCCTCCCACATGATTGGCGACCCGGCCCCACTCGCCCTCGCGATCCGACTGGACGATCACATGACGGCCCGCCTCGATCTCGCGCAACGCCATCACCTTCGCCGCGAACGACTTGCCGTTGCCGCGAAGACCGCAGATGAACACGTCCGGGCTGGTCGTCATATGCGGGCCGTGAACGCCCGGCGCGTCATACGTCGCCCACGAATCGAACCGCCACAACTCACGCGACAGCACATCCACGCCGATGACCGGCCCGTCGATGCGAGGCGCCCCCGACCCCGCCACCAGCGTGGACAGGACCCCCGCACGCCCCGTGCTGGTCTGATGCCACGCCGTGACCGGCCGCACGCGGAAATCACGGGTCATCATGTCCACGGGGGAGGGCGAACCGAGGGGCAGACGCCCCTCCTCGTCCGCATCCACCATGCGCCGACGCCGTTTCGCATCCGCGGCCATCGCGCGCATCAGACCCGGGGCCACGCCCATCGCGTCCTCCACCGCATGCCGGTCGGCGCGACGGAACGCATGCGCGGGCATCGGCCCGGGCTCCACACCCGCCGTCAGACAACACTGCATCCACATCGCCTCGCGCAGCGTCAACCCCGTCGCCACCGGCACCAGCCCCAGACAGAACACGCCGCGACGCATGCCCTCGCCCAACCGGTGTTCTCCCTCCAACACCGGAGCATCCCCAGCCGAACCAGACATCACACCAACCTCCGACGATCAGGCCCACACACAAGACGAAAGCCCGCCGGACACGCCGACGGGCCGGAAGCGAAACGACGACGGACGGTCACACCGAGCCGCCCATGCCGCCCACCAGCACGCCGACCAACACCATCGCGGCCACGCACAACACGCACAGCAGCACATTGCCCCAGAACGCGCGACGACGCTGGCGACGGCTCATCGCCACCACCTCGTCACGGAAACGGCTCCCCACATACCGGGACGACGGACGGGCCCGCAGCATCCAGAACGCGCGATACGCGAACGACGCCGCGGCCACCACCAGCAGCAACACCAGAACCGACAGCATGACACACTCTCCCAATCAGCCCGCCGACACCGGAACCGGAAAACGGAAGACGCGACGGACGGGCAAGCGGCCACGCCTCCACGGACACCACCAGCGGGGCCGCCGATAACGGCCGGCGGCCACGGTGGCAGCCACGAGGACTCGGGCATGAACAGGAACGTGCCCGAGCCGGGAAACCCGGTTATCGTCGTAACCGGAACAGGGAAACGGTCCGGGAACCGGATCCGGGAAAACCGGCATGGGAACGACGAACGGAAGGAGCAAGGGCATGGAGCAGGAACATGGCACCGATGCCGCGGCGATATGCAAGGGAGTGCTGCTGCGCGTCGGGATGGCCGCCGCCATGTCGACGGCCGTGCTGGGATTCCTCTCCTACCACGTGCTGCCGCGCCTGAGGAAAACGGACTACCTGAGAATGGTCTCCGACGCGGACGCGCAAACCGCGCTGACCCTGGCACCGCTCGTCCTGCTGGCCATCTGCTGCCTATGCGTATACCCGCTGATCGGACACGGGAAAAGAAGCCGCGCGGATGCGGCGGCCGTGGCCTGCACCGTCGCCTCGTTCGTCCTCCTGGGAGCGGGAATGGTGAATATGGCAGTCGAGAAAACGGTGACCCCGCTGCTCGCGGTCTCCGTGTTCCTGTTCTGCCTCATGCTCGCCCACACGATGCTCGCCGGCATGAAGACGGCGCTCGAATGGGTCGGCCACGGCGACAAGGCGGACCCCGCACGACTCACGTTCATCTGGGGCGTGATCGTCTTCGCGGCGGGACTGATCGTTCACTAGAATCAGGAACGTGATCAGACAAATCCCCGTAGAAGAGAAAGCCACCATACTTGCATCCCTGGCCTACATCATCGCGCTGGCATTCTACAAGCACTGGCTGCATTCCCAGTACGATGTCATGAACGGATCTCTGATCGAACGGGCCTTCGCCACCGCCGGAAAACCCTGGTACTGGTTTTTCCTGCTGACCGGATTCGCGTTCATAATCCTGCTGGTCTGCATGGGAGTCCATCTGTTCAGAAAAGACATGGACAAGCCGGGAAACCTCGTCGGCGTGATACTGAACATCGTGCTGATCGTCATCCTCGTGACCGTCTTCTGGGACCCCATCTTCACCACATTCGTCGTGCTCGCGTTCGTGGCCGGCACAAGCGCCGCCGCGATGTCCTAATAAATTCAACAAAACACGTGAAAACGGATCATCACGGATATACGGTGGTTGAGACGGCAGGTGGAAGGAAGGGAAGCCGATCATGAATTCATATACGTCGAATCCGGATGAAGCCGAAAACAGCACAGGCAAGAGCATGAAGAAGAATATTCCGGGATTGGCATTGCTGCTGCTGGACCTGGCCGTGGCTCTGGTGGGTTTCTACATAGGAACGCATTTTTTCTGGAAAGATCAGAATGAAGAAAGCGTCATAGTCGCTGGAGCCATGTCGGCAGCATGGGCGACCTTTTCATGGGCGGTATTCGGTCCCATGCTCGGCCGTGATAGGTCAACGAAATTCGAAAAGGGCATCTTTCTCATGTCCATGCTGGCGTCCTGGGATGCGGGGGTGGCAATGGCCTGCGTCAACTACGGCGGAAAGGGAATGGCCTTTTCAGGGGCGGGAACGTCGCTGTGGCTGCTTTCCGTGGGCTTCGTCTACTGCTGGTATGTGGCCTGTGCCATCATCGTAAGAGATGTCATGCCGTCAAAGTTTCGTCTGAAGATTGTCCCAATACCCTTGTTGATCGGGATGGGGCTATCCGGTCTCCTTTACTACGTAGAAGGGCCTATCCATACATTTATCAGGCTGATGTGCGTGGTCATGTTCTGGCTGTTCGCGTTGTCCCTCGCATATTGCTGGCCCGATGGAAAAATCGGTTCCGGTCTTGCCGACTCCGCATCCCTGCTGGAATGGCGGTACGTGATTTCCTCGACCTTGTTTCTGAAGAACGAAATAACCGAATCGATCACATTCGACAACATCAAGGACTGGGATCCCCGCGTCAAACGATATCTTCCCGAATTCATCAGGAAAAACGACACCAAAGCCAAAGCAACGAATGCGGTGCTTGATTTAGGAGGAATCGTCCCCACTGCTGTGGCCGTATTTGGGTTCGGCCCATTGAAAGATATGAAGGGTGTAAATGGCGTCGTGTTATGGCTATGCACGTTTGTGCTGTCATTGGTGGCGGGACTGTTCGCAGCCTGGCGAAAGCGCTATTGGAACCGGCTCAGGAACTGCCAGCGAATCCTGTCAGAGAAAGCCGAGTCGACCGAAAACGTCGATAAGGTGGTACAGGCCGTTCCGTCCCATGTCATTCAGTAGTGGTCCTTCGCGGAGAGGATGCAGAGCCTGTCGTCGGCGACGGTATAGATGATACGGTTGGCTGAGTCGATGCGCCGCGACCATGCACCGGACAGGCCACATCTGAGGGGTTCGGGCTTGCCGATACCCTCGAACGGGGTCCGCTGCATATCCCGGATGAGCGTGTTGACGCGCTTGAGGGTCCTGCGGTCCTGAGCCTGCCAGTACAGGTAGTCGGCCCAGGCGTCATCGGTCCAGCAGAGCAGCATCACGCGCCCGCTTCGACAAGGTCATGGGCCATCGTCTGGCCCTGCCGTACCTGCGCCATGCCGCGCATCACCTTATCGCTCAGATACGGGTTCTGGTAGACGCGCAGCGTCTCCATGAGCGAATCGTAGTCGTCGGCGCTCATCACGACCACGTTGTCCTCCGGGTCCGCGTTGGTCACGAGAAGGGTGTCGGCGTCCTCGTTGACCCTGCGCATATAGGTCTTGAGATTCGCCCTGAAATTGCTGTAGGCCACGGCCTGTGTCATCACGCACCTCCTGTTTGTACAATAAATTGTACCATGACATCGTCGGAATACGGGCCGGAGTCGCGGCGCGCCCCGCGTCGGTCGTAGCGTTCCCGCCGGGCGTCAAACGGGTGCATGTCCCCGCCTTAATAGAACATTTGTTCGAATGCTGGTTCGGTTCTTGTTTTCGGGAAGGCGGTAGGTCATGGCTTGGAGATTCGTCACGCACGCATGCGGGCACCAGGAGCGGATCAACGTGGACGGCCCGTACGTGGTCGTCGAACAGCGGGTGAGGAACGCGGAACGGGTGTCATGCCCCGCCTGCATCGGCATCGCGTCCCGGCAGCGCAACAGGCTTGACGGGTTCTGCGAACTGTGGGGCTCGAAATCCCAGTGCGACCGGGCGGAGCCGATACGACGCCGCACCCTCAGCCAGGTCGACGTGCTCGCCCGCCACGCGCGCATCGAGGACCGTGACGCGTTCGCCGAACTGCGCAGGCAGGTGCTGCGGATGAACGACGCGGCATGGTGGATCGAACACAAAAACGACGCGGCCACCACGCTCGCCCAGGACATCGAGCTCTAGGATTGCGGAAGAGGAGACGGTCATGTACGAGGAGCATGAGGACGGGTCGTTCACGCTGCACATGTGCGAATGGTACGAGCAAGGCAGGAGGCTCGTGGGCGAATACGAGACGCTGGGCGACGGATCCGGGTTCGCCGTCACCGACGAGTGGTCTACCTGCAGCAAGGTCGTCGTCAACCATCCGTTGACACGTCCGGACGGCACCGTCATGCCCGGCATCAGCCGGCTGCGACGCTTCGACTGGAAGGTCGGGCCCGACGAGGGGCTGCACGCCGACGACTACGAGATCTGGGAGCGGGAACTGCGCGAACAAGCCGAACGCGACCGGTTCGACGGCGAGCTGCGATCCCTGGGAGCGTTGGGCGACGGGGAATCCATCTTCGGCCGACAGCCGGGCAACGGGCCGTCGTCTCCGGATGGCGATGATGGCGTGTCTGATTCATGAACGGACGAAAGGAAGTAGCATGATGACGGGATATGCCGGGCATCCGGCATGATTGGGGGATCAATGGATGGGCAGGGGCTGCGCATGTGCAGATTCACACGCGACGGGATCCCCGAACTGGGCGAATACCTGGAATCGGTGGACGGCACCGGCATCTGCAAGCTGACCGAGCTCGATGGCGGGGGAGAGGAGGTCGTCGTATGTCTGCCGGACGGGACCATGCCCGAGGGGATATCCGATCTGGAACTCGTCCGCGTCCCCACGCGCATCGAGGAAGGCGATGCGAAAACGGAAACCATGTCGGACGAGACGGCGGAACGGATGGCGAGGACCCGGTTCATCGTCGACGAATACACGATGGGCGTGCTCGACGAGCAGGAGGCCGGCGAGAGGCTCTTCCGCCACCTGTTCCCGCATTGGGGATGAGAAGGCCGGATAAAGAATTCCATGAACGCAAACCAATGGAAACAAGCCCTATTCAGCCACTCCGAGGGAGAAAATACAAGGACAAGCGCCGGCACAGAATATCCTCAGCAGTACAATGCGCGGCAGCGGAAAACGAATTGGCGGAATCGAGGCCATCAAAGTGGGCATGGACGAAACTGGCGTTAGCGGATTCTTCTGCTCGTCATCGTTCTGATTGGACAGTGTCGCCGACCGTATTATCAATGAGGACCGTCAGTCCGCTTTCGTTGAATTTGTCGTAGTTTTCAATATCGTAGTGCATTTGCAATTCCAGCCAGTATTCCGGTGACGTGCCCAACACGTAGGCGAGATGGTATGCGAGGCTTGTGGTGATGCGTCTTTTCCCGCGTATTATTCCACTGATGGTGGTTTGTGGCAGGTTCATGGCTTTCGCCAGACGGTACATGGTGATGTTGTTTGGTTGCAGGTATTGGTGTAGCAGCACGTCGCCTGGGAGTGGCGCATGGCCCACATCGTTCATAGCCAGACCCTTTCACGCAATTCACTGACTTTTTTCTGATAGTAACAAAAGAAGCTACCGTTTTGCTTCGGTATGTGGGAATACGGTTTTGCCCGCCTCTCCCCTGTTTCGGGTCGAAGGCGGGCAAAACACGTTTGGTGCGGTGAGAATCAGTCCTCGACTGCATGCCATCCATCGGCATGCTTGGCGGAGCGCACCTTCACGAGCACGCAGCCGGCGCCGGCGATGGTCATGATCGCCGCCAGCGTGGCGATTGCGGTGGTGTCCGATCCGGTGGAGGCCAGACCATTGTTCGTCACACCTGCAGCCTGCTTCTTGGCCTGTTCGGCCTTCTGCTTCTTGGCTTCGGCATCCTTCTTGGCTTGGTCGGCCTTCTTCTGGGCTTCCTGCTGCTTCTTGGCTTCCTCCTCGGCCTTCTTCCGGGCTTCGGCTTCGGCCTGCTTGGCGGCGGCGAGCTCCTTGTCGGACGCCTGCTTGTCGGCGAGCTTGGCATCATAGTCGGCCTTGGCTTTCTCGTATGCCTTGTCGGCCTCATCCTTGGCCTTGTTCGCCTCGTCCAGCTTGGACTGCGCTTCCGTCAGCTTCGCGTTCGCCTTCTTGAGGTTCTCCTCGGCGTTCTGCAGACGCTTGATGGTGTTCTGGGCGTCGTTGAGCTTGCCGGTGGCCGCGTTGAGGTCGTCCTTCGCCTTCGCGTATGCGGCCTTGGCGTCGGCGATGGCCTCGTCGGCGGCCTTGACCTGCTTGGCGGCGGCTTCAACCTTCGCGTCGGAAACGGTCTTGGCGTCGAGCGCGGCCTGCTTGGCCTTCTCGGCCTCGGCCTTGGCTGCCTTGGCGGCGGCCAGGTCGGCTGCGGCCTTCGTCTTGTCCGTGTTCGCCTGCTTGATCGCGGCTTCCGCATCCGTCTTGTTCTTGGCGGCGGTCTGGGTCAGCTTGTCGGCGGTATCGATCTTCGCCTGTGCGGCGGCGACTGCCGTGTTCGCCTTGTCCACTGCCGTCTGGGCTGCGGTCTGGGCGTCGGTGGCGGCGTCGGCTCCGGACCGGGCTTCCTTGGTGGCCTGCTGGGCGGCGGAATAAGCCGCGTTCTTATCGGCTTGATCCTTCCTGGCTTCCTCCAACGCCTTGGCCTTGTCCTCGTTCGCCTTCACGGCCTCGTCATACGCTTTCTGCGCCTCGTCGGCGGCAGCCTGCAAATCCCTGGCCTTCTGCGCGGCCTGCTGGGCTTCCTCAGCGGCCTTCCGTGCGGACTGCTGGGCGGCGGCCAGCGCCTTGGCCGCATCGGAAGCGTCCTGTGCGGCCTGCTTGCTCTTGGACAATGCGGTCTGGTATGCGGCGTCGGCTCCGGTCAGGGAATCACGGTAGGCAGTCAAATCAGTCAGGTATGCGTCAACGTCCATGATGCGGCCCGCGTCGGAGCCGATTCCGTTAGCGTTTTCGGTGAACAGCTGACTATGGGTGTTCCCGCCGATACCCGTGATGTTGCCGTTCTGGCTGACGCCGAAACCGGTGAGGGTCAAATCGGGGTTGACCAGCGTGGTGTAATGGCCATAAGCGCAGGGTTTGACGGGCTTGCCGTCCGAGGCCTTGCAATCCAGGACACCGTCGGACATGTCCTTCTCATACATGGACTTCTCCGTGTCGTACCAGCCCTTAAAGGGATCAGTGTAACCCCAGGCGAGGTTTTCGCTGGCGGGGAATTGAAGTGGATGGTTCACGTTGTTGTTGGCATAATCCGCATCCGCCATGGCCTGTGCCATCAGGGTGTCACTGACCTTGAGGGGCTGCAGGCCTTCCTTCGCGCGAAGCTGATTGGCTTCCTGGATGAACTTCAGGGCCTCGATCATGTTGTCCAACGTGGTCGCATCACCCTTGGCACCATTATGAATGGCGTCAAGATACTCGGTGACGGTCGGATCGGTGAGAACCTTGACTGCCTGAGAGGCACCCTTGTCGCCGAAGTAGGCCACTGCGCCCTGAGACAGCTTGTCCTGAGCCTCGTCTGCCGCTTCCTTCTTGGCGTCGGCCTCGCTCTTGGCATCGGCGGCGGCCTGCTGCTTCGCCTCGGCGTTGGAAGAGGAGTCGGACACCGCCTTGTCGGCATCCTTCTGCGCCTGTTCCGCCTTCTGCTGGGCGGTGGCGGCGTCGGCTGCGGCCTTCTTCGCCGCTTTGAGCTTCGCGGCCAGGTCGGAAAGACCTCCATCATCCTTGGACAATTGCTCGACCTTGGCATCGGCCTTCCGCTTGGCTTCAAGCGCCTTGGCCTCGGCCTGCCTGGCCGCATCCAGCTTGGCTTGCGCGACGTTCACCGCCTCGTCGGCCTTCGTCTTGTCGCCGGTCGCCATGGCCTGCTGCTGCTTGGCCGCGGCCAGCTCCTTCTCGGCGGCGGCCTTGTCGGCCGCGGCCTTCTTTGCGTCCGCGTCGGCCCGGCCGGCCTTCTTCTGCGCATCACTGATGGCGGTATCCGCCGCATCGGCCTTCTTCTGCGCGTCCGTGGCCTGCTTGTCGGCCGCATCAATATCGGTCTGGGCCGGGCCTGCTGATGGGAGGCGGATTCGGCCGTGGCCTCATCCTTCGCGGTCTGTGCGGTCCGCTTGTCGGCTTCTGCCTTCGACTGGTCATCGGATGCCTGCCGCATGGCCTTGCTGGCGTCATTGATGGCGTTGGACGCGTCGTTCGCGGCCTGCTGGGCGGCGGCGATCTTGTCGGCCGTGCCGGTCGCATCCTGTGCGGCCTGCTGCTGGGCCTTATTGGCGTCGTCGTAGTTCGCCTGCGCCTGCTGCTGGTTGTTTGCGGCTGTCTGCTGCTGGGCGGCGGCGGCGTCGAGGTTCTGCTTGGCGGTGTCCAGTGCGGCTGCGGCGGCGTCGGCCTTGGCCTGTGCTTCGGTCACGCCGGTCGGGGATGCCTGTGCGATGGCCTGGTTGGCTTCGGTGGTGCTCTGCTGTGCCTGCTGGATGCTGTCTTGGGCCTGTGTGATTGCCTGATTGGTTTGGTCGCCGGTGGTTGTGGTTTCGTCGGCCATTGCGACTGCCGGGGTCGTGCCGGAGCGGCAAGGGTTGCCATCACGGCGGTGGTTGCCACTGTGATCTTGGTGATGCCGTGTGTCATGGGGAGTTTCTTCTTTCTCGTGTATGTGTCTTCCTTTTCGGGTTTACCCCGATGTCGGGAGATTACGTGTTTTTGTTTCACAAACATATAGTAACACCTTTTTTTACTAACGCAAATTGTCACTATCATGTGTCTGTGGCAAACCTATATGATGACCCACGGCACGCCGACTGCAACAAAGCGAAAATCCGACAGCCAATATCCCCGTCACGGTGACGCCCGAAACAAAAGCCGCCTTTTTTACGTCCCCCGTGGCATCTCCGGGCAAGGGGGCCTGATCGGGCATGCTGTTGCGCTCCCCCGTGACAAGCAGTCGCAGCGTATTGCCCTGCCCCGTACAGGTGAGGAGCGTGACCTCGTCCTTCCCCTTATGGACACGCAACGATTTCGTGTCGGTAGGAGAGACGATGCGTTTGCTGGTGACTCGATAGGCGAGCGTGTTACCCATGACCTTGATATAGAACGGGTCGCCGTCTTCGAGTTCACCGAGCCGGGTGAACAGGGTCGCGCCTTTCAGATTCGAATGACCGGTGATTACGGCGCGCGTATTCTTGCCACCGATAGGCAGACTGGTGCCCGCCAGATGGCCGGCCGCATGTTCGAGCACATCTTGACCAGCTCCGTGGAGGATGGGCATGTCGACGCTGATCTTCGGAATCAGAATCTCACCCATGGCATCCAACCCATTCACGGACAGTTGACGCCGGTATTCGGCATCGCCCTCGAAATTGCCCTCGGTCTTCCCATCGAACACAGGTTCGCCTATCTGTGGCTGACCGCCTTCATAAAGACGCTGATTATATGCGATGGCAGATTGGATGACGCTTTGACGGGAGGATTCCGGAAACAGCGCGGCCGTCTGGCTGACGGATCGCGCCTGCTCGTCAACGGCGCGGTCGCCGAGCGTCTGCTGGATGCGGGGCATGGCGACAAGCACCATGCCCGCGATCAGGCAGATGACTGCGGCGACCGCGTAGATCCGGGAATGGCGGACGAGCCGGCGGGCGCGATTGTCGCGCGCCCGCTTGTCGCGGACCGCATCCGCGACGCTCTCCCACACGTCGGTTTCGGCCGCTGCCGTCACTTCGCGTGCTTTCCGCCGGTGATCGGCATGTGCTTACCGGTGCGCTTGGTTGCGGCCATGCGCATGCGTAGCATCGGCATCATCACGCCGAGCGCGATCAGCATGAGCGCGAATCCGGCGTACAGCCAGATGGTCGGCACCTGGGCCTGTCCGCCCGTGAACGGCAGGGTGGTCAGGCTCGGCTCCCACTGGGCGTACACGGTGGTGCTGCCTTCGGCGGGCAGTGTGACCTTGCCTTCGCCCGGCTGCAGGAAAGTGCTCCCTGCGGGCGGGTTCTTCTCCGTGCTCCATCCGACGAACCGGTAGCCGGGTCGGGTGATCTTCGGCTCCTTCGCGTCACCGGGGATGGTGACGGTGGAGAAGGCGTCGCCGGTCACGTCATCGACATGGCCGATGCCGCCGTTCGGGTTGAACTTCAGGCTGGCACCGTTGATTTTCCACTGCGCGTAGAGCACGGAGGTGTTCTTCGGCGTGGACTTGTCGTTGGCCGTCAGCACGTAGTCGGCTCCCGTGGCGTATGCCTTGCCCTTGCCGTCGGCCTGCGTGTTCCAGCCGGAGAATGTGTAACCAGGACGGTCGAACGGGTTCGTGATGGTCTTCACGGTCTGGTCGACAACACCGTCCACCGTCTTGGTTTCCGAGCCGACGGTTCCGATGTTGCTGTTGTACACCAGGTGTGCGGGGTCGGCCTTCCATTGGGCCCACACGGTGGTGGTTCTCGGTTCAAGCGTGTGTTTGTCGCCCGGTTGCAGGCTTGGGTCGCCGCGTTTGCTGGTGCTCCAGCCGGTGAACGTGTAGCCTGGACGGTCGAAGCTGTTCTGGCTGATGGTCACCGTGTCGCCGGTGTTGCCGGTGGTGTCGGGTGTGCTGCCTGTGGTGTTCGGCCAGTCGTTGCGGTACTGGATGGTTGCCGGGTTTGCCTTCCAGATGGCGTACAGGTCGTTGCCTGCTGGCTTCATCACGTACTGGCTGACGCCGTTCTTGCCTTCGCCGTATGCGGTGCCGGAACCGTCCTTGGCGGTGTCCCAACGAACGAACGTGTATCCGTCGCGGGTGAAACCATTGGCGTTTGTGGTCAGTTCGTCACCGGTCTTGCCGGATTGTGCCGCCGTGTTGCCTCCGGTTGCGCCGTTGCCGTGATAGGTGAGGGTTTGTGCGTTACCGGCCCAGCAGGCATATAGGGTGCTGGAACCACGCAACGTCCACTCGCTGTTAGGTTTCACTGCATTGCCCTTGCAGTCGGCCTGAGTGTTCCACGTGACGAACGTGTAGCCGTCGCGGGTGAATCCGTTGTCGCGCACGTTGATCTTCTCGTCGGTCTTGCCAGTCTGCGGGTCGGTCTTACCGCCGGTCGCCCCGTTGCCGTCGTAGGTGAGGCTGGCCTGGCCGGGCGTCCACTGCGCGTACAGGGTGAGCGTGCCGTTCGCCGTCCACCTGGCTCCCGGCGCGTACCTGGCGCCGCTCCCGTCCGGGCTGGTGGCCCAGCCGGCGAACGTGTACCCGTCGATCGTCCAGCTGTTCTGGCCGATGGTCGGCGTGTCTCCGGTGTGGCCATCCCAGTTGGGGGTGCCCTGGCCTCCCGTGGTCTTGCCCGCGGGCGGGTTCGGATTGTAGCGGATGTGGGCCTCGTTGGCCGACCATTGGGCGACCATGGTGACGATCCCGTTCGGCTGCGTGGTCAGGTTCGTGACCCACTGGCCGTCGCCGTACGCCTGCTGGTTGTCGGCGCGCTTCCACCCGGTGAACGTGTACCCGTCGCGGACGAACCCGTTCCGGTGCAGGTTCTGGCCGATGTTGTATTGGAACGCCTGATCCGGGGTGCCGCCGCCGGTCGCCCCGTTGCCGGCGAATCTGACTGTGTACCCGTTGCCGACCCAGTGCGCGTATACGGTCACGTTGCCGGTGAGCGGCGTGTTGAAATCGTATTTGTTTCCGCCGTTCGGGGCCGTGTACCAGCCGTCGAACCGGTAGCCGGGAATCTTGCCCGTGTCGCCGGCCGCCCAACCGGATTTGTCGGCGGCGGCCGTGTTGTAGGGCACGGTCTGCGATGCGGGCGTGCCGGGCGCGTTGCTGCCGGCGGGCGCGTTCACGCTGTACGACAGGGTGGGGTTGATGGCCCACAATGCGTATACGGTCTTCGCCCTGGCGGGCATGACGATCTCCGTCCTGACGTTCGCGTTCAGCGTGTTCCGGTCCATGGTGTCGCCGACGGGCACGTCCCTGTCGTTGGCGTCCGTGTTCGCGCTCCAACCGTAGAACGTGCGGTTGGTCTTGCCGATCTGGCTGGAATCCCAGCAGTCGGAGTCGGCCTTCGCGGTCGCCAATGTGATCCTGGTGCCGGCCGGATAATAGACCTGGCAGCCGGATACGGCGCCCGTCGTGGCGATGGTCTCCACGCGCACGGAACCGTCGGATCGGGTGATCGTCCGCTGGCTGGTCCCGTCATCCTGTCTGGCGGTCGTGTCGGTCAGCACCCTGCGGTCGTCCGCGATGGTTCCGGATTCCGGTTCGGCGCTCTTGTCGGCCGCAAGCCTGACCGTGCCATCCGTCCCGGATGCGGCGGTTTCGGTCCTGCCCGTCTCGGTGCGCGAGGGCACCTGGCCGGTTCCGCCGTTCCCGTCGTAGCCGAGCCTGTAGGCCTTGGTGAAGCTCAGATCGTCGAGGATGTTGCCGTTGACGTTGTTGCTGGAGCTTACCGACTTGAAGGTGAAGCGGGTGACCGTCCCGGTGGCGATGTACGTGCCGGTGTAGGTCTCCCACTGCCCGTCATGGTTACGGCTGGAATGGTTCGACTCATGGTTCAACTCGGCGTCGTTGCTCACCTTCGTGGAGATGACCTTGCCGACGTCGCCCGGCTGGTCGCCGTTGCCGTTGACGGTGGTTCGCCTCGCGTCCTGGGCGGATTCCTTGCCGGGTTCGCCGATCATGACGCTCATCCCGTCGAGGTGTTTCCTGTCGAGGCTGGCGTGCTTCAACGTCCAACGGTAGGACGCGCCCGGGATGGTGGCGATGTCCTGGTAGATGGCGGTGCCCGCCTGTCCCGCGACGAGTTCCGCGTACTGGTTGCCGGTCTTGGAGTCCTTCTGCAGTTCGACTCCCTGTGCGATCTGCTGCCAGTCGGTTCCCTTGGTCTGGGTCGACTTCCATGCGAATTTGGAGGCGTCCCATCCCGGGATTGGCGCCCAGGGGTCCTTATCGACGCCGATATGCCGCGCGTATCTGCCGTTGATCGGGTCGACGACGGTCCAGTCGTCCCACGGGTATTTGGTGGAGGCACCGGCGATCAGGCCGGCCGGATAGTCGAACGAGCCGTTGACCAGTTCGGTCGGCAGACTGTCGGTCTTGCCGGCGATGGTCTTCACCTTGCCATCGGTGGAGGCCTTGATCTGCGACGTGCTCTTCTTGGCCCCGCCGTTCGCGTCGTAGCTGAGCTTGTAGGCGAGGCGGAAGCTCAAGTCGTCGATGATGCTGTCATTGGCGGAGGCAGTAAGAGTACCGTCCTTGGCGACGCCCCTGTAGGCGATCATCGTGCGGGATTGTCCGGCTGGGATAATGACCGTGCCCTCGTAGGATTCCCAGTCGTCGGAATGGTCCCACGGTTCGTGGCTGCCTTCCGTGGCGTCCATGGAATCGGAGTGCGTGTAGGCGACGGTTCCCACATCGCCGGTCTTGTCCCCGTACTTCTGGCCGGTCTTGGAGACCGTGGTGCGGGTCAGTTTGACTGGGGTGAGATGATCCTTGTCGGGGCCGGTGAGCAGGGTCACGCCGCCCGCGTTGCCTTTGGAGCGGCCGGAGTGGCGGATGCTGAACGTGTAGCTGGCGCCGGGCGTCGTGTTCACGGTCTGGGCGACGGTACGGCCCGCATGCACGTCGGCGGCCGTGTTCCCGTCCTTCTCGCGATGCAGTTCGAAGTTCTGGTTGCTGCCGATGGCATCGAGATCCTGCCAGGCGAACGTGGCGGCGGTCAGGCCGCCGGCCTTCACGCCCGTCTGTCCGGCCATGGCCTGCGCGTAGGAGCGGATTGTGCCCGCATTGGGCGTCACATACACCCAGGGCAGGCCCTGCCCCTCCTTGGCGATCGTCCACTTCGGGGTGTCGAACCCGCCGTTCACGGCCATCTCGTCACCCGCGGCCCTGGAGGCGATGGTCTCCACCTTGGCGTCCGGAGCCTTGAACGCGGCCGGCTGCGTGGAATCCGCCTTCGAACTGGAGGGCACCTTGCCCTTGTCGTTCTTCTTCAGATCATGCACCGTCAGGCCGGAAGCGGTTTTGTCAGCCGCGAGTCCGACACTGCCCGTGGTCTTGGACTTGGCGGGCTGCACGGTGTTCTCCTTGCCACGCTGATTCGACGGAACCTTGCCGGTCGCGTCCGACGCGTTCTTGTCGTAAGAGAGCCTGTACGCCTTGTCGAAGCTTAGGTCGTCGACGCAGTTGCCTTCGGCGGTGAAGTCGAGGCCCTGACCGTTGGAGTCCCTGACGCTCCTGAACGTGAAGCGGGTCGTGGTCGAGGTGGCGAGGTAGTCGCCGGTATAGGTCTCCCACTTGCCGTCCTGCGCGGTGCCGTGCGTGGTGATCGTGGTGGACTTCTCGCCGACCTTGTCGGTGCCGTTGGATGTGGTGCGGGTTGCCTCCTGCACGGCCTCGGCTCCGGGCTCGCCGATCATGACCTGCATGCTGTCGTCCTGGTCCGCGTTGCGGGACGCGTGCTTGAGGCTCCACTTGTACACGACGCCGGGCGTGGTGGCGATGTCCTGGTAGATGTACTTGCCTTGCTTGGCTGCGGCGATCTCGCCCCACACGTTGCCCGCGTTGGTCGGATACGGGGTGTGGTTGCGGCGCTGCACCTCGACGGTGTCGACGCCGGCGGTGGCGTCGTTGGATCTCCAGCCGAACTTGCCGGAATCCCAGTTGTCGAGCTTGCTGTGCAGCGGGTTGCCGATGACGCCGGTCTTCGCGCTGATTATGGCGAGGTAGGTTGTGTCGCCGTAGACCCTCTGGTTCTCGTTGATGATCTCGTTGCCGCGATAATCGAACGTGCCGTTCACCAGATGGTCCGGCAGATTCGACGTATTATCCGCCACCGTCTTCACGTTTCCGGTAGTCTTCGATTCGGCGGGCTCGACGGCGTTCTCCTTGCCACGCTGATTCGACGGGACCTTGCCGGTCGCGTCGGACGCGTTCTTGTCGTAGGTCAACTTGTAGGAACGGGAGAATTCGATGTCGTCCACGAGATTGCCGACGTTGTTGCCGGGCAGGGTCTCATACTCTTTGAACCCTTCGAGGCTCTTGAACATGAATACCGTGTTCTTCTGTCCTTCGGGCACCTGGTAATAGCCTTCGTACGTCTCCCACTGGCTGCCATGGTCTCGGGGATCGGTGTTGGATACCTTTGTGGTGATGGTCGTGGACTTCCCGCCCACCTTGTCGCCATGGCCGTTAGAGGTGACGCGGGTCATCTCCACAGGCGTCGCGTGGGCCGTGTCGGAGCCCACGAGGACCTGCATCCTGTCGGCATGGGAGGATTGGCGGCTGGCGTGCTTCAACCGGATCTTGTACAGTACTCCGCCGTTGCCGGTGGACACGTTCTGGTAGATGCTGGTGTTGTCCTGTTGGGCGACGATCTCCGCATACGTGTTCTTGGTGTTGCGATCCTGCTGCAATTCGACCCTTGAACCGTTCTCGGTACTGGACCATGCGAACCTGGAAGAGTCGAAACCGGGGATCTGCCCGATCTTTCCGTACTTGGAAAGATCGGTGACGGACATGTTGTACCAAAGCGTGCCGTCATCCGATTTGAGGAACGTGCGCAGATCGGCATAGGTTCCCTGCTCGTTCTCCTGAATGTCGGAGAACGAGGGGTAGGAGAAATCGCCATTAGCGAGGGAACCGTACCGGACGTTCTCGTCCGCGACTGTCTTCACGGTTCCCGTGGTCCTGGCCTTGGTCTGCCTGACGGTGTCGGCGGTCTCGTCGGACGGGACCTTGCCGGTCGCATCCGACGCGTTCTTGTCGTAGGACAGCTTGTAGGCGCGGGCGAAGGTCACATCATCCAGAAGATTGCCCTTGGTGGGGTCGAGATAGTTGACGGCCTTGAAACCGAACCGGGTAGTGGTCTGCCCGTCCGGGATGACGTAGTAGCCCTCATAGGTCTCCCACTGGTCGGAATGATGCCAGCGGTTCTCGTTCGTGACCCTCGTGCCGATGGTCTTGGACTTCTCGCCGACCTTGTCGCCGGCCTTGCCGTTCGCGGCCACTCGGGTCATCTCGATGGGTGTGCCGTTGATGACGACCTGCATCTGGTCGACGTTGTCCTTGCACAGGCTGGTGTGCTTCAACCGGATCTTGTACAGTGTGCCGGGGATGGTGGCGAGGTTCTGGTAGATGGTGCGTCCGGGTTCGGAGGCGACCATTTCCGCGTAGGTGTTGCCGTCCATGCTGTCCTGTTGGAGTTCGACCGCTTCCGCGCGGTCCTTCAATCCGCCTTGGTCGTGGCCGCCTTTCTGGTCGGTCTTCCATGCAAATTTGGACTGGTCGAAACCGGGCCAGTCCACCCAGGAGGCGAGATCGGCGTCGGAGTGTTTCGCGTTCCTCATGTACTGGCCGTTGTTCGGGTCGACGCTTGTGTATGCGTTCGTCATGTAGCTTGGCGCGTCAACGGTCTTCCATCCGCCGTCGGGCAGGTAGTCGAATCCGCCGTTGACGAGCTCCCTTGGATACGTCGTGGCGGCCGATGCCGTCAGGCTCGTGATGGTCTTGCCGATGTCGGGCATGCGGATCTCGTCCGCGTTCGCGGTGCCCGCCATCAGGAGCCCGCCGCCCAGGAGGGTGCCCGCGGACAACAGTCCCGCGACCGCCCGTTTCAACCATGCGTGCATGTGTGTTTTTTCCTTCCCCGCCCCTTGACTGTCCGTGACGGATGGGCCAGGACCCGCACGAACCCCTTGCGGCGAGCCAAAAGAACCATGAATGAAAACGAGAGGGGAGGGGCGCGGGACACGGCATGATCCGGATTGCTCCGCGCCCCCGTATGTCAGACGGCCGGGGTGTCTCCGTCGTGCGTGAGCATCAGCGCGTCGCGGCGGTTGCGCCGGCCCCGCCCGGCCCCTGGGGCCGGCTAC